>Ga0247839_1000638_pt1 | contig 61668 bp, 69 predicted proteins | sample LaCruzMarch2015__6_FD_192405 | JGI IMG/M metagenome (GOLD analysis project Ga0247839, IMG submission 192405) | Freshwater microbial communities from meromictic Lake La Cruz, Castile-La Mancha, Spain - LaCruzMarch2015_16m | ecosystem: Environmental > Aquatic > Freshwater > Lake | place: Spain...
AACGGCACTTTTTGACCACCAACGATCACCAAACGATTTTTGGATTATCGCCCGCAGAGCCTTTATTCATGGGGCTTACAGAGGGAAATGCCACTCGAAAAGAGTGGCGACCCTAACGGGATTCGAAGCCGTGTTATTCACCATATGAGAATTTGTTTTTCTTGCTTTCGGACCACTTTCGGACCACTCTTGACCCATGAAAAAGAAAGCAGGCGGGTTGGTTGATACCGTAGTGGGAAAAGGCCGGTCGATTCCGATCCACACTGTCTTGGATAAAAAGGGGGGCGTGGATTACACCTCGTACCGCATCACCTACTACAAAGGGAGGCTCAGGAAAAGAGAACGCTTCAAGACTTTGGAGGCGGCGAAGAAGAGGGGGCGGGAGTTGATCGGGGACGGGGTTGGAGGAAATCAGGCGCAGACCTTGGGGGCGGAGGAGTTGCGAGCGGTGACTACGGCCGCCGAGATTTTACAGCCCACCGGAATGAAACTCACGCAGGCCGCCCGAACGGTGGCCGAGGTTAAGGAAATTCTGGGCGGTAGAGGCACTCCCCAAGAAGCGGCGAGGGCGTTTGTAAAAACTGCCAGGAAAGGGGAGATCAAGGAAAGAACCTTGGGGGAGGTTTACAAGGAATTCATGGGGTTGCTGGCAACTGAGGGGACGGCGAAAACTCGGGAATACAAGCACAGTTTCCGCTACTGGCAGGATTGCAGCCAACGCTTGGGGGCACTGGCCGAGCATTTCAAGGACACGAATATCAGCGAAATTTCCGCATCAGAGCTTGAGGCGTTTTTGGATAAAATTCCCGTTCGGCATGTAACGGCACAGGGGGTCCAATACACCAAAAAATTCACATCCCCGCAGGGCCGAACACGCAACAATTACCGGACGGCATTTTGCACGTTGTTCAGGTTTGCAAGAGAGCGGGAATACCTCCCAATGGACATCAAAACCGAAGCAGAACGCATCCGCAAAGCTGGGGAGAGGAAAACCAAGAAGACTTTGGCGCTGGAGTTGCGTGGGAAAGTTTACACGGGCGCAGAAATGCAGCAAATCCTAGACGGGTTGCCGGATAGATGGCGGCCATTGGCGGTGCTTGGTGCATTTGCGGGAATACGCACATCCGAAATTCACCGGCTTCAATGGGAGGACATCAATTTTGACCGCAAATTCATCGAGGTTGGCAAGGACCAAGCGAAGATGGGAAGCAGGCGGGTTATCGAAATGTCAGACCAGTTGATTGCGTGGTTGAAGCCCGTTTCAAAAAAATCGGGCTGGGTGCTTCCCCACTACGCCCACGACAGCACCCTCAATATTGAATTTAAAAAAAGCAGAAAACTCATCCCTGTTCCCATGATCAGAAACGGGCTCAGGCATTCGTATGCCAGCTACCGCATTTGGGAAATTGGCGACGAGTCGAGGGTTGCTTGGGAAATGAACACTTCCGTTCGGAAGCTTCATGCCAACTATTTTTCTCCTACAGATCCGGTGGCCTTGAAGGAATGGAAGCAGGTATTACCGAAGAATTAACGGAGTATCCGAGACAGATCCGCCTTTGTCAGGTTTGGACTGTCTGGAGCCTCCATGAATTTGGTCAACGCATCCACTGAATAGCTGCGATGTTTCCCCAGCATTCTTGGCTGCGGGACGAGTCCCCTTTCGGAATAGTCGTACAGAGTCCTCACCGAGATCCCGAGCAGTTTTGCCGCTTGAGCAGCCTTTATCCACTTGGGTTGAATCGCGCCAATTTCCGGCTCCCCTGCTTTCAACGCCGGTTCATCTTCCAGTCTGGACGGCTTGTCCCCCTTCAAAAGTCTATCCAGGGCCGAATATGCCGCATCACGGGAAAAATACGGCTCTTCCAGATCGGGGATCGGAGACAACCAGCCTGCTTTGCAGATTCGTTCAAGCAAGATGTGCGAACGGAAAATGTGTTGAAGAATTTCTTCCGTTGTCAGGATCGGCGGCAGCCCCATCGGGTCGGCCACCATCATCTGTGTCACCGGCCCTTCGAAGAGGCCGGCCACCTCAAAGAAATCGTAATTCCCCGTCCAAGTTCGGTTGTCCCGCGACCATTGAATGATTCGACGCGCCTTCTCCTCTCTTGATGAATCCTGCATTGAAAAGACAATGACGAAAACATACGCTCCGCTCAAGATGAATGCCGAGGCCATCATTTCCCAGATTCATGCCCTCCCCGATGGGCAGGAGGGCAGGGAATGGGCTTTGGAGTTTGGAGCGCCCGAGGGGAAGCAGGTCCGTTATTCGGAAACAGTTTCACCTTTGTGGGCTATTCTGGAGGCCCTCACGGCACTACACCAAGGCGGAGAAATGCCATTCCGATATGTGGGGATTCTCCGGTTGCCGGACGGTCCCAGCCATTCCCGAACATTCGACGGGCAGCAGATTTTCCCGTTTGGGAGCCTGAATCAGATCCGCGAGGCACTGGAAATTGAAAGGGTCAATAAGCAGTCCATTGACGGACTCGGCGTGACCCACGAAGACCACGGGCTACGGGGTTTCTAGTGGGTGTGATACAATTAAAATAAATATGAAAGCAATACACATCCAAGGATGGATACCTAGAAATTACTCACCAGTAGGAATACGCAAGTACTTGTTTGAACAGGATCTAAACACCTATGAATACAATTTGTACGAAACAGGAGCTGGCGAAATCCAACTAATTCCGGCAAAAAACGACAAATGTGTAGAAAACCCACCAATTACAGAGGGGCATATAATAACTGTGAAAAACAGTGCATTTAACCTTATCCTGCCTTGGTCACAGGAAGAGACTAATGCAAAAGAACGCCAGACCATCATAGAGGGGGATCATGTCGGATTCCTGCAAGAAGAGGATGAAATCGAACGAGACTCTATTACCAAGGGATCATTAAATGGTAAACTAGTCACAATTTTTTCATCTTCAATCGATCAAGCAATAAAACTGGCAGAGACATTAACTTTGAGCACTTTATTGAGACTTAATTTCGCAGAAATAACATTACACAGGGCGCCCGCTAAATTCCGTCCAGAATTCTTGGGAAGCATAGCACAAACAGATTAGTCTAATATGCCTACGAAAACATCAACCCGCACGGAATCTGAGTTAGCTCATTTGGAAACACTTGCACGCAAGTTTACCCTCAATCAGAAGAATGATGTGACACGATGGACATACGAACGCGCCTTGTCCTCATTGCTACATCTTCATAGCCAGCCTGATTCTATAACTCTGAACTTTTCTTACGATCCATTGGGCGAAATACTATCCACACTATCCTTCAGAAGAAAAGTTAGCAGGCGGATGGAATATGGCATTACAAAAATATTAAAAGGTGATCATACGCTCTTGTTAAATAATTCTCCACGGCAGAAAGAGAAGCTGGGGATGCTAGCCAGCATATATAATTCAGAGGCAGCATTGGAATCATTACTTAAACTTCGCTCTATGCCCGAGGATGTGGATATGCACTACGATAAGGGGTTTCTAGCGACTAGAGAAAAAGCTGGAAAGAAACGAAGTATGTACGGCATTCATAGGAGTGCAGAAGAGATAACACAACCCAATTCGCCAGTCTGCCCTAACAAGCAAACAAAAGCTGAAATAACCAGACTGGAAAAGTGCATCAGGGAAGAACTTGGTAAACTGGAACAATGGGGAAAAGGAGGGAACTGGGTATTAACCGTAAAATGGAGAACATTCAAAGCCTATAGTTCGGAACTGCTATTGCCATGTTTGGATATCGTTGCATTGTTCAGAAAACGGGATGCCCTTATATTCCCTGGACAGCAAGATGATGAAGAATTAGAAGGTCGTCGAGGTGTTGTATTATTCCCCAAGAAGGACTTTGATGTAAAAGTGTATAAGCGAGTTCAGACATGTATGGGTGAATACAAGCTAATCGCACTTGAGAAGGAAAGGGAATGGTTTCCACATAAGCTTTTGGGGAAGGCGCGGGAGAACACACAAAGAAGAATGGCGGAGCAAGAAAAAGAGGAATGGCAGAAGTTAAAGGATGCCAAGAAAAAGGTTGTTGAGAGAGGTGAATCAGTTGGACTGGAAATATTCTGAACTATGAATGAGCGTTTATTAAGTTATTTGGAGAGGAAAACCAGAGTTGGCGAAAACACGAAGTTGGCTATTTACGGAACTTCGAAAGAGTTTTGTTTGAGGCATGTCCTGAAGGAACTGGTCGGGCTAGCAACTGTGTTGAACGACGGGAGAATTGCATTTCAATTACCGAAGAGTAGGAGAATTGTTTCGCAGGAGGAATTGCTGGAGGCGGCTGAAAGGGCATCCGCATCGAGAACCACATCTCCGTTCCAGTATAATTTCCCATTGTCCTATGACGACTTGAAAGTAATGAAACCGTTGGAAGCATTTCGGAAGGCCGCCCTTTCGAAGGGTAAGGTGCGATGGGAATTGAATCTCGATGTGCAAGACAAATGGTTTTGGGATGATGCCCAGGAGATATTGAGAAGGGCGAACCTCTCTTTGCCAAAACAATTCATTTGTGGGGCCGGATTCCTTTGGCAATATATGGAAGGGGCTTGGACACCAGAAACAACATCAACGGAGAAGGTGTGCGAGTTTTTCCCGGAGCATGGGGTTATGCTTTTTACAGAGTATGTTGAGTTCTTTGGGCTTCAACTATGCTTCTGCTATGGTTCTTATTACAGGCTGGAGAAAAAGGAGCATTACAATACTTTGGTTGATGCTCAGATGAAGAAGTGTGGGGAAGCAAGTATAAGGGAACTCTTGAGCATAATTGTAGCTCCGTTAAAGAACTACGAGTTGTCTGAAATGGTTGAGACGGGACATATTGACAAATTAAAACCATTCATCCCGACATATTTGCTTGGCTTTAACCTATACAGGAAAGTTGTTGCTGAACAGGCTGTGCGATTTAGGGGAACTGAGGACCTGTATTTTGACATCAAGTCGCTTTCACCCAAACAACTGGCTACCTTGAAGGCTTTTGAGTTTCCAGATACCCCGAAAGAGAAGCCCAGGAGGAAGGTTAAAAAAGCAGTCTCTTCTACCTCTTGAACGATCAGCCCAGTTGCCGATGAACTGGCCGGAATTGAAGTCCTTTCATGGATGAAGGCGAACCCATTTGTTCAACCGTAAACCGGCTTATTCACAGGTTCTTCCGACGAGCCGTTTGATGCCGATTCTCGAAACTTACCGCGTTACCGCTAGCTCCACTGGGTATCCTTCCCCTTACTGAATAAGTCTAGGCGGCTCGCTTGGTTAGAGCCGTCCATTTTCCTTGTCCGCCGACGACTTGTTCACGAGGTTGCTCCCCTCCTGCATCACAATGGCAGCCATTGCCTGATATCTGCTGGAGATTTGGAAGACGGAACAGGCGAGTTATTCACGAGGTTTCTCCGACGAGCTGGGGTATGGCCCATTCTCGAAACCTGCATCGTTCCGGCAGGCTCCACTTGGCCGCAGGCTGAATAACTCGCGGGCAGGTTCCCTCGCCAGAACCTGTCCATTGCCCCAGCCTACGAGACTCACAATTTCTCCAATTCCACCAGGCAAGCCATGTGGCGCATTCCGAAACCGTGAGACTCGCACGGCACCCCAGCAGAACGGCCAGCAATTCCGAACATCTATTTTCTTCCATGCTTCCAGAAACCGATGTGCGGCTTTGCTCGCCTATTGTTGATACTCCATACTGGAGTTCATTTTCTTCATGCTGGTCCAATCTCTACGGTGGACCAGATACCATCCCCTGTCGCCAGAAACTCTTGCGCTTCTCATTCTTCCGATGCTCAGAGATTCTTTTCCGACCCCTTTTCTATCGGCCAGTTTCAGTCCCTCATACTCATTCGAGCCCAGACAACCCAAACCCGTTGTCCAGGGCTTCCAATCGTAACCAGGCCCTCAGCTCGCCGGTTATCGCTTCGCTGACACTCCATGCTGGAGTCATTTTCTTCATGCCGGCCCAATCTCTACGGTGGGCCAGATAATACCCCCTGTCGGCGGATATTCCCAGCTTCTCATTCTTCCGAGGCGTGGAAAATCCCTGCCTCCCCCTTCAAACCGGCCAGCAATCAAACCAACTCATTCCGCTCCTCCGTCGCCTCCAATCATTGTTTCGATTGCTCGCCGGAAAGCGATAATCCTGCGGATTGCACCTGATCTACCTGTCCTGTCGGCCCGTGTTCCTGCCCTGCCGTCAGAAACTCTTGTGCTCCTCATGCTTCCGGTGCTCAGAGATTCTTTCCGGCTCCCGTTTCTTCCGGCCAGCCTCTTTCCGCCATACTCATTGCGGTTCACTCATCCCAGACCCGATGAGCAGAACCTCCAATCGTATTCTGTCAGTCGGCTCGCCGGTATCGCCTTTGGCGAGACATGCGCTGAATAGTGCGGATGGTTTCGGTTTCATATTTGCGAGGCACAAAAACATAAAAACAAGATTGTTATGAAGAAGCTCAACAATATCGAAGGGATTAAAAAAGTCATCGGTTGGTGTTATGGATATGGCGGACTTGAAATGGGCATTCAAAGATGCGGGGTTGACACTACCACCATTGCTATTTCCGAGAATGCGCCAATCCCGCTTCTGAATATACGATCTAAAATGGAAGCAGGACTGATTCCAGAGTGTCCTATTTGGGAAGACCTGAAAACCTTTCCATGTTTGGGTTATCAGGGACAGGTTGATATTTTCACAGCAGGCTTTCCCTGTCAGGGGTTCAGTAATTCTGGGCTTCGATCTGGGACTGGTGATCCACGACATCTTTTTCCGCATGTCAAAAGAGGCGTCCAAGTGATGCAGCCCGAAATTTGCTTTTTTGAAAACGTGGATGGTATCCTCACGTCGAAATGTGTCGGGCAATCAGATCCCGATGGAACTCCAGTGGCGTTCCATGTTCTGCGGGAGATTGAACGCTGTGGATACCATGTGAGATGGGGAATGTTCTCAGCCGCAGAGATAGGGGCACCCCATAGACGCCAGAGGGTGTTTTTTATGGGCATCAAGGGTGATGGCAAGCGGTATCAGGAGATGGCATTGACCGACTGGAAAAAAGAAGTCCGTAATGAGCGCAAGGATTGTGAAAGGCGAGATTCCGAAAATCGGGCGCAGAAATGGGGAACTCCGACGGTCAATTCCTCCAATGTTAACGAGTATGATCTGGAGACCCCCGTTGGCATTGGCAAATTCAAACGCAGGAGTGGTAAAGAACCGCAGAGTGACTTGCACTTGCAGGTTTTGGCGCAGGAATTCCACTCTGCACGGGCGGGACGGAAACTCTCGCCAAGGTGGGTTGAGTCATTGATGGGTTTGCCCAGGAACTGGGTCAACCCGACCGGTAAAGTCACCGAATGGAAAGGTTTCCCAAACGAGAAGGGAAAGGATCAGTTTGACTGGGAGGATTCCAGAACCATCGACAAGACTTATGGGGATGTCAGCACCCACAATCAAGCCGAGTTGAGGTTGCTGGGAAATGGGGTTGTCCCCCAGACAGCAGCAAAAGCATTCGCAACACTATTTGGCGAGCTGTCAGGCAATTGTCGGTAGCACTCGACAATTGGAATATCCATTTGGGGGACTGGGGGGACTGGGGGGATTCTGGGCGAGCGTTGAACGTCGGGGCTTTGGCATTTTGCCCCAAAACAAAAAAATGCCATGAAAAAAGCAAACACATCGACGGTTTCGGCGACCACAACGACCGACAACAAGAGCGAAATTGAATCCCACGACCTCAGCGAGGTGTCGAATGCCGCAGCGCCGCAGCACGACCGAGGGAAATTCAATGAGATCCTCCTTGAAAGCCTCTCCGAAGAACTGAGGAAGGCAGTCAAAGAGCTGGTAAAGAAAGCGGGGAGTGCCGGTCATGTTGATGAACACGGCAGCTGGGATTTCGGGGTTGAATACGACCGGAAACGGGGGGAATGCTCATCCCTGAACTGGGATGCGTATGGAATCGGCCGAGACTGCCACACCGGCCAGCTTCTCGCGCTTGTCCAGGTTCGCCAGTTCCATCGGAAGAAAACAGGATACTGGCCGTCGATCCGCAAAAATTACTTCCTCCTTGGGACGAACGAGGACGCTTCCATTTTCGCCCACAGCGTTTCAGCGAATGTTGTCCATGCGGCCATCCGCAGAGGGGCTGATGTCATCAAGGCGGTGCAGGACTGGATTTTTGAGGGGGATTACTCAGGGATGCTCCGCCAGGGCGACCTTGCCATGATCCCATGCACAAGGAGGCCGTCAGCTCCCAGGGTGCCCAAACGCGTCATGATCTTGGAGGGCAGCCACCGCCTGAAAGCGAACGTCATCCGCCAGAACGGAGCCATTTTCGCGAAAAACCCGAACCTGATCCACATTCCCGGAACCCATCCCGAGGTCCAGGGAGAAAACCGCTGGTACAAAATCGTTGTGGGGAAACGCGCCGATTTCTGGAGGTTCGCCGCCCCAACGGTGGATTGAGGGGGACTGGGGGAGCATGGGGAACGGGGGAAGGAGGGGAGGATATCATCGTTGAATCGTGCAGCTCGCCCATTTCAACGTTGTCAAACCCATCGCAATGGGGCGTAATTTGCTCTCCGCATGAATACCTCATTTTATCCTGATCTCCCCTCTGATGGGACAGGCTTGATTGGAGGACACATCCATGGCGGATCTGCGGCCAAATATCACAAAGTTCCATGCGCCTGCTATTTCTGAGTCGAGATTTCTCCGGCGCGAGCCTGTGCCGCCGCCTCCATGACGAGGGGAATGAACTCCGGGCATACTGCGTTGAACCCGCATTCGCCCACACTCTGGACGGGCTGATCGAAAAGGTCGGATCGGTTGAGCTGGGGATCGAGTGGGTTGGCCGAGACGGTTTGATTGTTTGCGACGACACCGGATTTGGTGCGGTGCAGGACCAATTGAGGGCAGATGGATTCCGCGTTGTCGGGGGCAGCACAATGGGCGACCGCTTGGAACACGACCGCTTGTTTGCCATGCAGCTTTTCAAGCAATGCGGGATGCAGATTCCTGAAACGCATTTTTTCCCAACTTGTGGCGAAGCCGCTGATTACGTTCGGAAAAATCACGCGCCATGGGTGATCAAGCACAACGGCAATGCCCCGAAAGCATCCTGTTATGTAGGCGAAATGCCAGACGGCAGCGACGTGATTGATATTCTGGATGCGCTCCAGGCGGGATGTCGGAATCCAGAAGATGCAAGAAAGACGCCCTGCCAACACTGCGGGACGATTCTCCAAAAGCGGATGTTTGGGCGGGAGATCGGTGTGGCGCGGTATTTCAATGGTTTCGACTGGGTTGGTCCCATCGAGTTGAATATCGAGCACAAGCGCCTCTTCCCCGGCGCTCTTGGACCGAACACGGCGGAAATGGGAACAGCAATGCACTACGCTGAAAACCATTCGCTCTTTGACGCCACCCTTGCCAAGCTCAAGCCTTGGCTTGTCGAAGCTGGCTTCCGAGGAAATATCGACATCAATTGCATCATCAACGCCGAGGGAATCTGGCCACTCGAAGCAACAGCCCGTTTCGGCTACCCCGCTACACAATTGCAGATGGCATTCCATCTTTCGTCGTGGACGGACTTTCTCTCCGCCCTCGCCGATGGGCAACCTTTTGATCTGGAATGGCGACCAGGCTTTGGCGTGGTCATCCTCATCGCTGCCCCCCCATTTCCATTTGGTCCCAGCACCGACAGGCGCGGCTCGGGGGTGCGTGGCATTCCGGTCAGGTTTCGCCGTGAGCTTGATCCGGCAGAATCTCAACATGTGCATTTTGAGGGCGTAACTTTTCAGAATCACTCAGTTCCTGCCCGTCATGTCATCTGCGACGACACCGGCTATGTGATGCATGTCACTGGTCACGGGCGCGATCCTGCCACAGCCCGGATGAATGCGCTTGCTCTGGCGAAGGAAATTGTCATCCCAGGCATGTTTTACCGCCACGACATCGGCGAGGGAGCGGATTTCATCGGCCTGTGAATGCCCAACCATATTCTTGGATGCATCCGTCGCTGGAAGTTCGCGATACAGGACGCTATGGCCTTGGAGTTTTTGCCAAAGCGACGATAGCCAAAGGAACAACGCTTTTCGTCTGTGGCGGGCCGATCCTCACGCTTGCGGACGAAGATAATCTACCCCCTGAATGCGCCGATAAGCCGATTGAGATTTCCGAGTGGTTCTCTATGGGACCACGAGCGGCTGAGGAAATCCCACTCATGCCGCAGCATTATGTGAACCATTCTTGCGATCCGAATGCAGGTTGGCATGGCCAGTTGTTTATGGTGGCGATGCGCGATATTCGCGAGGGGGAGGAGATTTGCTTCGATTACGCGATGGTGATGCACAGTAACCGAAATAGCGCGACGTATTGGACGATGCCGTGCCACTGCCGCTCGCCCCTTTGCCGGCGTCATGTCGCCGAAAACGACTGGAGGCGCCCCGAACTCCAGTCCCGCTACGACGGTTGGTTTGCATGGCATCTGCAACGGAAGATTGATCAGGCAACGGAAAAATCCCATGCAACTAGATTTGGGGAGGGAGTAATGCCACCGCATGGACGCAGATCCGGCTTTGATTGGATGGACGCGCGCGTGACATCTGGCACTTCGCCCAACAGCGGTCGAGGATGTTTTGCGACGGAACCGATTCCAGCGGGTGCTACTGTCTTCGCCCTCGGCGGTCGTGTCATGGAGATTGCGAAAGAAGCTGGGGACTTGGGAGTCCAAATTTCGGAGGAATACATTCTGGGATCTCTTCCGGACGAACAGAGCGGCGCGGATTTTGTGAACCACTCGTGCGAGCCCAACCTTGGTTTTCTCGGGCAAGTCTTCCTCATCACTTTGCGCGACGTCGTTCCAGGAGAGGAGCTTTGCTTCGACTACGCCATGTGCCTTGGGGGAGATATTGCTTACTCGATGCAGTGCCGGTGCGGATCGCCGAATTGCAGGGGGACCATCACTCAGCTCGACTGGCAAGACCAGGTCCTGCAAACCAAGTATGCTGGACATATTCAATGGTATCTGGAGAATATTGTGCAGCGTAATATCTCTCATCATAACTTGGCGGTGTCGCCATGACATGGTTCCTCCTTGCGCTGGTTGGCCCGCTGCTTTACGCGCTTACCAATCATATCGACAAATTCCTCCTCGCGAATTTCTTCCGGGAAGGAGGGGTTGGCACGCTGATCCTTTTTTCATCGCTCCTTTCGCTCGCTGCCGTGCCGTTTATCTACATGGGCGACCGAGCTGTATTCTCCGTCGATGCCAAAAGCATCGCCGTCCTGACTTGCGTAAGCCTTCTTAACATTGGTGTTCTGTGGTTTTACCTCCTCGCGCTGAAAGATGACGAGGCCTCCGTCGTAATTGTGTTTTACCAACTCGTGCCTGTTTTTGGTCTGACGTTCGGCTATTTTTTCCTTGGAGAGACTCTTACGCCGGCACAACTCGTCGCAATGGGGGTCATTATTTTTGGCACGAGCATCATTTCTTTCGAAATCCACGAGAATAAATTACGGATGCGTTGGATGACTGTTTGTTATATGCTCATTGCAGTCATATTTTGGGCGCTCGAATCCGTGATTTTCAAGTCGGTTGCTCTCAAGGAAAATGTTTGGCGCACCCTTTTTTGGGAGCATGTGATTTCAGGCGCATTTGGGGTTCTTATCTTTCTTGTGGCTCCCACCTACCGAAACCACTTCCTGAAAACGTTCCGCAGGAACTCGGTGCCCGTTCTTTCGCTGAACGCGCTCAACGAAGGTGCCTACATGCTCGGAAACATTGTTGTTGCATTTGCCTATATGTTGGCCCCGGTCGCCCTCGTTTTGTTGGCTGAATCGTTCCAGCCGATTTTTGTTTTTGCTATCGGGGTTTTCCTGACCATCTTCTTCCCGAAGCTGTCGCGGGAGAATATGCACCCAAAGAGCATTGCGCAGAAGTTGGTTGCCATCGTCATCACGGGGATCGGCACCTACATTCTCCTCTCATCGACATAATCCACGATGAGAACAGCGCCATCAAGGATCATCCTTCACATCTTTTGCCTACTAGCCATGTCCTCCACCGTCAATATTCGAGCGGAAGAAGGCAAAACCTATGAGGCCCAGATTTCCGAGGAGGGAGACAGGTTTTGGAACGCGGAACTCAGCACCGGTTGGGACAGCCTTTACATGTATTACGGGGTAAATGTGCTCCGCAACGGATCGGATTACGGCTCCAGTCTCTATTGGACCGATCTTTCTGTCACATTCAACCTTTCCAAGAACGACTTCCTTTCGTTTGGCTCTTGGTTTGCCTTCGGGCTCGACAGTTCCGCTTACAGGGAACTGGACGCCTACATGAGCTACACTCGATCCATAGGAAACTTTTCGCTGGGTGTCGGCTACACATACTACGACATTCAGCCCGGCCCGTTCTACTCCAACGAGATCAACTTCAAGGCGGGTTACTCCTTCGATCTGCCATCTGGCATCACCCTCACTCCTTCGATTTGCTATTTTTTCAACCTCGGCCCCGACGTAGCCGATGGACAAGGAATTTCCAAGATCGGAGCCAGCTTCCTGCAAGCCCGCATCGATGCCGAAATCCCGATCTTCAAGGACACCATCGCCCTTGCTCCATGGATCGCCTTCGGTGCCAGCTTCGACTACAATTTCCGCGAAGACGGTTCCTACTACACCGGAGCGAATAATATTGAGGTTGGGTTTGGCGTCCCGATCAAGATTAACGAAACCATCACTATCTATAGCTATTGCGCTTTCAGCACCCAATGGGCTGAACTCGTCGGAACACAGCCGAACACTTTCTGGGGTGGAACGAAAGTCACCTTCTCGTTTTGAAACGGTCCTATACAAACAACCTTTTTGTATTCGCTAAAGAAAACCAATGTTCATAAAAAGAACTGTTTCGACATCCAACATCGACAGCGCAAGCATTTTATCAACTAATTTCTCTTAACACTATGCATTGGTTTATTTTTGCCATTTCGAGTCCCATTTTGCTGACACTGGCGAATCAAATCGACAAGCATTTAATTGAAGAGTATTTCAAAGGTGGGGGAATTGGAGCGATGATGATTTTTTCCTCTTTAGCTGGCCTGCTGCTATTTCCTTTGGCGTTTTGTTTTGCCGGACAAAAGATTTTATGTGTTGCCCCCTACGATGCCATGGCATTGGTAGGAGTTGGTATTCTCAGCGCACTAGCTGTATTTTGTTATTTACTAGCGCTCGAAGAAGGTGAGACGTCGGTTATTGTTCCGTTTTATCAGAGCGTGCCTATTTTCGGTCTTATTCTAGCTTTTCTTTTTCTAGGGGAAAAAATAGACATATTGCATTTGGTTTCAATACCTATCATTGTTACCGGTTCTCTCATTTTATCTTTTGAAATCGATGCTGACTCGGGCAATCGATTCAAAATCAGACCAATAGCACTGATTCTCACATCGTCACTATTGTTTGCTATCAACTCGATTATTTTTAAGAAGCTAGCCCTTGAATACGGATTCTGGGAATCAATATTTTATGAGTATGTTGGGCTTTTCTGCGTGGGGTGCATACTTTTCTCTGTCACTAAGAACTATCGACAGCAATTTATTAAGGTTTTTAAAGAAAACAGACGGAAAGTTCTTCTCTTCAACATTTCTAATGAAATATTAGTGTTATGTGGAAATCTTTGCGTAGAATATGCTCTCATCTTGGGACCAGTTGCTCTTGTCTTGCTTGCGGATTCCTATCAACCGATTTTTGTTCTGATTTGGGGATTGGTTTTTGCGCGATTCTTTCCAGAAATGTCTTATGATAATTTTTCTAAAAAACACCTTGTTAAAAAAGTCATAGGCATCGCAATTATTTTTATCGGAAGCGTCGCGATTAATATCCCCTCCGCCCGATGAATATTCTTTAAAAAACCAGAGTGATGAATTCCTTCCCATATCTATCACTTGATGAGGCGCGCCATGAAATCCACAAGCGCAGACATTGCATAGAACTAATTCAAAGCGTCGAAGATTTCTTGCTTGGACGTTTTCTTCCAGGCCTCGGAAAGCAACCCAAAGCCGCGCTCATTAGAAGCGTGCTTTCACCGGATGTCGGGTTTGAGTTTTTCCTGTATTGTTCAAAATATGTGGGCCTTCCTCCCCTTTTTGCCGAGCACTCAAATGACCTCTTCATAGGGCTGAGTGAAGAAAAACTCGGTCTTGCTCGATTAAGACTAACTCGAACTGATCAAACAAAAGTGTTATCTGATATCGTCGATTTCAAGGCATTCCATGGGAAAATGATTCCAGATGTTCGGGTTTTGAGCGGCGATAGCCTCATTGATTTTCATCATGATTTGATTGCTTTTGCGGGGCACGATATTTCAATTGAAAATGTAAGTTCCTATTTCCACTCTTTCGGAAAACCTTCAGATTACTATCCGTTTTATCTCGCAAATTTTATTGCTCACGGGATCCTTTTTGAGAACTTTGATTGTGATGAAACCACACGTGAATTCGATTTTACTCGTGATGTTGTTGTTAAGTCTTTAGAAACTGTTCGCAACACATTTGGAGTTTATCCGCTTATCGTGCGACTTTATCCAGAAAACCAAACTGATGAAGAAGATTTTTATTGGTGGACTTATCCGAAACGAATCAATTCATTTTTACTCGATTTTGGGGAACGCCACAAATGCAAGCAGCGGCGGATCTGAAAATGGAGAATCTTGGCGGAGGGGTTTCAACAGGGTCGGATTTCAACGCTCCTATAGGATTATCTGGGGGGCTTTTCGGCATCAAACTTTTTCAACCGATCCAGAACAGTTTCCCCAGGTCCGAGGGGACCGTCAAACCCGCCGTCAATCCGGCGCTGGAAAAATTCAAGCATTCCGGCCTGTCTCTCTGATTCGCTCTCAGTTGCCCGTTTCTGGGCTTCCTTATCTGCGAAGCGGGAAAAATCCACCCGCATAAAATCACGCATGGATCGCCAGTCTTCATCAGTGAAATCCTCACCGGCAGCGAGGCATTTTTTCTCGATGTCCTCGATGTATCGGGTCTGGGCGTGATAGGGATCTCGGCTGGTCCGTTTCTGTTCTTTCTTGGCCTGCTTCTTGGCGAATCTCTTCTCTGATTCCAGATCATCAATGATTTCCTTCAACCAGTCCCTCTCCCAGCATTCGGGACACAGGCCAGGGGCGTCGCAGCAGATTTCAACCACCTTGCGCCAACGGGCTTTGAGATTTTTCAGGGGCAGAAGGCGGAAAATCGACTTGATTTCATTTTGTCTCTTCCACAATTCCCGACCGGCATACACCTCGCGAGGCGGAAAAGTCGGATTGTTGGGGTCCGCTACCCATCCGACAGGCGGTGGAGGTGTGGGGGAAGGTGAAACGGTCTCTGGAGCGTCGGATATCAACGCTACCTTAAGATTCCCCCTCTCTATCTCCTCCTTCTTTTCTTTCCTCTCCACCACGCGATAAATCCTGCCCTTGTTCTTCCCAGATGGCACGATCCGGCCAGACTTGCACAACTCGCCCAATGCGGCCCGTGTTTGGGTCGGGGACAGGCTCAACCCTTTCCTGAGATCCCCAAGGCTGAATTTCCCAAGGCCATCGGCTTTCCGGCCAACCAAGGCCACCGTTCTGGGGGATACCTTGGGGAGATTGGCAAACGGGGCATCAGCGTAGCCCGCCGTATTGAATTGTTCCCAACACCTCCGAAGATCCTCGATGACTGCCTCCAAGCCGATGGCGTCAATTGAGAGTTGGCGGATTTTCTCACACTCCTTCCACGCCATGAAGGCGGCAATCGCCTCATCACAGGTCAGGCCGTAGTAAAATAACGATTCAAAACTCCATGCCCTTGTGGCCCGAACGGTTCTGGTTTGCTGGTAGTAGGCGCGTTTGTTGGAGCACGGCCCGAGGCGGAAAGTCAGCTCCTTGAGATCCGCAGCTACTTTTTTCCATTCCTCATCTGAGAGCCATTTTCCGTCGCCATTGCCCTTTGGCCGGACGCTGGGCAGGATCTTTTCCAAATGCGACCGAGAATGGAACTCCCAGGGCATCCCAGAAATCCGGGATTCCGCTTCTGGGCGGGGTACCCCCTGTTTCAGCAAATCCCCGAGGAGCTGGCGGATTTTGTCAAACTCATCATGGTTGGGCTGGAATGACCCTGCCCTTGAGCCTTGACCTTGGGGAACTGGGGTAACACAAGGTCCAGTGTGGAATCTGGACTTTCTGGACATTTCGAGCCTTCCGCCATTTATGTCTGATTCTGATAATCTATCCTGTTGATCGGAATTGTCCAGTATGTCCAGCTCCACCTTGCGAGGGGGGAGTGTCAGCGCCAGCATATTAAAGACTTCGCGCACCGTTGCAAGCCTGCCAGCCACCGGCAGCCAGCAACGGACAGGGCCGGAATCACAGGCCCCCCAGGGACACCGGTAGGCGTGGTTCCGATGATTGCCCGGAGATCCATCCTTTTTCAAGTGGCATGTCGAATCATAGAACAGGGGGGCGACCATCTTTTCCAGATTCCGGCCGATCACGGCCAACATGGGGGCTTCTTCCTGCCAGCTTTCCGAAGACCGGAGGAACATTTGCACCCCATTGCTTTTGAGGAGGGCCGTACCAGGCACCACCCTTGCCAGCAATTCGACCTGTCGGGTTGTCGCGCCGGAGGAACCCGTCGGCCTGTCCAGATCAATTACGCGGATTGGATCAAAAATGATGTTCTCATGGTCCATGCCCTCACCATCGCGGAAAACGCCAGGGGTCATGTAGAGCTTGTGCGCGGCATTTGCAATACTGTGGCGAGGGATCTCCGAGAATGGGATTCTCCGAGTGGCCGAGCCCTTCCCGTTGATGCGACTGTCGTAACTCAGGAACGGGGAGTTGAGAATGTCCGCGAAGACCGATTCAAACCATTGGCCGGCTGTGACCTCGCAATGAGTCTTGAAATGTTCAGGGCTAGATAGAGGGGGTTCATTGGGGATTACTTGAATATGCTCAATTTCGCCATTTTGGCCGAGTCTTGGAGTTGTTAGGGCATAGGCATGGATAGGGTTCGTTATTGCGTTCATGTTTTTTAGTTTAGCAGGTAAATCTATTTAAGTAATAATACTTGTACTTATTTTAATATCCTCTATAATATAAATGCGACTCGTTATCGCGTTCATAAAAAGCCTCGACACCAGAAATGGCAGTCGGGGCTTTTTAGTTTTGTTGGCCGAGGTGGGTTGTCTGTTTTTTTCCATAAAACAAAAAAACGTCAGAAAAACAAACAACCAAAACAAAAAAACCTATGAATAAAAACAAACCACAAGAAGGAAACGATGAGCTGAACTGGGTGACATTACCCGAAGGAACAATCTTAATAAAGGTCGATATGAGAGCAGAGTTCATATGGGGACTGGACGCCGACAGCGGCGTCCTGATTATCCTCGATTTGGACAGGGGATCGCGATCAGTAACAAATGATGCGGAGAATGTCCTTACAACCATTCGCGAGCATATGGGTGTGGATGCGTTTGATGCCCTGCCTGCCATCATCTACAGGGATAGCATGAGGATGTTTGACGGGTTGCTGTTCTCCCCAGGAAACCCAGCGAGAGCCGATTTCTACGGAATCCAAAAAAAGGGTTTAACGGAGGCTATCGCGAGGGCGCTAGAACTCGAAAAGGGATCACTTATCAAATAAAATCTAAATCAATGTTATGAAAACAGCAAACAAAAAACAGAGACGGAGAATCAGAAGAACAGCAGAGCTATGGTATGAGGATGGGACGGTAGAACAAATAACGCCAGTGAACGGGCAAACGTTTTCTCTCGAAGAAATGCAAGAGGCGGTTGAGGGACGCATTGAGGAAATGCGGATCTCAGACACAGAGTTTCTTGTTATGAATGAAGAAGGGCGCTTGATCGGAATGAGCGCGAATGTTCGTGCAAGCATAACGGCGAGGAGATTGGTTGTTGGTCCAGTTGTATATGTCCCAAGAAGATCACTATTCAGATAATTACACACATTTATGTAAATATATGTTACGAGAACTGAAATATGCAGTATAACTGAGTAGTAGTATTTCTGTCGCCCGTAGGGGTAGGAAGTGAGTGCAAGCCTCATTCGGCAGACCATGAAAGTATCGAAAGAAACCCAACCAGACGGCACAACGTTTTTCGTTTGCCACACACAGAAAGTAGAACGTTTTATACCGAAGTCAGCGGGATTCAAATGGAATCGATGGAGGGAGCGATGGGAGACGGACAAGGCTTCAAATGCGGCCAAACTCAGAGAGTATGCGGACTTCACATGTATTGAGGAGTTGGCTTCGATCACTGTCCTTCAAAAAACGGTTGATAAAATTGAACTGGCCCATGTTGCTGTTCAGGCAGCGCGTGCCCAATCAGAGAGGGAGAGGTTGGACAGAGAGGCCCGCAGGTTGGCAACGCAGTGCTCCGAGGAGGAGAAGAGAGCCTTGCTGGAGGCAGTGCCGAGGGGAAACTACATTGTTGATATTGATAAGGAGCCCACGATTCTACAAGTGAAAATCTCCGCTGTTGGCAATCAATATCTGAATGACAAGAATGGGAATTACCTTGGCTTTCGCGCGAACCTCTTGCGTGTTCTAGCCTCATCGGATCTGGGGGAGGCAGGCGGGCGCGACGGCACCGAGACAGGCCGATGCTGGAGATGCAATCGCCCATTGACCGATGCAATTTCAAAAGCGCTTGGTGTCGGCCCAGAGTGCGGGGCCGCCGAGCACACAGCCCACGCAAGCAACCATAACTGAATACGACTATGGAACTTTTCCAACTTGGCAAATTGAAGGTTCAGCCCGAGGTTCAACTTTCTGAAAAGGACATCGCTTTCATCAGGCTCTATATTAAACGGCATGTAGCTGGAGACTGGGGAGAACTGGCAGACAAGCAAGCCAACGACGAGGCGCTTGTCTCTGAACAGGGCATCCTTTCTGTCTATCCGTATGGAGAGAACGCATTTGTTGCAGTTTCAACCGACGATGCACGAACTACAACCACCATCTATCTACCAGACTCATATATTCGAGATTGCCGAATCCGATAACATTCATATACTGCCATTCAATGAGAGCGACGGAAAGCAGACAGGCGAACATCCCCTTCCCACTTGGCAAGTGCTGCGCCACACCAAGCGCACTTGAGGAATTCCCAAGGGATGTTGTGATGTCCTGCATAGACAGGCACGCAGGGGGTGACTGGGGGGACTTGGACGAATACGACACCCTTGCAAACAATGATGCCCTCTTGCAGGGTGGCCGCATTCTTTCCTCATACAACATCAGGGGCGACAAACTTTGGATCATCACCGACGCGGACCGTGAAACAACCACGATCTGCCTGCCGTCCGAGTATTGAGGGTTATAGTGGAGGTAGCCACTTTTCTACAATAGCCGTAAATGTGGCAAGGGAAGACGGTTTTGTAATGCAGTCGTTCATTCCCGATAAAAGGCAGGCGTTCAAGTGTTCAGGCAGAACGTGAGCGGTATATGCGATGATGGGAATTGATGAATTGCGGGCATTTGTAGTTCCCGCCCGTATGCGTTTGGTTGCCTCTACCCCGTCCATCACAGGCAGAAGGCAGTCCATGATAACCAGCGCATAGTCTGTCCGAGAAAGGGCCTCTATCGCCTCTGCCCCATTCGTGGCGACATCCACCAGCCCGAGCCTTTTCAGGACGTTGGAGGCGTAGGCTTGGCTTGGCCCGTCATCTTCCACCAGGAGAACCGGCCGGCAATTCTGGCGTTCTGGCGTTCTGGCGTTCTGGCGTTCTGGCGTTCTGGGCTCCACTCCTGCCAACTACCATTTATTCGCCACGAGGAAAAGGAATATTGAAAGCTCAAAGGAGCCATGAAGGGCAGGTTGCCCACCTGTATCACAATGACCTCATACCCAAGTCGTCATTTTCTATGCAGCAGAAACCCCTAAAACAAAAAAACCTATGAATAAAAATGACATGCATAATATTGACGAGTTTCTGGTATATGGAAGTATTACTGATGGTGATTTGGATGGATGGACTTCTTTTCATCGTGCGGCTGAGCAAGGACACTTGGACCGGCTTCCTGTTGAGGTTCTTACATCTGAGAATATGACTCTTGTAGATCTCGATTGGACGACTCCTTTGCATTATGCAGCGATGAATGGACAATTGAACCTGATACCTGTTGACGTTCTTACATCACACAATCTGGCAAATAGAGATTATTATGGGAAGTCTCCTTTGTATTTTGCGGCGTGCTATAGACACTTGGACCAGATTCCTGTAGAGTGTTTTACAAGTGAGAATATGACTATTACAGATTGTTGTGAATGGACTCCTTTGCATTATGCGGCGTGCAATGGACAATTGGACTTGATACCTGTTGAGGTGCTTGCTGGCAATCTGGGGCTTGAAGCTGATCGGGAATGGACTTCTGTTTTGGAGTTGGCGATATTCAATGGACACTTGGACCAACTAATAGGTGTTGAGTTTGGTGATTGGGAGAGAAGAGTAGCAGGAGAGGAATGGTTTCAGAAGAAACTCGCTTTATTAAATATGCAAAAAGCCGTAGCAGTAGAGGAGAAGGGGCGCTCAGATGATATTGAACTTTTCTAATATCTCATCTTTCCATTTCTGGCTCATGCTCTCTCTCTGATATGATCCCGCGAATCCTTCCAAACCCACGAACAATACAATCTGATAGTTCAGACAGACCACGAACTATAAGACTGCCATATCTGTTACCAAACAATTCCATACGCTGGCCGGTCTTACTGTCATTGCATAATACACGTTCTTTGCGCGTAGGATCGCCGAGGTGAGGCTTTAATTGTTCCAGTGTCATATCCCCCTCGCCAATCGTAGGGGCGCTGTGGCGAGGCTCTAGTTGTAAATCCGACGCAAGCGCCCGATCACCCAAACTTTCGATATGGGCTTGGAGGCTATATCTGTCCGCAGTCAGGATGCTGCAGGAATGTTTCCCTCGTGATATTGAAACGTAGAACTCCCGCGTATTTGTAGCTGCTTTGCACATGCTGTCACTTACGATGACCGCATCACAGGTTTTGCCTTGGCTCGCATATGAGCTTACCGCATACCCATACTGGAATCTTTTGAATTCCCCAGGCAGAGCGAACCGCTGGCCGTGCGCATCCTTCACCAGCAAATCACCAAACTTGTCCTCTCCTACAACATCGAGAATCTGCCCATTGGCCAACTTTTTCTTTTTTGACAGGCGGATGTTCGCTTTCAGTTGGATCTTGTCACCGGCACAAAGTTGAAGGTTCAGCTTTTCGCAGACCGTCAGGCGGTCCAGATCCGCATTGGATACGGTCAGCTCCTTGCCACCCACCAGCAGGACCACGCCGCCGTTGACAGACTCGCGCAGGAATTCGCCCGAGGTGCCCCCTCTGAAATGGCCAACCTTCCGGTTCAGCAGGACCACCGCACCGTCAGGGTAATTGCTTCCCCTCTCCTTTTCGGCATTTGTCAGATCCACCTGTTTCAGGGTGGGCTTGAGGAAGGCGGATTGCGGATCGAGGCGCCCACATGCCCCCAGTTCCTGCCGGATGGCCTGATTCAGAGCGTCAACCTCGACGTTGGTTTGACTCAAGACGAGGACACTCCCCCCAGAATTCAGCTTTTCAACATACAGGCGGGCCGCATCCCTTGTCCGGTTCTCCACTGTCGTATCAATGATGCTGCCCTGTTGGTCCAACAAATCCCATGCTCTCGCAGTGTCTCCACATTCAGCGGCGGCCACGGCTTTCCTGTATCCGGCCACCTGTTGCCGTTGTATGGCATACTCCCCCGCCAGTTCAGCCGTGTGTGGGCTCGCATATTTCTGGATTGCAACCAGGGCGGAACTCCTCGCCACACTGCCATGTTGCCGGACATCGCCGACCAACACGCAACGGGCATTCCCGGCTTTGATCTTGGAGAGCATCTTTGCCATATCTTCACCACCAACTTGCCCAGCTTCATCGCAGAACACCACGGTTTCACTGTTCAGATCCACAGCTCCGGCAAGGAAAGAGGCTACCGTTTGGGCTTCAAACCCATCCTTTATCAAATCGGCCACCTGCTGATTCTGGGGAGCAAGAACCACCACCGTATTACCGCCCGCCTGAAGTGCATCCCGAACATGCTTCATGGTGTAGCTCTTTCCCGTTCCGGCCCCACCTCGAAACACACTCAGGAAATCACGGCCCGCCAGCAGCTTTTCAGCAGCCGACCGCTGGAGCGGGTTGAGGGAGTCAGCCGATGAGAGCAGCCCAGATGCGAATGGCTCATACCGACTTTTGCCATTCAGAACAGTACGAAGGATGAACCTTTCAGTTTCCAACGCATCTTCAGTGGTAATTCTGTCCCCGCCAATCTCATGCAGAATTGAGGACTCGGCATCAAATGTGGCCTTGAGGGCAGAGAGGGAAAAATCACCACCTCGCCCATGTTTGAGGCAGGAAGCCAGAAACTCAGTTCGTGGCACAACTGCATTCCTCTCGAAAAGGTGCTTCTGGGACCATTCTACGGCATCATTTGGAGTTATATCATTGGACGAATATATCGCCGCTACTATAAGATTATTTTTCTCTTGTTTCGTCATCTGGTTTTTCCATGCCTGCCGTAGCTCATCCGCACTCTGTGAACCTTGCTTTCTGATACGTTGATCGTGAGCAGCCGACTCTTTGATTTTCTCATGCCCAGACTTGGCACCCTCTTTTTCCAGTTCAGCAGTTTTCTCAAGTATGGCTTTACGGCGCTTTGAGAAGGTCTCACATAACGAGTCTGGTATATGGGCCAGTTCCCAGCCCTTCCCTTTTTCCCGTAGTTGGTAGCCCATCTTTTTCAACTCGCGACACAGCGCGTGATCAAAAACGCTCTCGATATATTGATTCGCCCTGAACAAATCGCGGGGCTCAAGTGCTCGCCATTCATTTGTTGATTTATCGAATGAGGCATTGAACACGAGCAGATGAGTGTGAAGGAGTGGGTCTGGGTTTGCCCCTTCCGACACGGCCCGAGCAGATTCATGCGTGAAGGCGGCCATGAGCAAGTTTCCAGTTTTTTGCTCCCGACCGTTGAGAGCTACTGATTTTGCCCGCAACCGCACCACCGCGAATGTTTCCATTTCCGCTGCAGCTACAGCTACAGCCTGTGCATGGGCTCGCATTATCCGCTCATCCCCTTCCACCAGTGCGGCAATACTGACCGACTTTGGGGGACAGATGGTGAAATCGTAGAAGACGCGCCGGTTGGCAACATCACCTGTCCGAACGGTGTTGTGCCGTTGCGTCAATTTGGACCCGTCAGGCTTTTGACCAGCGCAGAGACTCAAGAAATCCTTTTCCCGAACATTCCCAGCCAGCCCGAGCATATCAGCACCCTGCCCATGCCAGGTGCCAGGCGTCTGGCCCCCACTCTCGTAATAGTCCCCCGAATTGAGGTGTTCTTTGAAATAATTCTTCGCGCTGCCCAAGTTGCTTTGTGTCTTAATAGTAATCATTACCTATTATAACGGACAGCATATACATATGTAATATATTGTTTGTTTCGTGTTACGATGGCATTTCTATCTGCTAACATATTTGTATGACAAAAACAGAAGAACAGATTAAAGAAGGGATCGACTATGAACTAGATTTTATCCCCAACGGAAAGGCGGACATATTAGCATGGTACAACAATGTAGAGCTTGGAACCATTCAAGTGGACATAGCTGATATAGGCGAATGGTATGATCCTGATAGTTCACTTTACGGAGTATCCAGCGAGGCAGTTGTTGAGTGCATCTATCACCACTACCGTTCTGTTTTACACGCAATGCCGTAAGTCAAAGCGCAGTATAGTTGACTTCACCTTCTATACTTGATGTAGAATGGAAAAAAACCTTCATTGCACCCCTTGGCCCGAGAACTTTCCCAGAGTGATAGCAATGTCAACTGGAGAGGCATTGCAGAGGCATCCCCTTCATGCCCTTGCCAAGGCGGGGAATATGGACGCCGCTGCACAGCTTGTTGTTGATCTTGCGAAACCATACAAAATCACAATGCTGGCAGCGCACTTCCCCGGTGCGATTGTCGTTCCTGTTCACGCCAGAGAATCCACAGGGGTAAACCACATTCCCGCCAAATACGCAGACTACATTTCGCACCTCACTGGACTTGAAGCTGATACAGACATCATCCAAGCTTCAACAGTTTTCCGCACTGGAAAGGGCGCATGGTATCGGATGGCCTTCCGCCCAAGCTTTGAAGGGGAGGTTCGCCCAGGCAGAGATCATATACTTGTTGATGATTGTGTGACGGGAGGGGGGTCACTTTCTGAACTTCGACAGCATATAATCCGAGGAGGAGGTAAGGTTGTGGCAATGAGTACGCTGGGATATGCACAGTTTTCTACCAACATCGCACTCACTGAAAATACTCGCGAAAACCTCGCAATGCGCTATAATGGAATGATCATTTATGAATGGCTCAAACAACACAACATCTACGGGGGGGAGGCAGGTGCTCTCACAGAGTCCGAGGCAAGACTTATCTACAATGCCAAAAGTCTTAACATCGCAACAGAAAGACTCACTCAGGCAAGAGAGGAAGCGTTCGCAGCTTCACAGCCAGAACTATTTCCAAGACGAAGCCGCCAAGAAGAGATAGAGGCTCTGTCTGCCCAGCGAGTTTCCCCAGAGCGGCAGGCTATCAGGGACTTGATAAATGGTGGGGCCACCCAAGACCAGGGGAAGGTTCAAGACAATGAACATTCAAGGTGAACTCTTCATTTTCTTGACGGGGTTGCACCAATAGATAGCCTTCATGGATGCCTCACGACTGGATAAATTCATCTAATGCCCTGAAAGAATGTATGCGCCTTTTGAAGCCAGAGGGCATTGACCATTCAGCGGAAATAATGGCAACTTTCAGCAACCTGAATACGATAGGGCTTGTTGGACGGGTTAATGTCACGTTTTTCTCATCCTCTGAATTGCCGCATATCGAATGTCCTCTGAACATAATGACAGGGTTCAGAGTCAAGAGGGGAATTTTCCACCCAGACTACGATACCTTTTCGTTCGATGCTACAAAGCGGGTATTACAAGTATCAGGGACAGTCAAAAGCATTGGAGAACCATTCAACTTCGCTTTGAGCTTCTGAGAGGTCAGAAACTTTCTAAGGTTTGACCGGGTCAAGGAGAATGTTCAACGAGCGTTCCAGGTAAACGGCGGGTTTTCCGCCTCCGGTAAAGTTACCGCCACGGGATATTTGGGATAAAATGGCTCCGATTCACAGTTCACAGACTTGCAATGGTCCCATAGGCAACGATTTCCTTTTTCGGTCCTCGCTCTACTCTATCCAGAATAATTATATACCGTTCTCCAGATCGGAACGGTTCATTTTTGCGGATTCTGGCTAGAGCTGGGTGTGAATTGACAATAACAATTGTTTTCCCCTTGAGCGCAAAGGCGGTGGAGCCACCTTTGTTAATCGACTCCGCAACTACAGCGACGGCGCGAAGTTTCACCGAATCGGGTTCGCGACTTTCAACGAAAAACTCGCCTGTCAAAGGCATCCCTTTTACTTCTTTTCCCACAAGTCCACTCAAGTTGCCTACATTTAATGGCTGATTTCGCTTTCGTTCAGCAGAGCGAGAATCGCCACTCGCTGGGCGTGATTGATATTGATGTGCTAAACCACGAACTATAACCGTTTCGTAATACTCGTTTTGCGCCTTTTGATTAACCCAATCGAGGTCTGGCGACCACCACCCTGAATCGAAAAGCATTTTTAAGCCAGAGAAAGTGCGAGTTTCTGTTTCATCACCGTTCCCCCAGTTGCCACGCCCGAGTGACCTGGCATCAACCTCTCCAACCATGATTTGAATCAATGGGTATGGCCAGTCTCCTATTTTTGCCTGTCTCAGCCCCTGTTGTAAGAGGCTTCTGGCCTCAGTGCTATGACCGGAAAGATTAAGCGCGACCGAAGTATAAAGTAGAATGTATTGCCAGTCTCTTCCCCTATCAGGCCATGAATTAACCCACTGTGTGCCGAACGTTCCTCCCCACTCGGGTTGCCCTGCGGCGATTGAGCTTACCAGAGCAGAACAAATATCCGCTCGGCTCCAGTCTTGTTTTGAGCCCCATGCATAGATGAACTCCTGAAGTGCCTTCTGTGGAAAGCCTTGCTTGTAGAGCAAAACCCCACGTTCCTTACTCTGAATAGCTTCTGCTGTGTTACGCTGTTCAGCACGGGTATGTGAATTCTCGGTTTCTTTCTGCCTCTGATGTTCCTGCTGCGCAGTGGTCCATTCGTTAGTTATCTTCTGAAATTGCAGTGCAATTGTCGGGAATGCAAAATACAAAGAACCCATCAACACCAATACAATAATCGCGATGACGCCACGGTAAGTCATTTCGCAAAATATTCTACTCTTCCCCCTCTTCGGAATCTTCTAGTGAAAGTCGCTTCATTGAGGGAAAGAATTGAGCAAGGAAACTGCGCTCTCCACCTGAGAGATACAGACCAGAAGGAAGTGCAAAGAATTTATCTGGGAACAAACAAGCAGGAGGGCGGGACTTAGCAAGGCGAAATGCCTCAACTGAATCGTTGTATGCTTCAACGGAATGCTGCAATTCCCTGAGGGCCTGATCTGCAACTTCTTGAAGCTTTTGTACTGCGACAATTCCAAGTTGAGGAATTGGGTGGAACTCCGCTGTTCTGAGCGAAGACTTTTCGGCTATATACTTCCATGCATCCAAATGCTCGCGTGTGTTGCTCTTGTCTAGTCCCTGCTGGGTCGCAACTATTGACATCTGAACCGTGTAGCGAGCGTATACACTATCAACTTTATTCGAAAGATTCGCTCGCGCTTTGCGTAGCGCTTCGGCTGGAACGAGCAATGAAGTGCGCGTATCAAGTATAACTTTGATAATCACCACGCCAACTGCGAATACTATGAGGAGTTCGAGCATTTCTTGCTGGTAACAGAAAAATATCACCGAATCAACGAAAATGCTGGCAACTTTGGCGGGTTCGGCCAGAACAGCCATTCCTGCCGCCAGGATGCCCGCCAACACCTCCCAATCCCCAAAACAAGCATGACCGCCAGACTGTTGTTCGAGTGCCGTCTAGGTTGTTTATGGGTCCGTTCCACTACGCCATTGTTATTAACTACAATGGTAATATGAGAATAACAGAAGAACAAATCAAAGAGGGCATTGACCTTGATCTTTCTACGCTTACTGTTTCAGCAAGTCGCCGAATGTGGCTGTCACATAATCCCGCGCCTCTGAATAATCTACCAGCAGTGCATCACGCACCATGCCATGATTCTTGAACCTATTTAAGAATGCCTGAAAGCCAGTACGGGTGAAAATAAGCAAGTGCGATAATGGATATTCCATGTCGGATGCACTCACAACCGAGTTCAGGTATAACATGGACTCATTTACCTTGGATGGTTCACCCATCAGATTCCCGGAATCATCGTAGTTCGCTAGCCATAGCGCATCATCCCCAATCACCAGAACCGGCAACACGATTCCAACAGCCCATTGAGTCTTAGAGGTTTTCCAGTCATTCAATGTATCGCTTACGAGGTCATGAGCTGAAGCGATTGCCTGTGCCCATTTCTCATATACATCTGAATCGTTCGCAATAAACCGGTCTTCTTCCTTCTTTTTTACCCCTACACGGGCAGTTGCTTTGCCAACCGGATCACCCGATTGAAAAAGGCCAGTCTTTATTGGCCACAAGGCATACCTGCCGCCCCCAGATCCTTTTGCCGAAACGATAAAATGAGTCTGGGATTCGCTGGGCCTCCGTGGAACCGTGCTGATCAACAGGGGAAAATGACTCCCAAGGTTCTTGCACTCGATGGACAGGCGAATGTGCTTGAACTCATCAGCATAGTGTGCCCGCACATCGTATTGCCTGTTCTGGCTTGTAACCGGATCTCGATAAGTTCCGCCATGAGTTGCTGCAAATCCAGCTTCCATGCACATCCGAAATACCTCAATCTCCAGCCGAAAGTCATCGGTTGTGGCCAGGTAAGCCTTGATTTCTTCAATCGTTATGGGTTCAGCTTTTAACAATGGACGGCTCATAGCCTGATTTTCATCGAATTGTTTCAGCTTTATACCAGTTTCCGGTTTTGGGGACAAGGTTTATGACTGAGAATTCCCCCACAGCTCCAATCCCCCCAACCGGCGCTTCCTTCCCCCTGTATTCCGCCGTCCCCAAGGTTGTCCCACTCACAGAGAGCGGGGCAAGGTTGATGTCCAGGTTCATGGCTCCGTTTCACTACTATATCAACGCTACTATATGATTATTAAAGGGGTTGTTGCTGATCTCATTACTTCGTTGAGATAACTGGTTTGATTTTTCTGATAATTGGGGAACGAACTCATTTACTACACATCAAGTTCTTACATAGGCATGGTATTTTTGTTCCACGCTATGTTTGATCTTTGATGAAAGGACACCCTACGCCTTAACTTCGTTAACGGGTAGAGTGTTTGCTTTGCAAATATAAACGGCGTTTATAGTTATGTTTACTTCTGTATGTAAATCATGCAGGCGAAGTAAATATTTCTGACAAATTATGTAAATGTGTAGGTACGATCTGCTATAATTGTTTATGAGTAGCAAAACCGACCGAGCAAAGATCACCAAACCATTTCAATCACAGCTCAACCCGCACTTCCAAACGATCAGGGATCTGCGCAGGCACAGGAAGACATGGCGGGAGATAGCAGATCAATTGAGGCCACTTGGGGTGGACACTTCAGGCAGTGCGATCTTCCAGTTTTTTAAGCGCCATATTAAACGGCCAGCACCTTTGGGCTTTGAAAGTGACGTTTTCGCGGCCCCACGAAAAATAGATAAAAAATGGTTCTCCGAGGCAAACCAACCGGAAGTAGAGGTTGATTTGGATCTCAGCTACGATGATCCGCTTGACGACTTTGTAAATGTCCCACCGAAGAAACCATAACCGCAACAATCCCTTCACATGAAAACGATACATATAAACCCTCAGAGTAAAGGATCCCTTGGAAAATCCTTTGAAACCGAAACCCGAGTCAGTTTTCTGGATGCCATTGGCGTAGCCTGGCATGGATACGATTTGGATGACAGGCATTCCACATTTCGCGACCGGCACCCAGACCGAGTTGAATTGTTCTCACTGGAGGGCGGGGCCAAGGATGCGATTCTCAGGCTCATGGCTCGGGCACTTGAGAGGCCAGAGCCGGTGATATTGATTGATTGCAGGGCACAGGCTGATTTGCTCATCAGAGAAGCCTTTGATTCATTGGGGATCTTCCAGAGAGCAAGGGGGGCGGGTTGCCGGGTTGTCATTTCACTATTCCCCAGCGACGACAACGAAAGCCTGCGGAATCTGGCAGAAATCGCGCGATGGGGGGCAGGGAGAGCCAATTTTGTCATTGTGCGGAATCCCGCCAAGGCGCGAGCGCATATTTTTGAGGGATCACCAATGCGGGCGAGCCTGATTTCCAAAATGGAGGCGCGGGAGATCCAGATTCCCGAGATCACCACGACCAGCATTCAGGCGTTGGAGAGGCTGGAGAGAGAACAGAAGCGAGCATTGCCATTTGGTGATTTTGCAGACGGCGTGCAGGGTGTTGACCCACTCATCACTGGAGAGTTCGCCTTTCTCCTCTCACGGATGGCCCGCCAATACACCGAGATTGCGGGCGTATTGTTGCCCGAGTCTGAGATGGCAAAAGTCCCCAAGCCCACCACCAAGAGGAAGGAGGAAACCACGACCCCCTTGGATTTATCCCTTTCGTAATTATGACAGACCAAGAACCAACTGATATAGAGACCGAGGATATAGAGACCGAGGAACAATCCCCGACCGTGCCAGATGTCCTGCTTGAGGGGCTTACCCAAGGGGAGCGGGACAGAGTGATTGCGGCCCACAGCAGGATGGAGGATTGCGACCGTTCTTTCCCAGGGTCACTTGCCATTGTTCTGTGCAATGCGGCCCGTTGCATGGGGACGATATTTCGGAAGAATTCGGAAATTCTCAGAAACACGCCAGCCATGTTTTCCGAAATGATTCAGGGGGTTGACCAAGCCAACAGGGCCAACAATGAGTTTCTGGAGGAGGCGAAGGGGACGGTTGAGGAATTGGAGCGGACCGCCGCCGCATTATCCCAAGAGGCGCAGAACGCCAGATTTGACAGGGCATGGCTACACCGCTGGATGATTGGTTTTGGGGGCGGATGCTTGATTCTCGCAGCATGGGCCACCGTGGAATGCAGGATTACCCGTCAAGTTGCTGCCCAGATCCAGACGGACCGCTTTGAAATTGTGGCCCGAGGGGAGGAATTGCTGAAATTGCAGAAGCTGGCAATTGAACGCGCACAGATCAATGCCGAGGCGGATGGGTTCAGGGAAAGCTGGAGGGCATTGCGGGCGGAATGGGACCGGCAGGCCACCCCAGAGTTGGAGAAGCGGAGAGCCGAGCTTGAGGCATACCACGCAGATCTGAAAGCCAGAACACAGTCCCTCACAGCAAAGGAAGATTCCGCTTATGGAAAAACAATGGATTAAAATATGAAGACACATCCCCCCCAACGAACCGAAGCAGATAGCAGGAAGCCCACATCATGGAAGCTGGATGATACATTGCTTTCTCTTCACGCGCTGAATGAAGAAATTCCGATTACGATTGGGCAAGTCTGCGAGGGAATTATGGTCTTTGGAATCAGTGGCTCCGGCAAGACATCGGGGAGCCTGAACACCATCAACAGGGCGATGCTGGAAAAGGGATTCGGGATCTACAATGCCTGCATCAAAAAGGATGAGGCACAACGAGCCCGAAAGTTGGCCGCATTGACCGGCAGAGGGAAGGACGTGCGGGTAATGCGGTTGGGGGGTGACATCAAATTCAATTTCTTGGAGAGTTTGAAAGAAGGTGGGGCCGATGCGATCACAGCGGCTTTCAAGCAAATCAATCAGAGCTTGCTGGGGCAGATGAAAGAAACGGAATGGACCCAAGCCAGCCAAGAACACCTGAACAATCTCGTGAGGCTTTTTCTCCTCGCCGGCCGGAAAATGGAAATCTCGGAATTGAGGTTGGCCGCCGACAATTTCAAAGAGCAGAAAAAGTTGTTGGAGGAGGCAGAACAGCGGGTTGTTGAGGGAACTTCCGAACAACACAGCTTGAAAATGCTTTCGGCATATTTCTGTCAGCAATGGAAGACGATGGGTGAAAAGACAAGGGCATCAGTAATTATGAGCCTCACGCCGACGATGAACCCCTTTTGCGACGGGCCGATGAGGGATCTTTTCTGCACCGAGACGAACTTTCACCCGCGCGAATTGCGACAGGGGCGAATTCTCATTGTTGATATTCCGTGCGTAGGAGAGTTGGCAGTTTACGGAATAGCGGCCCAAACGATCATGAAATACATGGTTCAGCAGATGATCGAAAGTGACTTTGGCAACGGGCGTGATTCAGCGGATGATTCGACACGGCCAGTGGTAATTGTGGTTGACGAGTGCCAGTACATTACGACCGGTAAGGATGCTGAATTCGTGACGACATCACGCTCATGCAAAGGGAGCCTGCTTTACCTCACCCAAGACGTGAACAATTTCTATCGGCGTGGCGGTGAGACAATCAAAGCCGAGACGGGCACCCTTCTATCAAACCTTCATGGCGTCAGGATCATGCACCAAAACTCATGCAAAGACACCTATGAATGGTTCATGGGCATTTTGGGGAAGGAATGGCAGGCGATCTATAACCAGAGTGCCAACTTTTCAGGCCCGGTGGGTGGAGGTTCAGCGGGGGCGAGCATTTCGATGCACCATGAGAACCAAATCACGCAGAGGGACTTTCTGGTTGGCCTCGCCAGAGGGGGAAAACCATACAACTTCGTTGTGTCGGGCATACTCCAACAGGATGGCAGAGTTTTTAAAGGCGGGAAAATGTTCACACAGGTTGCATTCCCGCAGCTCGATATCGAAAAGAAAAAGAAAGGACGGTTTTGGGGGAGATTTCTCAGAAAGTGATAACACAACCTTACACTTTTTAAAAATAAATATTAACTCACTTGACAGCATCTGTTATAATTGTACATGAGTACAAACACCCCAATATTAGACAGGCTTGAAGATCACGGCATAACAGCAGACATACTAGCAAGGCAGGATGCCTACGGTGTCTTATACTACCTTGGGCAGATAGTCGAAGAGTTCAAGATGGGGCATATTAAAGCGCCAAGCAAGGAGAACTTAGAAGAGAACCTTGGGAAGAGGGGGATAGACAAGATCCTCAAAGACACGCGACAATTGCGCATGTATAGCATCCTTGACTACATCAGCGACGAGGCCACTATATTAAAGAAGGCGTCGATGGATGAGTTTTACCGGCTCTACGACAAGGAAGATATTGCAGAAAACTGGCCGGATGGAGAGGCGGCAATAACCCCCTCAATTGGTGACATATTCCCCCGATACGACTTGGATAAGCTGGTTGATCGAATCCACGGCGAGGAGGACGTTGCGGAATATGCGCGGGAACATGGCCGGATTGAAGCTGGGTTTGATTGGCAGAGGCAGAAAATCCATGCCGAAACGGACACGGGGCAGAATGTCAAAACATGGGTCCAGAGGTTGAATGATCTGGAGAGGGTGGAAAGCAGGGCTCCCCGCAGTGCCGACCGGCCAGTCAGCGCACAAATGCCAGTCGGTGCAGAGAGGCAGACAATCCGAGATATGATTGCCAGCATGGATGATCACCCAAGCGTTGTTCTGGAAATGGAAGCCCAACGAGAATGATATGAATACACTACTGAACAAATACTTTTTTGCCTATATCGACAGGGGATTCAGCCAGGATGAAACTCCACTGTTTACAGGCACCATTGACGGGAAACCACTCACCGGCGCGGTAAGCCAAGATTTCTTGGAATTACGGCAGGATGAGGTTGCAGAGTTGATCGACTATGCAAAACGGGAGGTTGAACTATGAAGCCGGATATTTATCAGATAATTACCGAGCGCTTCATTGCGCAGTTGGAAAAGGGAACCGTGCCTTGGCAAAAACCGTGGGTTGAGACAATGAATATCGTTTCCCAGAAGCCATATCGGGGAATCAATGTTTTCGCTTTGGCGTGTGAAGAACGGGAATCCCCTTGGTGGATGTCATACAAGCAGGCTGACGAGCTTGGAGGGAATATAAAGAAGGGCGAGAAGTCGGCCCAAATCATCTATTGGCAGAGGCAGGAGCTGAAAGACAAGGCCGGTATTACCATGCTTGACTCGCACGGCAGGCCGAAAGTCATCCCGTTCATCAGATGGAGCAATGTATTCAATCTTGAACAGACGGAGAACATCCAAGAACCCGAGCTGACAAAAGAAGTGAAGACGGTGCCACAGTCCGCATTGGAGAAGGCTCAGAAAATGTTGGAGAGTGCAAATGTTTGCGAACTACAAATCATGCTCAACGGGCAAAATGACCGTGCTGTTTACAAGCCCAGGAAAGATGCCATCGAGATCCCGAACATGAAGAGGTTCCCAAACAAGGCCGATTACTACCATACCTGCTTCCACGAACTTTCGCACGCCACCGGCCATGCTTCCAGACTGAACAGGGAGGGGATCACTGAGAAAGTAGATAAAAGTTCAGAGCGCTATGCCAAAGAGGAATTGATTGCGGAACTGAGCGCGGCATTCCTTTCCAATGAGGCCGGAATCTTGGGGGAAGTTGAGTTTCAGAATTCGGCGGGATACCTTAAAAGCTGGATAGCCGCATTAAAGAATGACCCGAAAATGATAATCGGCGCATGTTCAGCGGCCCAGAAGGCGAGTGCCTATATCCAAGGCGAGAGGGAGAACACCACCGAGACCATCAAGGAGATGATTTCAGGATTCAACCCAGAGCTTCAACCGGAGCGCGAACTTGAGCATGAACGAACATAGGGAAAGTTACGCGGGAATGATGGTGGGGGTGAGCCTTGCGCTTGGCACCATTTTTACTGCCTGCTTGTTGAATCAGTATCAATCTTGTGGGCTCGCAATCAGCATCCTGAACTTTGGAAACTGGATTTCATCCTTTGCGGGGCTTAGTGGATTTCTTCCCGCCCTGATTACCGCCTCATTGCTTGGGGGGATTATCGCAATGTGCATTGTCGCCTCGATCACCCCCCAACTTGAGGAATACGTTGCCAAGCGGGGCGGTGAACGATCAAGGCGGACGTTGCAGCAAAAAGAGGGGATGTCTATCGAAGACGAGCGGAAGGCGTTGGTTGAGCGATACGGGCAAATGAAGCCGGAGTAGGCCCATAGTTGGCATGGGGGAGATCGCGGAAGAGGCATATCGTTTGGTGTTTATGGCTCTACTTCCTGCGAATTGAATATGAGCGCATGGTTACTCCAGAATTCTTTTGCCTTTGGCAGGGTTTTCTTTCCGGTCAAAAGCGTTTGTATCAAATAGTTCAGGATACGGCTTCCCTCCTATGAATCCTGTAATGAGCACATATTCAAAGGGGCCAGACTTTTTGAGAACAACAAATACCTTGGAGGATGGTTCTGGAGTCCGGTTCATTACCAAACGAGATAAACCGTTTCGATTTCTTCTTTTTGCCATCACGATGATGTCATTGTGAGTTGTAGAAACGCAAACCGTCTGGCCGACCGGTTTGTCATATGTTATCTCTTCTTCGATAAACTGTCTGTTATTTGCATGAATGCGGGACAAAGCCCCATTCACGGCGGACCTTGTTGCCGTGTCGCTTGATAGATGCGAGTGCTTTCTATCTATTACCGATTCTCCAGAAGCAAGGTTGTTCAGTTTGGTATTGTGATTCGGATACGCATGTGTTTTCCGACTATCGCTGTGTTTGTTGTAGGATTTATTCATACATTTTCTTGTTTTAGGTCGAAGAAACGACAAACAAAAAAACGCTACGAATCAAACCCTGACTAGAGGAGAAATGCGGGCAGAACATTCATTCACCTAAAACAAAAAAATGTCATGCAAAACACAAATACAACATCAATGGTTTCGGCGACCACAACGGCCGACAACGCGAACGTAACCGAAAAGAAAAGCAGGAGAATGAATGTCCGAATTGTACCGACTGGTGTGATTTTCGGAACTGGAAATGGGGATGAGGGATATGAAAAACTGGAGCTGCGAATTGGCAGCATCGTTGCAGGCTTTATTCTGAAATCAAAAGTCCGTTGTGGCGGTTATGATGTTGATGGCGCATCACTCCCTGAGAAAATCCAAAACGCCACAGGCTGCACCTTTGAGGAGGCAGTTGAGGCCATCACGGATTATGGAGAATCGACGGAGGATTGATCTCCAACAGCGATAAAGAAAAACCCCTCTCCCCTCGAACGTCAGATCCGAGGAGAGAGGGGGTTATTGAGGAACAGGGTTATTTAAGTGTAGCTTTGCCCGCTGGGGTAATGACGTATTTTCCACCGCCGATAGACTTCACGACGCCTTGCGGGTTGGCCTTGGAACTCTTGTTTTTCAGGAGCCACTGAGAAACACCAGTAGCGTCTATTACCGCCGTCTTTGCCAATTCCTTTGGCGAAATCCCTGCATCTCCTGCTTTATTGATAATGGGGAGGAGGGTTGGAGCCAAGGCCGGACGGCGGGTGCGTTTGGCCTTCTTTTCTTTTGGGGCTTTGGCTACCGTGGGTTTCTTGGCGGCCGCTGCTTTTGCTACTGGTGCAGATCCACCAGACAAGGTTGCTTTGAAGCCCTCGCCTTTATCAGTCAGGGTGTATTTCCCTTTTGTGTTTTTGAGGAGGCCTTTTTTGACCTGTGTGCGAAGAAAAGATGTCGCATTTGCATTCTTCACGTTCAGCTTCTTTGCCAGATCAGGAACCGAAACAGGAGTATCCCTGGACAGCTCGGGGTAATAAAGTTCAGGAAGTTTTCCGTTTTTCCCACGTTTAACGCCAGTCTTGGACTTTTGAATTGGTTGCTCAACACGCACCCCATGAAGTGGGGAAACGAGAGTTGATAGACTCGCAGGCGATGATTTCAGAACTTCGGCCAAGATCTCCTCTTTAAGGGCGGCAAGGCTTGCTTCTGTCGCGTGATATTTTTCTGTGAGAATAGATAATTTGTTTGACATGATGAATACAGGTGTTGAAGGGGCAGCATCAACCCGAGGTTCAATTTCTTCAAGTGTATTTTTCTCTGCTACTACACCCGAGAAATATCTTCAGCTTGTGATGAAGGAGTTTTCACCGCCATTTTCCGATATCAAGGCTGGGCACGGGCCGAAAGTTGTCTTCATTTGTATCAGGTTTTCTGATCCATAACGAGTATCGTCCTCGCTAAGCATTGTTCAAAGTCTCCCATCCAAAATACATCGGAGGGGGGAGCGAGTAGAATTGATGGGAGGAGCATGACGACAAGACACGGAAGCTCCCATTTCCTGATCGCTGGTGCGGTCGGGCTGCTGCTGGCTGTGGTGTCGTGTGGGTTGGTGTCGCGGCGGCGGGGGGGGAAGTTCTCCGTTTTCAAATTGCATTCCTCGGGGAAATGGTGCGAAATGGTGCGGTATGGAAAAGCGTCGCCCCAGATCTCGTCATCCAGTTTCTGGAGAATCGGTCGCGCGGTTGTCGATCAGCGTCTCGGGAGAGGATAAAACTGCACTCGAAATGCTCGCCACGCAGAAGAAGGTCAGCCTCGCCTGGGTGATCCGTGATGCCGTATCCGGGTATCTGGAGAGGGAAGTTCCGAAAATTCTGAAGAAAAAGCAGGGGTAGGACAGCTTTTGACCTCCAGAACCAATTACACTCACCGAAAAATATATGCTTGATCTCAAACTGCGACCGGATTTTCAAGGGCCTCGACTAAAGGGAACGGCAGTCGAATTGACCAACGCCTCCCACACCGGCGCGATTGAGACATCTGCCTCGAAATTTCTCGAAATCACCTATCCGTCGGTTGATTTGATCAAGTGCATCGAGGGGATTTCTTCTGCTCAAGGCAGGCCCACCGTCCTCATGGGCGGGCGGGGGCAGGGTAAATCCCACATCATTGCGGCGGGGCATCACGCTTTGTCTTCTCCAGATGCGGCAAAGACTTGGCTGCAAGAGTGGTCTCAGCACCTCGGAAACGCCCATTTGGCAACAATCCCCCTTCGAGATGGCTTCCTCGTGCTGACCGAGCAGTTGCACAACCAGAATTACGCCACGCTTTGGGATATGCTTTTCAAGCGCACGCCGAGAGGCGATTATTTCCGTGGGAAATTTGAACAGGCAGGAACGGCAGTCCCCTCCAGAGAGCTGATTCTGGAGCTTCTTTCCGACCAACCCTTGGCCCTTCTCCTTGATGAATACCAGACTTGGTTTGACGGGCTCCCCGAAAAAAAGAGCCAGCCCAGACGCGCGTGGGCTTTCAATTTCATCCAGATGCTCTCCGAGATTGCCTCGGAGCACCCCGACAAGCTGATCCTCGTCGTCTCTGTGCGTGACGGCTCTACCGATGCCTACCAGCAGATCCACCGTCTAAATCCGCTCGTCATTGATTTTTCCGACCCCATGACGAAGCGAGACCGTCATCGGCTTCTGCTACACCGCATTTTTTCCAACAGGCGAGTTATCCCTACTCAGGACATCGAAAATCTCATCACTCCCCATTTTCAGGAGTATCTGCGGCTGAAGGAAATCCCCGGATCTGAAACAAGTGCCCAACGGGAGCGGTTTGCGGAATGCTGGCCATTCTCTCCTCAGCTTCTTGACTTGCTCGACGACCAAGTTCTCATGGCGACGCAAGCTCAGCAAACCCGCGACCTCATTCGGTTGCTGGTAGAGACTTTCAAATGTGCGGGTGATAATGTTCCCGTGCTCACTGCTGCCGACTTCCGAATCGACAAAGACCAGAGTGCGGCGCCGTCACTTCTCAGTGCCGTCGCAAGCCAACTGCACCGTCAGGTTGAAGAAAAGGCACAGCGAAATCTGGAGAACGTCCTCACCACGAACAACCCAGTAGACGTTCCTCATGCCGCTGAAATCATCAGTGCGCTTTGGCTGCGTTCGTTCAATACCGAGCGGCTGGCTGGCGCTCTCTACTCCGATCTTCAGCTCGACATCACCCGCTCAGCACCGATTGATGACAATTTCTTCGCCGTCGAAATCCAGCGCATTAAAGATACGAGTTTCAACATTCACGATCAGGGACCAGGACGCATTGTTTTCCGTGATGAAGAAAATCCTGATGCACGCCTGCTGGCCAATGCCAGAAATGACAAGCTCTTCCAAACCGATCAACGCGACCTCCACTTTCTAAGAAAGTTCGTCCACACTCTGTTGGCTGGCGATGATCAATCACCCTATCGCATTCTCGTCCTTCCTCCCTTTTGGCAGACCAACCCCTGGGCCAGTATGGACCCGGAGGAAAATCCCTCCCAATGGGATTCGCGCACTCCCGTGATTGTGGTTCCAGAATGCCCAGAAGACGAAAACACAGCCCTCGGCGAGTGGTTGAAAACCAATTTATCAACACGGCGCAACACCGTGAGATTCCTGCTCCCCCGAAAGGGCATGCCCTCGATTTACTTGGACAAAGACATCATCGTTCAGGCAAGGGCGGCACTTCTCGCAAAGGAATGGCAGGCGGATAGCGGAGATTATCGGCAGTTGAAGATTAAATACGAACGCCAGCTCACCGATATTCTGAAGGATCGCTTCGAGCGGTTTGCTGTTCTTGATCGTTGGAGTTTTGCCGAACCATCGAAATGCCGCTTCCAGATCCCTGGTCACTCGAAGCAGGGGAAAGCCATCCCCTCCGGTATCCAAGCTACCATTCTTTCCGCTTTGTTCATACCGGAGGAATTCGAGGAATTTGCCGTCAATTTTGCCGACTCTGGAGATAGCGTGCGCAAACTGCTGGACGAGTTGGCAGAACCTCGCACTGGTGGGCTAGAATGCATCATATGGCTCGGGGAGGTCGAAATTGTCGAGCGGCTCGAAGAACTGGCGGCGGACGGGCATATCGCCATCAACCTTCGTGGCACCCAGATGCTTCAACGCAATCCCGGTGAGCCCGAGGCTTTGGCGCTGCAACGCATTCGAGGAAAAATCGGCACGGGCTCCCACTTGAACCAGACGACAATCCACAAACCACAGGCTGCCGGTGCTACTGGTGGAGGTGTGCCAGGAGGATCGACTATTCCTCAGCCATCGAGTGGAGGCGATCTTCCTGGTTTTGAATCCAGTGGATCTGCTCCGACCAGCGGAAGGCCTCCGACAGGCGGAACTGGCCCAACACCTCCCGCTCCGCCTCCCAGCAACCCCTTCGCTGAACCCCAAAGCTCCCCCAAGCCAACGCTTCGCAAGGTCAGTTCGAAGACCTCGGCCCTGAACTTGACTGGTGAGTTGGAGACATGGGGAGCGGCAGGCTCGAAACAACTTCGTAACATCACCCTGAGCATGGACGAAATGAGCGGCGATAAGCTGCTTTCACTTCTTCGAAAACTCCCCGATGGAACATATACTTTGGAGTTGGACAAAGAAGCATGAGCCTGCCATCAAAAGACTCGCTTCAGGCTCTTCTTACCCAGCCGGATACGGCAGTCTGGTCAGATATTCGCGATGCTTTGGGCGATGTCTGGTCAGCCCCATATCCATCCGCCGCCATTCTCTCGGAGATTAAAAAACGGGAGGATCAGATCGTTCCGTGGGATTTGGTTCTCTCCTATAGCGCATGGGAATTGTGGCGGTGCATGGGCCAGTCCATAGAAACGGCTGCGGGTTCACTCGCTTCCTTCTGGAGCTCCCACACGCAAGGTAAGGCGATTCTCATTCTCGATTGTCTCAGCCTTCGAGAATGGCCCTTGCTCATTGAGGAGGCCACACGCCGGGGATTCGTTCTTGCTCCCAATGCCCAACCAAAAGCAGGTCCGCTGCCGCCAGATACCAACACCTTTGCTCGTGCCTTGGGGTTCTCTTCTCGTGGAGCCCTCGACAACAATGGGGCCTCAAGCGCACTGTTTGCCGGGGCATGGACGGCCTCGAATAATCTCCCTTGGCACGATGCAGCCCAGCACCTCGCGCCACAATCTTCAATTATCTACTGGCATCATTGGCCCGATATTCTGCTTCACCTGCACGACGGTAGCGATGGCGGTTTGGATCGGCTGACCCCGCTTCTTGCCAAGGAACTGCGCTCGGATGAATTCTGGCAATTCGTCAAAGCTCTGGCCACGGGGAGGAATTTGGTCATTACCTCGGATCACGGCTATGCCAACAGCGGCGCGTTCTTCAACGCCGAACCGGATCAGAAGGATGACCTGAAAGCGAAATTCTCCGGCCAACGGTATCGGAGTGGCGTGGTAGAAATGAAGGGCTGGCTTCCGCCGTTGGCCCTTACCATGGATAATGGCTCCGGCACGTTCACCGCCGTTTTGGGTCGCCGCAAATGGCAGGTTCCGGGAGGTTTCCCCACTCTCAGCCACGGCGGACTCACACTCATGGAGGCAATTGTTCCGTGGATGGAGATTTCACCGGTGTCCCAGCCATGAAGCAGCCGAAGAAACAATCCAAGAAGAGCCGTATGCTCCAGGAGGTCGCGGAGTTGGTGGGAGCGGGAAAGCAGTGGGATCTGGAATCGGTAGATTTTTCCGATCCAAACCGGCCGCTTACTTGTTTGGAGGTGGATTTCCCCATCGTACCGATCAACGAGATCGCGCAAATCGAGGGCAATGCTGGCAAACCGATTTACCAGATGTCAAAATGGTGGGCGAGGCGACGGTCGAGCGTCTTTCGCTCGATGCTGCTGGCTGCTGCGACCAAGGCTCCAGAGGTGCCATCTGAGGCGGCATCAAAAATCTGGAGAGCCTACTACGGCAACCACCAGAACAACCCCGCGTTCAAGAATCTGAAGGTTGCCGACCTCTTCATGGGAGGAGGCACGACATTGGTTGAGGGTTCCCGCTTGGGGATGAACCTTTTCGGCTGTGATCTCAATCCCGTGGCTTGGTTCGTGGTAAAAAACGAGGTCACACCCGTTGATCTTGACGAGGTGAAACGTCTTCTTGCTGAGATTGAGGAGGAAGTAAAACCCCTCCTCATGCCCTATTTCGCCTGCGAAGGCCCCGGCGGTGAACGCGGCGTTTGGTCACGACTCAACAAGGACGCGGATGGTGGATTGGAACGTCTTCCCGAGGATTTCGACATATTCTCTATACCGTGGGAGGATCGCCCTCAATACCGCTACAAAGGCCCCGAGATCATCTACACATTTTGGGCCAAGCACGGTCCTTGTGCCGCTCAGGGGTGTGGGCACCGCACGCCGTTACTCACAACTCCCGTGATTGCTATCAAGACGGTGAGTGTTGGCCATTGGCCAGATGTGGAATGCGGAAAATGCGGAAAAACCTTCGATCTGGAGCGTCACCCTGCCCGCATGGCACCAGATTCCCCGCTCTTTGTTGCCGATGGTGAAAAGCCGTTTGCGACGATCAACGACCGTGGGGAATACCTCTGCCCGCATTGCGGTCATCTTCATACCAATCGCGCCGCCAGAATGCTGGGCGAGGCCATCGAACTCGGAGGTAAGACCAAAGACAAAAAAATCGGCCTCACTCTCCTCATGCATCCAGATTGGATGAAAGGTTATGGCCCAATGGATGACAATGGATCTCCCTTGGGTGGTTCTGCCACCGACGACGTAGAATGCACCATTCGATGGGTCCGCAAACGAGCAAAAACCCTTCAATTCCTTGAAGTGCGTGGAGAACTCCCAGATATCGTGAATTGTCCTAAAACAGGTGTAATGTTTTCGACAGGAAAACCTGGGGGCAATGTCCCAAAGAGGTCCACTTTTGAATGCCAGGAGCCAACATGCGGTCGGCAGCAGGATGTTCTGGATAACATCAAGAGCAGTGGTAAAACAGGGCCAAAGGCAGCTTACGCAATCCAAGCCTACAGCCCCGCAAGAGATGAAGCAGGGTTCCCCTACGGAGGTCGTTTTTTTGCCACAGCCTCAAACACGGACCGCTACGAAGCGGCGTTGAATGAATGGGATGAACGGGCGGAGGCTGATTTGAAAGACTTTTGGCCCCGTAGCGAATTGCCATACGGATTCATGACCCACATGAATAATGGAGGTATTCCGAACCACGGATACACCCACTGGTGGAAAATGTTCAACCCGCTACAGCTTCTGGTGCATACCCAGCTTCTCAAGGCGATCACCTCAAAATCGGAGTTTTCTGAAGCTGCAAGGGAAGCTGTTCTTGGGGCATTTCAGCAGTATTTGCGCAATCAGAATCTTTTTACGATTTGGGACAAGGACTACGACAAACTTGTCCCCATGCTCTCCAATAACAATTTTCATCCAAAAGCTACGACGGTTGAAAATAATGTCTTCAATAATCTGGGACGAGGCAATTGGGCCTCCAGTTCGGAAGGAGTTTGTGAAGGCTTGGCCTGGATGCAGGAAGCTTACGAACTAGGTGCAAAGCCTTTCATCGCTCGCGAATCCCAAATTCTAGGAGATCAAATCAGCGGGAAAAGTGTTCCGATCAAAACCCGTGATGCAGCCATCGGACCAGTGCAGATCTTTTGCCAAAGTTCCACCGATCTTCAACAAATCGAGACAGCGTCGCTTGATCTTGTCATTACTGATCCTCCTTTCGGCGGTTTGCTGCATTACTCCGAGCTATCCGACTTTTTCTATGTCTGGCTTCGTCTTGTTCTCAAAGGACGCTACCCGGATCAGTTCACCTCCGAATACACCCCGAAGGCTCTTGAGGCTGTAGCCAATCGTGCCCGACAGGAAGACCCCGATGCATTCTATCGAAAGATTCTTACTGATTGTTGGCGCGAAGGGCATCGAATTCTCAAACCCGGTGGGATCCTTGCGTTTACTTTTCACCACAGCGAAGACGAACCCTGGGTGGATGTGCTAGAGAGTCTCTTCAACGCCGGATTCTACCTTGAAGCAACATACCCAATTCGCAGTGATGAAACCAAGGGAGAGGGAGCCAAGCCTGGCACCTTTGGTTCTCAGCAAATTGAATATGACATTGTTCACGTTTGTCGAAAACGGCTGGAAGAGTCTTCCCCCGTCAGTTGGGCGAAGCTGCGTCGCCGCATTGCGGACGATGTCCGCCAGATCACCCAGATGTTGGAACATCACCGCGAGGAGGGATTGCCCGACGCTGACCTCAAGGTTATTCGACGGGGCAAGGCGCTGGAGTATTTCTCCAAGCACTACGGAAAAATCTTCATCGAGCGGGACAAACCGATTGATCTCAAAACCGCGTTAGCCGGTATCAACCAACTTCTCGACGACGACCATATTGCCCCCGAAGATGCCACCCCCTCGGTGGCTGAGCCTCTCACGCGTCAGTTTCTGCGTATATTCAAAGGCGGCGAGCCTGTTGCCCGAGATCAGATCCAAAAGGAGCTGCGAGGCTCGGGCATTGGCCCGGACGACTTTGAAAAACGTGGATGGTGTATCGAAGAAAAGAAAATCTTCAACATGGTCGATCCTCAGGCATGGGCCACGAATTTCAAAGGTGTCAGCCGCCAGAGACTTTCCCGCGACCTGGACCAGACGCTTTTTCTTATCGGAGCCAATTACCAGGGCAGCGATATCCGTGTGCGTGACACACTCAACAGCCCAAACTTCAAACACCACCCAGCCATTCCGGATCTCCTAGATTGGTTCATCCGCAAAGGCGCATCCCGCGAAATACGTGATGCCGCCGACCGTGCTCTCACGCTCTACCGCGCATGGATGGAAGAAAATAAAGACGAGGTCGATGCGCAGATGACACTGTTCGACATAGAAGGATTGAGCTGAAGCACATTATATGAGAGCCCCATTGAAAGACATTACTTGGCAGAGCACCGGAGTCTCGGTGATTTGGGATGCTGCCGCGCTACACCAAGTTGGTCCGCTCACCAGCGCCCTGAGCCTGCGGGAGTTTTTTCTTTGGGCAGCAGAGGATTTTTCAGAAACGAGCCCTCTCGCCCGTTTTATGGATTCTCCCCGCTGCCGTTGCCTTACAGTGGCAGGACTAGAAGCAGCCTTGGATGTGCTGCCTCCCGCAGATGCCGACGAATGGCTGGAGGGACAACTTCAACCGGTGGTGCGGAAATTCCAAAATACACTCGCAGACGGCGGAGGCGGATGCGCCTTGGTCTTCTGGATGGTGAATGCGGCCAGATTCCATGAAAAGCTGTCAGAAAACTCTGTCAGATGGGAATGCACCGGTCCCCATCGTGGGCATGAATTGCGATTCAGCCACGGCCTATGGAATGGAGCCCAAAGCGATGTTCAGCGCATAGTCCCGAGTGGCCATACAAACCCGGAGTTGGGCATCGGATTTTACCTTCAACGTATTTCCTGAAGGAATGGCAAAAACCGTGGGCGCGATTTTTACAACTGGGCAACGAATCCGCCATGCCACCCTTGGTGAGGGCGTGGTGGTTGCCCTAGAAGGACAAGATTTTCTTCGTGCTTGGTTCCCAGATGGCGAACGCCGCGTTTCAACCGGTGCAGTATCTCCGGCGCTGAGTCGCACGCGCCGCGTTCTGGAAAACATCCGTGGAGGAGAAGATAGAGCCCGCCGCGCTTGGCTCGCCTACCAAGCCAATCGCCTGCCCTTGCTTGAAAGCGCCTCCAGTCTCACCGCCGCAAAAATTGATTTACTTCCCCATCAGGTAGTCATCACCCACCGGGTCGCCACGAGCCAGCCACGCCGATATTTGATTGCTGATGAAGTGGGGCTTGGCAAAACCATCGAAACCGCGCTCATCCTGCGGGAGTTGGCAGGACGTGGAGAGATGAAGCGTGCGCTCATGGTTGTTCCAGCCGGCCTGGTGAACAACTGGCACCGCGAACTGAACGAAGTGTTTCATTTGAATTTCGAAGTCTTCGGCAGCGAGGGAGACGTCACCGACAGAAAATCCAACGCATTTGCCAAGCACGACATGCTCATTGCCAGCGTGGACACGCTCAAGCAACCCAAGCGCATGAAGCGGTTGGAGGAGGCCCCACAATGGGATCTCATTGTCTTCGATGAAGCCCATCACCTCACGGCATGGAGAAGCGGTGGGAAAGTCAAGAAAACCCAGAACTACAAACTAGCGGAACTTCTCAAGGAGAAAGCACGCGATCTCCTGCTTCTTTCCGCCACACCGCATCAGGGCGATCATTTTCGATTTTGGATGCTGGTTCGGCTGCTCAATCCAGCTCTATTTGAAAACGCTGATGAGATGCTGGAGAAGCGCCACAGACTAAACCACGTCGTCTTTCGACGGACCAAAGCCGATGCCTGCCGCCCCGATGGATCTCCGCTTTTTGCGCGGCGGTGGGTTCATACGGAAAGTTTTCTCATGAGCCCCAGCGAGCGGGTGTTTTACGAAAAACTCACGGAGTATCTGGCGGAGGGATTCGCCTTGGCCAAGCGGCAGGGGAACAAGGGTGTGGCTCTGGGATTCGTCATGACGATCTTCCAGAAAATCTCCGCTTCGAGCTTTGCGGCAGTCCAACGAACATTGAGGCGACGCCTGATTGCTCTGGCTGTGCATGAGGGACTCGTTCACGAAGCGAATCACGAGATCGAACGACGCAACTCCGCCTGGCAGGAGGCTAGGGAATTGATCCATGCTGAATACGGCCTCGCCGCTGAGCGGCTTGGGGATCTTGAGGTGGACCGGGTGTTGCTCGACATGAAGCGTAGGCTTCTGAAGAAGATTGCAGAAGATGAGCTGGCACTGGCAGGGGACGAGCATACGAGCGAAGCCACGGTCGCTGCATCCGAGGATCTTGCCGTTGTGTCGATGGATGTGTGCCTTCCGGAGGAACGACGAATGATTCGTGAAGTGTTGGAGCATTTTCCTCAGGGCAGGGAAACCAAGGTGGAAAAACTACTCGGTGCCCTGAGCGTCCTGTGGGACCAGAATCCGAACGAACGGATTGTCATCTTTGCCACCTATCTCGGAACGGTCGAAATGCTGGAGAAAGCAATCCAGACGGAGTTTCCAGAGAAAGGTGTAACGGCCCTACGAGGAGGCGACCACGGGGCGAAGCTTGCCGCCGAAAAGCGATTCAAGCTGGCTGATGGCCCAAGAGTATTGATCTGCACCGCCGCAGGCCGTGAAGGCATCAATCTCCAACATGCCCGAGTGCTCTTTAATTTCGATCTCCCCTTCAACCCGATGGATCTGGAGCAGCGTATCGGTCGAATCCACCGCTACGGGCAGCACGATACCGCCCAAGTTTACAACCTTGTCCTCTCCGACACTATCGAAGGCAGTATCTTCCTACTGCTGGAAGACAAGCTCCAAGCCATCGCAAAAACCCTAGGGAAACTGGACGAACTAGGACAGGTGGCTGAGGATCTGCGCTCTCAAATCCTCGGACAGCTTTCGGAGAGCCTCAAATACCAGCAACTTTATTCAGCAGCGCTGGCCGACCCGGAACTGAAGAGGACGCGACAGGAACTCGAAGTGGCCATCGAAAACGCAAACGTCGCCAGAAAAGCCGTCTTCGAGCTCTTCCAAGATCTGGAGGGGTTCAGCTTGGATGACTATTCCCCATTTGCCGGTGCGAAAGAGGGGATGGCAGAACTCCTCGATTTTGTTGAGAAGGCTACACTGGAGTTTGGTGGACAATACGAAAAGATTTCCGACGATGAATTCCGTATCACCCTGCCAGGTTTTCCTGCTCCGGTTTTGTTCGTCACAGACAGGGAAGAGGCTTCTGGTCGCGAAGACGTCCACCTGTTGGGGCTCGATCACCCCATCGTGGCAAAACTTCTGGAACAGGCCGCAACTATCACCCCGGAACAAATCGGCATCTCCGTCATGCGAAATGGTGTCGGCCCTGGCGTGCTTACGAGTTGGAGGATCACCGTAACCGATGAGAATGGCCGAAGATCCGTTCGTCTTCTCCCGATAGCACTGGATGAACGAGGCAACCGCTCGCCCATCCTCGAAAAACATCTCCAACATTCATTCTCTCGTCCCGCTGCCTCTACCCCGCACCCTCTCGACAGCGAACGATGGGAAAATCACCTCAACGAATCGCTGCGCCGAGAGATCAACCAAAAACACGTCACTGGCGACAACTACTCCCTGACCGAGGAACTGATCGCATTGGTCCGAATTGAGTAGAAAGAATCTAACGTGATCAACATGCCGCCGGGACATGGATGTTCCCTGACGTGCACCTTGATTGAACCTCACCACACTGCCAAAATCCCAGACATGAAATTCACCATTGCATTCGCGGAAATCGAAACGCTCCTGAAAAACGCCCAGGTAACACGACCGAAGAAGAAAGATGTTCTGATCCTCTCGACTTGTGCCGCACGGGTATTCGTGGAATTCAGAGGCGAGGTGGCAGGGCTTGAAGTGCCAGTCTTCTCCGAAGGCGCAGTCTCCCTCCCGGCACAGAAGTTCCTCATGCTGATCAAAACCTACAAGGGCACCCCTTCCCTCAACTTCGAAGGCGGTCCAACCAGCTTGAAGATCCAAAATTTCACCATGCCCATCCTCGCATGGAACCCGCAGCCCATCCCTCCTGCTGGTTTTTGATGGTTTTCTGCGCAGCGTCACCCCGTCGCCGCAGGCTTTACGCGACGCGGCCCCCGTGTATACTCGTGCCATGGTTCAGTCCATAGACATTTTCGCAATCTTTGCCATTCCGCCGCCGGGCCGTCTCCCGGCGAATGGAACTGAATCACATCTTTGTCACTCAACGGCGGCTTCGCAATGTGTCCCAACTTCCCGATCTCATTCGGGAGGTAGGTAGTTCTTTGCGTCTGCCTCCCGTCATCCTCGGGGAATTGGAGGATGGCACCGTTTTCATCATTGATGGTCATCATCGCTGCCTTGCTTTCCATCTCTCCGGCCGCACCTCACTCCGTTGGGGGGAATACCTCCTTTGTCAGGTTGACCAACCCAAAGCCATGTTCGGCCGTCTGACCGACCCGAATGTCGTTGATCGGCTGCTCTGTCGGCCAGGCCTCCACCTAGAGGAATAAGCCCGGCATTCTCCAGTGGGACGTGTGTTTCAAGGGCTTGGGGGGTGGAGTTGGTTGAAAATCCTGCAAAATATTCAAAATATCCGCTGACCATTCTGATGTCGGTCAGTATTGTCTGGATAATGGAAGTGCGCGTTCAACCCTTGGATCGGCGGAAAATGAGGCTGGAGAGGCTGAATTTCGCTGCCGTCCGGAAATCCGAAAGCATTTTTAGGGTAGGACACTCGTTGACCGCCCTGCCGTGCTGAAATACCGACAAAAATATGAAAGAAATCTCCGCCCTCGACCTGAAAAACACTGTCGCCACGGCAGTCTTGCCGCTGGTTGTTGATATTTACTCCCCGCAGTGTGTTCCCTGCCGGTCGCTCTTGCCGGTTCTCAATGACCTTGAAACAGAGTTCGCCGGGAAGATTGATTTTGTGAAGATCAATGCCATGGCCGACGAAGAAAGCACGAAGACGTGCGGCGAATTGGGGGTTCGCAATGTCCCGGCACTCATCATTTTCAAGGGAGGAACTGAGGTTGCTCGCAGAGTCGGGTCGGCATCGAAAACAGAACTCCAATCGTGGATTACCTCAACCCTCTGAATTCCATGAACGAAACCGTTGATCCCTTGGCAGCCGCAATCGAAACCATCATCTCACAACTTGATGAACAGACCGCAGAACGTATCAAAAATGCATCGGATGACGACATCTCCTTGATGCACTTTGGTCTGGGAATGGCGATCCGCAACAGCTTGGGTCTTTGGGCAGAATCGCCTCTGCATGATTTTTTCACTGCGAAGGGCGTTAGGGATGCGGACGACATGAGCCATGCCGTAATCCTGGCCTTGCGGGCACACTTACAAGGCAAAGACCCTCTGGCTGCCGTTGAACAGGGGAATAAGCCATGATCACAAAAATCGTATCAGGAGCCCAGACAGGGGCCGACCGCGCCGGATTGGACGTGGCGATCCGGCATGGATTTCCGCATGGTGGTTGGTGCCCGAAGGGGCGGAAGGCAGAAGATGGCCGAATCGGTGGTCAATATCAGTTGGTTGAGACGCCATCCTGGAGCTACCTCCAGCGCACTGAGTGGAATGCCCGAGATTCAGATGGGACTGTTGTATTCACTTTGGCTCGTGAGGTGACTGGTGGATCCCTCCGCACAATCAATTTCGCCAAGAAGCACAAGCGACCGTGGATTCACATATCCCAGGCAGGTGATTACAGCCCCAGCGTGACACTTCAAGGATTCGTCAAAGACCACGATATCGGGATCTTGAACGTAGCCGGACCACGCGAGAGCAAGGAGGCTGGAGTCTGGCAGTGGGCCTACAAGGTGATTGAAGAAGCTTTTTTCTGGGGCGAGGCAAATCCGGGGATTCTCGGTGGGCCGGGGGAAGGTTGAAAACGCCATGAAACCCAAACCATACGAACCTGTCAGCATGCGCCTGCATGGTTGTGATGTTGGCTGGATATACATGGTCCTTTCCACCCCAACCTCCAAGGTCAACATACGCCTCAGCACGTGTTTCGATCCGATCCCAAATTTCATCTGCTGGATGGAGGCTTTGCAGACTGACGTGATGCATTGCGGTTTTGGGATAGAAGAGGAAGGGCCGGAAAAATATTTCTTTGCAAGAACTCACTGGAACGGACGATACCAACTCACTATCAGCGAGGGGGATTTCGAAGGTGCCGAGGAATACCTGAAAGTTGTGGTGCACAGGCGGCAGATGATCGAGACCATTTATCGCGGGTTTCAAGACTTCGGGGCGTCCCCAGACTACATACCCCGGATGTGGGGGATACAAACCCTGGGCGAGTGCATTGCCGAGCAAACAGGGGCAACGCTCAAGGGGGTGGTCGATTTCCTGGAACAACTGGACGACGATTCGCTTTACAGGTTCTTCCATGCGGTGTTACCGACCATGTATTGCGGGATCCCGGAGGAGGTAAAATGTTTGCCCGGATTACCGGAGATGCTGGCGTTTGCCTTGCTCCCCGGAAATCCCCTTGTTGCCGAGTCCATCAACCATTACGCCAAAGGCTGGAAGATGACCCTCCCCGTGGAGCGCCGGAGGGAAGATATTGTCGAGTGCCTGAACGCTCAGGCGAGCCCATACGATGGCACACCCCTCGACACGCTGCGTTCTGAGGTTTTGGAGCAATATCTCGCATCCGATCGCGACCCGCTATGAACGAGCAATCGGACATTCGGTTGAAGTTGCGATATCCAGATTATCCTCGGGATCGGGACGGGTGCATTCCCGAACATGTTTGCTTTGATGTAATCAGGGTAAGGGCGGATTTCTTGATCGGCTTTCTGTGGGATATGAACGGGACCAGCAGCAGTGTCTCTGATATAACCGGCAAAGCAGATGAGGAATTGGATCATGCTTTTGAGAGCTGGGCAGATCGCTTCAGCTCGTTGCCGGTGGATGGAAGCCACGAACAGATCTGGAAATCCGATGAAGAGAGGCGGGAGTTTGATCAGGCTGGGGTCGGACTTGCAAAAATGCTTTATGAGTATCTCGCTAGCAAGAAAACCATCATCTACTGTCCGACACATGGGGACGAAATTCGTTTCGACGCCATTGGAAAGCCGCCAGTTCGAGTTTACGATTGACGGGTATGCCCCTACAGATGTCCTGCCATATTCGACAAGCGCTTGAAATTCCAAAGTCACAATGAACGCACTCCGACTTGAGATCGAGCTTTCACCTTGCAGCGATCCTCCCCCATACGATCAGATGTGGAGGGGGCTTCTCTTTGTCGATGGCACTCTTCTCAACGCGGAATACTCGGTCGATTACATGGAGTTGGTGAAATCAGCCATAGTAGAGGGCGATTACTATATCCTGACCTGCGGCTGCGGCGATTCGGGATGCGCCGGTCTGGAAGAACCGATCCGTGTGACGCACGATTCAGGCAGGATCCTCTGGCACATTACCGACCCGTTGCCCGAGCGCAGATTTGAGTTTTCCAAGGACGATTATGCGACCTCCATCCTTGAATTTCTGCGTAGAGTTCAGGCCGAAGTGCCTCGCCCTAAGGAGGAGTGGGATTTTCCCTTTGGATACTACGGCTTCCTCGCTCGCCATCTCGACTGGTGTGTGACGACTCTGGATACCGGAGTGATCGTGGGGACTGGTTACGAAAACCCAGATTATGACGCCTGAACTTATCAGTCAAATTGCAAAAGCGTATCCTCGCGGCACGATATACGAACGGGATGACGCGGTTCTTGCTAATGAAAAGCGTGACGCTCGCATCAATGCAGTGTTAAAACACTGCGGTCAGGAGTGCGATTTAAGTTGGGATGTCAGTCTTTTTGATACTCCAGCATATAAAATTGCCATCACACAGAGAGCACACCCGGAATTTAAGCGTTGGATTTGGCAAATGGGGAATTCCGATAAAATAGCTTGGATAAATCACAATGGAGGGCCTTATCCCGTCTTCTGGTTAAACATCAGCAGGATCGCAGATTATTACTACTACTATTACAATCACTGGACTCCGAGGGGTGACACCGGGTACCTTGAGGCTGATTTTCGGCAACCGGCAAACGCGGAATGGTTGAATTATGAAATGCTTATTAGAGATCAACTCACCAAAGCAGGATTCCAGTATTTTACCGATGACCTCTGCACTGAAAGGACTCCTTTTGTTGTTGAGAGTGATTACGACAGCATTCCAGACGATGATCCGTGTTGGAAAGATGTGGGCTTTGAACCTCCCCTTGTGCCCTCAACCCTCCATGAATGCCTTTTCGGACATTAAGATCTGACGCCATGAGATGCCTCCTCGCCATCATATTGCCACCGGTCGCCGTGCTGTGTGGAAAACCGATTCATGGGATGCGTGGAGGACCGGGAGAGAGATGAAAACAGACATCGATAACTCGGAGGAGGCAATCGTCTTGCTTGATGAAGAATTCGGCTACCGATATTGGCACTGGCACACTGGATTGACGTCGGAGCAACTGATAAAATGGTGGTCTGAACTGGAAAGCGTTGAGCCCTACACAATTGATCCCTCTCATCCTTCAGACGGATTCGCTCCCCTTCCTGGCCGTATCATGCAATTACCCGAGTCCTCCGAAATTGTGGAAGAGAGCTTTTCCGCCCATTTGAACGATGATGACGACAGCTTTCTAAAGAAAAACGGAACATACTTTTTTCATCGTGGATACACGGGTCCTGACCTCAATGTCCCCATAAAATCATGAGATACCTCCTCGCCATCATCCTACCGCCGGTCGCCGTGCTCCTCTGCGGCAAGCCGGTTCAAGCTGTTCTGAATCTGATTCTGACCTTGTGCTTTTGGATCCCCGGCGTCGTGCATGCCCTGTTCGTGGTCAACAGCCATCTCGCAGATGTGCGGGCAGAGAAGATGATCGTTGCCGTGAAGCAGGAGACGATGTTGTTTATCAAAAAGTAGAGAACCAATGCTTCACGCTTTCCTTGCCCTCATTCTCTCGCTAGGCATTCTTCCGGCAGCCGAGTGGGAGACGCTATCCGGTTGCAAGCTCCTCCCGAACGAATACAACGATGGAGATTCCTTCCATGTCGCCCAAGGGGGCAGGGAATACATTTTTCGCCTCTATTTTGTTGATACCCCAGAAAGCGAAAGCTCCTTGCCTGACAGAGTTGCCGAGCAAGCTGCCCATTTCGGAATTACGCCTGAACGATCCATCGAAATTGGCAGATATGCGAAGCAGGTAACGGCGCAACTTCTATCCCGCCCATTCACCGTGTTGACGAAGTTTCAGGATGCAAGAGGTCGCAGCAATCTGCCCCGTTACTACGCCTTCGTCACAACGGCAGAAAAGGAAGACTTGGCAGAAGCACTGGTTTCGTCTGGACTTGCCCGCGCTTTTGGCACTGCAACGTCTACTCCAAGCGCCGGAGCAGATTCCATTCGGTCACATTATGATACCATGCAAGCGGCTGCCCATCGAAAAAAAATTGGAGCATGGGGGAACGGGCCAGCCATTCGACGGGAAGCAGAGCCGACCCCGGAGCCCCATTCTCAGTTGGGCAGCGCAGAATCCAGCAAATCTCGGCCGACCCAACCGCAACCCGGAGTAGACGATACAATCACTGGTGAAATTCTGGCAGACCTGGACCCCATGAAACGCATCCCTTCCGCACCAAGGGTCACCATCCCAAAGGATGATTATTCCGAAATTCCGGGATGGAAGCCAAAGGCAAAAACTCTGGATACACCCAAAGCCGAAGCGACCGAGAAAGTCAGCCTCAACAACGCGAGCAGAGCTGAATTGGAAAACCTTCCCGGTATCGGGGCGGAGCTTGCAGCACGAATTGTTGCGGCACGCCCGTTTGAAAGTGTTGCCGATCTCAAAAGAGTCAAAGGCATTGGTCCGGCCAAGTTCACTGCCATTGCTCCACTTGTCGTGCCATGACGCTTTCCTCCGAATACACCCAACGCCATGGACGGAGTTTACACCACAATGCGGCATTTGTAGGTAAATTGCCGTACACAGCTTAATTATACTGTTATGCAAGAAAATCCTGACCAATGAAAGAAGACATTCTAGAGCAACTAGTAGAAGATTGGTTCGTCGCCCGCCCTGGATTCTTCGTAAAGCATAACGTCCGATTCCGCCCTAGTAGGAACCATTCAGACTACATATCCAATCGCGATTCAGTTCATTCTGACATCGATATTCTTGCTGTGGTAACAACCGCGAAGAAGAAGCCTGAACGCGTTCACGTTGTAACCTGCAAATCGTGGCAAGGAGGATTTGCCCTGAAGAACTGGCGCAGCGATATTGAGAAGGAGGCTGAATACAACGAGCGATCAGCAAGCTTCAAGCCACGCGAGCGTTGGAAGTATTTTAGGGAACTCGTATCAGACAAGTGGATGGACGCATTTCTGGACACGATTGAAGCCGAGACCGGTCAGCGGGACTTCACCTACACAATCGCAGTCACTAAGCTCAACGGAACAGAGCAGGAGAGAACAAATTTGGAGGAATCTGCAGTTCTGAAGGCTAGATTCAAGGCGAAGGGATCCAACGTAATCATCAAAGTCCTTACCTTGGCCGAGCTAATCGCCGAATATACCGAACGGATTGTGGCGAAGGATACTCCATCACTTGAAGCTACAGATGTGGGCAGGCTGCTTCAACTCATTCATGCTGCTGGCCTCAGCGTAACAAAATGAAGAACATAACAAGACGCTCCATCCAACGGCGGGCAATGTCCTTTTTTGATTTCGGGCTTCCATCTCTTCCAAGGAAGACACTGATATGCTCGACGAACTTTTGAACACCAACGACCACAACAAGAAATGGCCAGACGAGAAATTGCTCCGAGCCCTTGGACTCAGAATTTGTTCGTCCCACTCATTTTTATTTATTACTCACCCTTTGAGATAAGAAAAGAGGCCCTCCTTTGTCACTGGAAAAAGTGATGATGTGAGCAACAGATACAATGTCTTTTTGGCAAGGCTGTAATCTGATTCCGAAATGGAAATATAGTCTGTTTCCGTATCGTCTTTTAGAATGTGCAAATGGACCCTATTTCTTAGTGTGCGAAGATGGGGGAGCTTCTTGTAAAAATCATTAGTCAACGAAGCGAGGTCTTTTCCTTCAACACGCTTGCACATTGCATCGAATGTCATTTCGTCATAGATCTCAGGGTTGACATTCTCAAAAATCTCACAATCAATCCTTTTAATTTTTTCGTCGTTATCTTTAAAAGATTGACCGGTTACTTTTTTTACGGACTGCCATGGGGTTTTGGCCGCTTTGCCGGACTTGCGTAACAAGTAGAAAAAGATAGCCTCCATAACCGAGCAGGTGATTATAATAAACATTTTCGCATTTTGGTTTGAAATGACCGCACTCATATTTATGTCAGTTCGTGCGCGAGCAATAAATTCCAAATGCTGAAGTGAATAGGCAATGTTCTTTTGGAGTCCACGACATTGCTTTGCCTTGTAATCAGAAAGTGGCTGGATAAGCTGTTTAAGATGGGCTTCTAAGTCAGAAACGCTAACTGGATACCAAGTGGTTTGTGAGCCTGATAAAGTTAACATAAATTTGTTCTTTTTAAATGTGGACCGCACAACCTTCTACCATGCATAGTGGATGGTGAATTAAACCTGTTAGAAGCCCGTTGGTATATTTTGATTAAGGAATGCCATCGTAATCCGCCTCAGAGGATTCCTTGCTCGGTTTTTGTTTGTCAGCCTTATTCTCGGCAGATGGCTTGCTGTCAGCAGAATGACTCTTTCTTTCACAAAACTCCAAATGATCGGCGACAACACGAGTTTTGTACCTTTTCTTGCCAGTCTCTTTGTCATCCCATGACTCAATGTTGAGCTTCCCATTTACAAGAATAGGAGTCCCTTTTTTGAAGTATCTGCAGAGAAAATCTGCCTTCTCGCTTCCCCAGCACTGGCATTCGACATAGAGCACCTTTTCGACTTTCACCCCTTTGGCATCCTTGTAAGATTCGTCGATAGCGATAGAAAACTCTGTGAGTGATTTATCACCAGCAAGAATTTTAGGCTCAGGGTCGCGTGTCAGGTTTCCTTTTAGTATGACTATGTTCATTTGGTGTTGTGGTTATGTATTCTTGGTAAGAAAAGTCTTTTGAGTAAACCCGTAAAATATTGCAAGCAGATTAGAGGGAGAGGGTAGGCTTCAGGAAAAGCACAAGCTCGCCGCACTCATCGGAAGCAGAGCTTTGGTGTCCAATTCCTCCCACTGGAGCGGCAGCAAGTCTACTTTTCGCATCTTTAGCATGATGACATAAATAACAAGCCGCATTTTCTGGAATCCTGTCATATATAATCTTCCCATGAACAGAAACATGCTTATCGTCGTACAATTCTGTCTTGCTGGGCTTTGTTGGTAATGGGTTATTTGCACAAATGAAGTGTCCTCCTATCATCTCAGAAACTCCAGCGACAGATAATAATTGGTTATTGCAACAAGTGAAGTCTCCACTTACATAGGAAGGAGACCCAACGAGAGAGCTTAATTGGTTATCGCAACAAATAAAGTTTCCACCTACTACATCGGGAGCACCTTTAAGCGTAGTCAGTTTGTTGCCGAAACAAATAAAATCGCCTGTTATTTCTCCGAAAGTAACAGGAAGACTTTCTTCTTCGCCAAGCGCAAGAATCACATTGCCAGCAACATTGATCTTGCCGTTCTCTCCGATGCTATATCCATTACTATATTCCGTTGGCTTGCCCTCATTTTTGATAGTATATAACTCTATTCCTCTTGCATCTAGCCACGATTTGATTTCATCAACTGACATGTGGGTGGTATTCATAACTATCGCAACGGATTACCACCAAATCTTCCCCGCATCGGTGCTCTGGGCTTGTAGGGGACAGGGGAGGAATGCTTGAAGGCTTGCCATGTCAAAAAGGCCACGAAGAGGGGCAAGAACCCGAAGGAAGTGGGTTGCTTTCATTCTTTTTTGCGTAGGCGTCTCTACAACAGCACGGTAATAGGCGCTTTGAGGAGGGAGAGCGCTATTCATGGTCAGCATCGGGATCTGGATTTTCTGGATCTTTTTGGGGGATAGGTGAAATCAGAAAGTCATTTGGGCTTTCTGAAGGAACATCGAAAACATCCAGAAGATCCACATAGGTCTCTTTAAAGTTCACTTTGAAAGTGAATTTGTAAGAAGCATTTTCGTTTCCCGAAGTGTGGATGATGCAATGGTTGGCCAAAATGCTCTTTTTCTTGCCTTGGGCAACCTTGGCAAGAGAACTTCCAAGGGAATGATAAGTGATCGGAGCTATTTCGGTGAAAAGTCTGTGGTCGGGGTGGCGTTTGTCATACTCTGACATTATTTGCAGAAATTGGTTGGCGGTATAGTAAGGGGTAGTGTTGTTTGCGAACCAGAAAGCAAAGCGCAGCCAAGTATTGTGGTTTTCATCGGTTTTAAGAATATCTCTTGCTGTCAACGTAGTTACATCTCCCATTCCAGCAGCTTCCAATATTCCTCCTACATAGTGTGCCCATTCAGGAAAGCTTGTAAACGTTCCTCCTGGGTTGCTTCCTGTCTTCACCCAGTTGTGCACGATTGCAAGCAAGGCTCTCAGAACATTTTTACGGCTGATTGGTTCTCCTTTCACCAGCGGTTCCCAAGAATTCAGAAGAGAATGTAAATTCTTTCTTGTGAAAGTGAATTTGTTTCCTGGTGAAGCAGGTTTGGCCAAATGAACCCGACGCGAACGAGAAGCTAGGTCGGGTGTGATTGGAAGCTCACCGTTGTATGACAGGCTGAAAATAATTTCATTAATCATAACGGGGGCTTCTGATGTGCCAATGAGCCTGTCAGACCAGTATTCCGAAGTGATTGCGGCTTCCAGGGACGGGCTATCGAGAGCACCCCTGCAATTTGCCATATGCTGGAATCGCCTGCCAGATACAATGGCACTGGTAATGCGTCTTTTGAATTCTGCCTCCTCCTCCAACGGTGGATCTTGAACCGCTACGCCTTCATGCACAATTGGTGAGATCATTGCCAAATAGTCTTTGCCTGAACGAGGCAGGTTGGCAGTGAACATCCATACTGGTGTCTTTTTTCTCCAACCTATGAGAATCTGACAGAAAGGAGTAAGCAAATGAGCGAGGGCATGAACTTTACTGCTACAGTATTCAGGTGGTAATGTTGTATGGGGGAGTGGGACTTTCGCAGGAGAAGGTAGCGCATCTAGTGTAACGGATGGAGAAGGCGGAGGCGTTGTTGTTGAGGCAATGGAAGTACATGGAATATGAGCACTGGCAGGAGCGTTTAATGTCTCGAAGTAAAATTCTTCATATATTGAGTATAGTAACGCTTTCGCCTCATTGATACCCATTGTTGGTTCGTCCCATTCTTTATGACAATAAAAGTGAATTATATCACCAGAGGCGGCTTCTCTATACTTATTGAAGCCCGCAGGAAGCAAAAACAATTCTTTGAAGGTAGTGGACTGAGGTTTGCCCGCTTTATCTTCTCCTGGGCGTGACTTTGTCACGACAGCCAAAGGAATAGAATAAACGAAAAGTCTTTCTACGAGCGGTAAAGCTTTACGAAAAACATCCGAAGCCAGAATAATTTTTGCTTGGCCAATTGAAATTGAACTGACGTATTCAATGCGATTGCCTTTTGAGGTGTAGGTTACAGCGAATATTTTGAAAAACTCTTCTATGGCCGTGACGAATTCCTCTGGCTTGAATGGGCGGAAACTTACACTCTCTAGGCTGCGATCTTCTTTTTCTGTTGGAACGATGCGCCCAATAATTCCATTTTTCACACACCAGCGACACCCATCAGAAGATTCTTTGATGGACTTGGTAGGCATGTTTGTCCTAGTTGGATCAATGGTGGTTCGGTTCCAATTAGACTCATAAAACCGCCCAATATATTCTGTAAGTTCTTTGCAGAAATCAGAAACTGGTCGGTTTGGACCTGGAAGAATTAGCTTAACTCTGTTAATTCTATTGTAGGTTGTTTCAGTTAACTTATCAGGGTTGATTCCTTTATCTTGTGCTTGGGGTGACGCCTTCCCTTCTGAAGCGCTTGTTTCCTCTTTGGCACTTGTTGGAGGTGTCGGGCTGGATTTTGCTGCAACTGCTGGAACACCCGCTGATGCGGTTGTTGCTGTCGCTGTTGATGTGGCAGACCGGGTTGGCGTTGGGAGCGGAGTTATGAATGACGCAGGGCCATGAACATATATCATTTTCTCATCACCACTGCCTTGTTTAACGGGTTGCTTAGCCATACGTTAACTTTTTTAGGATGCCTGTTTACGATCAACTAGGAAGTTGGCAATTCCATATTGTTCATCCCCGATTGGAGCAAAGGCTGCTGCTTTTACTACACGTGGGGAGCCCTCTACATACAATGACAATGAGAGCCACATAATTTTCTTTTGGCTAAGTGGCATAGCCAGATTAAATTCAGTTTCTGGATCATATTCGCGAATACTGTCCATCAATTCAGTTGGGAGCATAATAGCCTCACCACCTTTGTTAAAGGTAAGAGCGTATTTAGAAGCGGTTTCTTCTGAAGTATAAAGTATTTTTGTAGGAGGCACAGTTGAGAATCCGTGCGGCACAGGTTCTCGTAAAATACATAGCGTTCCTCTCCCTTCTTCATTGTATCCCTTTATGGCAAGATCTGACAATTCTTTATGTTTGATATTAATGAAATCCACATACTCTTCTTGTGCGCCTTCTTCTATTCTCTGCACAGCTCTGATCTCATCCATGCAGTCCTGCATTGTCTTGTCTCCCACTTCAACTTGTTCGAGTTCTTCTTTTTCTTCATTCCACTGCAATTCTACTTTCTTTTCTGGGCTGGATAACTTCAGCAAGTGCGAATGAAATAGTTCACCTTCCTTGATAGTAATGATAAACTGGGTTTCTGGCTTGTAGGTTGCTATCCCGTTTGTCAATGACTCGATACCTATGGCTGTGGAGTTTGCTTCTGTAATGTAACCTAGTTGTGTTTCTGGCGTAAGACGCAAAATCTCGCCTGGTTCATTAGTAATAAAAATGGTTCCTCGCCCGAAAGCTTCGTATCCAGACAATGCATATTGCGATAACCCAATATGGTGTTCATCAAGGAATGGCATATGCCTATTTTGAATCGCAACTTCAGTAATGAATTCATCAGCTGTCTTGTCTTTTAGCTCCCTTCGTTCAATTTCTCCTGTAGCGGTTGCTTGGAGAACGATAAGGGGAGATGAGGAAGCATGAACGTGAGCAACAGTCTCATTGTCATCTTCTGCCTCATCCTCATCATATGGATATTCTTCAATGGCAATGTCGGGGTACATTTCAAGGCATTCCATTTCAAAAAGGGTGGGTTCTGAGCGGACAATTATCACAACTTTGCCATCCTGAAGTTCGATGTTGCCACGAAGAGGAAATACGTCATCTGAAATTGAGAGGACATCCCCCATCTCAGATGTGCCAGTCATGAAGTGGAGCCCAGGATCGGAAGCCGTTGCGCTTTCCACAGCATCCCGCAACGCCTCGAATTCCTTGAACGAGATGCCCTTGAGCTTCTTGTTTGTCATCCCCAGCACAGGAACGACTTGAAGCATGTAGATGGGCTTGTCAGTGTCAACGGGCACATCCCCCGCAAACACCAGCATTTGCCCACTCAGCTTGCGGGCGGCCACCGCATTGAGAAATTGGCGGTAAATTGTTGGCCCATATTCCACCCGTCCATCCTCGACGGTGAAGGCGAACCCGCACATCAACAGGGGCGAACAGTCAAGATTGTTTTGAAGAAGTTGGTTGAGCCGTGGGTAGTCCATTCGGCGCAGACTGGCAGAAGGGGGCAACGGGGGAAAGTTGAAAAACAGGGCCGGGGCTGATATGGAGGGCGGATGGACGGAGACGAGAGGCAATGAACCCTCTTGAACGCGCCGAGGTCTTCATGGAATTGGGGATGTACCTCGATGCGTGGAATTCCTTGGAGGAGTTGCCACCAGAGCAGAGGGCGGCACCGCAGTTTTTCGCGTTCAGGGTGAGAAAATTCTGGTGGGGATGAAGAAATTGAGGCAGGCACGAATTGTTGCCGAGGGAATGGCGAAGAGTTTTCCCAAGGCGGGCGAAAGCAGGCAGTCCATCGCTTTGATTCATCTTGCCGAGGGGGACAAGGAAAAGTCCAAGGAGGCATTGATGAAAAGTTTCGAGATGTCACCAGCATCCCGCTTGTGGGTTCTGGAGGATGCCTTTTTCGAGGAAATATGGAGAGGGTGAACGCTACGCCTCTTCACTTTTGACCAGTTCCCGTTTTTCAGGGGGGAGAACGGGCATACCCACGAACTGAAATGCCTCCTCTTCCGATCGCACAGGGAAAACTTTTTTGTCAGAGGATCTGGTGAAGCCCGCTCCACCAGGATGCCATCCGTAGCCCTGTGCCTTTGCTCGCGTTGCCAATTCTTCAACCCAGTCTTTGGAACCAGTGCGCGTCACCAGCGTTGTGTACCATGTTTCGTCGCAACAGGCGAAGAAGTCTATCGGGATGCCCGTTTCCACATGGCGCACAAATTGGAGGTTGGGGCCGTACATTGTCTGTCCCTGTTCGAATATCCGTTTCTCCAAGATGCCCTTTTCAATCAGTGCGTCGATTTCCTCTTTCATGGCTGAAACTTTTTCACCGTCTTCGGGGGGAAGAAAATCAAAGCCCATCTGGACTGTGCCCGCTGGTTTTTTCTCCACCATTCGGGCGATGTAAACAACCTCCACATCCGAAACGAACGCCTTTTTCCGGCGGATGGAGCCAGCAATTTCCCAGCGTTCGCAAAACGAGGCGAGGTTATTTCCGGTGGCAGACATGAGTTCATCGGCAAGTTTTTCTGCATCAGATCGGGGAAATTTTATTTTTGGCATGTTTTTCTGTTTTACGGCGAAATGCCGTAATCTGGAAAAATCGTGGGAGAGGGCAGGATGTCGGGAGGTTTCCCAACTGCCGAGTTTGGGAATTTTCGGACCATTTCGGACCACTTGGACTGCCTTTTCGGACCACAAACTGCCGATTTGGCTTTTTCTCTCAGTCGCCCGCAGAGCCTTTATACAGGCTGTTCACAGGGGAAATCGACAGAAAATAAAATGGCGACCCTAACGGGATTCGAACCCGTGTTACCGCCGTGAAAGGGCGGTGTCCTAACCGCTGGACGATAGGGTCTTCG
>Ga0247839_1000650_pt1 | contig 61081 bp, 65 predicted proteins | sample LaCruzMarch2015__6_FD_192405 | JGI IMG/M metagenome (GOLD analysis project Ga0247839, IMG submission 192405) | Freshwater microbial communities from meromictic Lake La Cruz, Castile-La Mancha, Spain - LaCruzMarch2015_16m | ecosystem: Environmental > Aquatic > Freshwater > Lake | place: Spain...
TACTCTAAGTGGCTTTGTGATAGCAGACTAAGAAGCTTGGGTTACAAGAAGATATTTAATCAAAAAGATAACCCTATTGCTGGGTGGCATGATAGCTATTTAGACAGTAGTAAAGTACAAGTTGCACCACAAGAAACAGAGATATCCAGTTATAAAGTCGGCGCAAGAAAAACTGACATCGAAGACAAGGATTTTTCTGATTTAAAACTGTAATACATTTTAATTACTCAAGAAACAACGACACTACCCACTTTAATAGAATAATACCATACATTAATGTGTAATTATCTATGTGAATTTAGATATTTCATTACTATTTAATTTAGTTTTAGGAGCACTTTCTTTCTTAGGAGGATGGCTATTTACTAGAGTATTCTCTCTTTTCGATAAACAAGAGAATCTCATGAAAGAAATCAATGATAAAACATTTAGTGATTTTATAACATTAAGAAGAGAATTAGAAGTCGAATCTAGAAAACATCAACAAGAATTAGCTGATCTAGCACTTAAGGTAAGCGTAACATACATGACTAAAGAATCTTTTGAAACATACTTTAATAGAATAGAAGACAAATTAGATCGAAATTTTGAAATAATACAAGAATATTTATCAAAAAAATAACCTTTACTTTACTTTAGGATATTGGTATAATTTGATTGATGGTAAATCATGTAGATATTATATTTGGATTAGCTTGGGGCGATGAGGGCAAAGGCAAAATTAGCAATGCAATTAGCAAAAATTATGATATAGTTTGCCGTTGGAATGGTGGTCCAAATGCTGGACATACAGTATACTTAGGAGACAAAAAATATAAAACACATCTTATTCCTTGTGGAATTTTTCAAAACAAACTTAGCGTTATTGGCCCAAATTGCGTTATTAATATTGATAAATTTTACGATGAAATAGATTATCTTAAAAAAGAAGGATTTGACACATCGTTAATTAAAGTAGGTCCAAAAGCTCATGTTATAACAGAAAAACATATTCAATATGATCTTAAATTTTTAAAACCCAAACTTGGCACAACTGGTCAAGGTATTGCTCCATGCTATGCAGACAAAGCTTTAAGAGTTGGTAAACTTGCGAAGGATTATCTAGATAAAGAATACCTTTGGGACGGAGAACTATATGGCAATATTCTTTGTGAAGGTGCACAGAGCTTTTGGTTGGATTTAAATTATGGAGATTATCCGTATGTTACGAGTAGCGAAACGCTTCCATATTCTGCTTGTTCTTTGGGATTTAGTCCAAAGCTTATCAGAGATATTATTGGAGTAGCAAAAATTTACGATACCAAAAGTGGAGTAGATCCATTATTTCCAGAAACTCTTTGGGAAGATAATGAATTAAATAGTTTGATAGAGCTAGGAAAAGAGTATGGCACGACCACTAACAGAAAAAGATTAGCTAATTGGTTAAATTTTTATAAATTGCAAAAAGCAATTAAAATATCTGGCACAACCAAGCTTATTATAAATAAATGTGATATTTTAGATCAACTCAATATTTTTAAATTAAGATTTGACAACTTAAGGGACGGACCTAATTTCATTAAATTCAATAATTTTGATAATATGAAAGAGTATATAAAAAACCAACTTAAAGATTATTGTGATGTAATTTTTTCTGGTAATAAAGAGTATATATAAAATAAATGAATTTTTTAAATTTTAAAAATTTAATTTTTTGGGGAGGTTTTGTAAGAGATTATCTAATTCGTGGAGAATCATTTAATGATATAGACATAGACCCATCTCAGTGCGAAGTTAATCTAATAGATTATCTAGATAATAATTATTCTGAATTTAAAACTACTTGTAATTTTTTTCCTACATATATAATTAATAATTATAAGATTCAAATAGTGCATCTGAATGGGAAAGAAGGATTCAAGCCAATACATTCTCATAATTTGTTTCATTGAAAATCCTAGAGGCCTTGGTGTTGTTGGTCCGACATTGTTTCCTTCAGCTATGCAAAATGGAAAACCTCCAATTTTATTATTTTCATCAACTATCAAACACCCCTCGTCATCGACTAGGCTTTTAAGATCGCAAGCGCAATCTTTTAATTCATCGTCGCTTCCAACATCTATCTCTTTAAGAATTTTCTTAAGATAGTCTGGATAATTATCAGGTTCTGTTAGTGCACATGGCATATATTAGAGATTTACACTTAATATAATATAATATAATATAATATGAACAAAGAGAACATAGATAAACTAACTTCAATTGAATATGCTAGAGCTACAGAATTTAGTCCAATTGTAAGAATATATCCAAAGATACCAAGAAATACAGTCTGCCCTTCTACTGGCAAAAAGTTCAAAAATTGTTGTGGTAAGTTAAATCAAGACTTTTGTGAAAAAGCCAAAGACTCCTTAAAAGAGCATCTTATGAAAATGGTAAATGAAAAAGAAAATCAAAATAAAGAAACCGAAACCAGCTAAATATTACGCTGTTTACAGTAAAAGCGATAACTTTCTTCACGGAGTTTTCCCTCCATCTAAAGAAGGATTACTTAAAGCTAAGGCTCATATATTAAAAATAGATCCATCAAATAAAAATTACAAAATTAAAAAATATTAATTATTAATACTTGGATCTGCTAAAGTGGGGTCGTGTTTAACTTTTGTTCCTCGTTTAAAGTTTTTATGTAGATTTTCGTATAGCACTTTGAAGGTATTTAATGACTTTTCTATAAGATCTTTAATCTTTCCTTCTGGTATTGGCACATCTTGATTTTCTATTTTTTTAATCATTGAATTATAGGCTATTACTAAACATACTGCTAGTGGATCAAAAACAATAACAATTAATATAATAAATATTCTAACTGCATTTTCTATTTTTAATCCAAAAGCTTCTGCTACAAATTTAAATGTTCCAATTTCTCCTTTGCTATTATCACTTTCAAGTTTCATTATTTCTTGGCTATTATCTAGACTTTGTTTTTCTAAATTTTGAAGATCAGAAGTTACTGTAGATATTTGAGAGAATAAATTATTAATGTTGCTTTGAGATCCTTCGACTATTTTATTTTTGCTTTCTACTAATTTAATATCTGTTACTTTTTCAGTTTTAGCTGAACTAAAGAATCCTCCATCTATAGTTTTAGTTGTAGTAACATCTTGTTTGACAGCATTATCTAAAGATGTTTGATATGTCTTTTGTAATTCTATGAGATCTTTTAATTTATTTTTATTGAAATCTATTTGAGAGAGGTAGAAGTTTTGCTGAGATTTTAAGCTTTGAATTTTGTTTAAGTTTAAAGAGTACTGTGAAAAATTGCGTTGAAAAGCGTCAGAAAGAAAACCAAATATGCCTAAACTAGTAATACCCATCAATAGAATTATAGCACAAAGCATATAATTTTTAAGAATTTTGTTGATATCTTTCCAGTAACGATAAAGATAACTAGCTGTAACTAATTTAGCTATCTCTAAACTACCAGACATAATTGCTACGCTATAAAAGCTAGCAGCAAATAATAAAGCTATTCCTTTGACTGAAAAAAATGCAGCACAAGAAGCTAATAGTAAAGCTGATAACCCAAGTATATATTTAAACATAATAATTAATCTAAATTACACATTTTAAATGTAATTATATGAGTGATAGTATCAGAAAGAGATATAGACTTTTTTGCTAAAAAACTAGGACTATCTTTAGAAAAAACTTTTTTATTGATTCAAGATCCAGATTGTTTACCAGAAATATTAAATAAAATATCAGAAACAAATATAAATGGAATAGTAGATATAAGCTTTCCAGTATTTGCAGAAATAACAATTATTAAATATGCAAAAGATTTAAAATATTCTTTTGAAGAAAAAGAGTATGTTTCAGAGAGTATTGGTAATAAATTTTATGATTTAATAGAGTATCCAGTAACAGATAAATCATTCTTTGAACTCAAAAAAGATGAAGATACAGCTAGATCATTATTAGTTTTCTTAGGATTCTTTTATAAAAGTTTAAATAAAAGAAGAAGAGCTTATCCTTCAGAGAAAATCTATTACAATATAGCTAAAGATGGATTTAAAAATTCAGACAAAATACAAGTATCAGAACATCTACAAGATTGGATTAAAGTATTAAGAGTTATACATAATGAAGTCTGGTTTTAATATATCTCTCTGAATTATTTAACTTTTCTTTAATATCCAAAAGGGCTTTACCTCTAGATAAGATATATCTGAGGTTAAGTATTATCAATCCAACTTTTCTTTTAACTCCAATTTTTGCTTCGATCTCAGAAGCAAACGGGCCATCGCACTTATGGATCAGAGGTAGCTTCGATCACTACATTCTGCGATGCCTTTAGCTACATTCCCTTCTTTAGCCATATTATGTACAAATGAAGGTTTTAATAGTTGTCAGCCCTTATGACATTGCTATCTCAGGGATTGATAGTTGATTTTTTGACATCAACAAACTGTCCTATTTGGGAACTATGTTGACTTATAATATATTAAACTTGATCTTTTGTCAAATTTTATTTATTATAATACAAATGGAAGTGATAAAAAATAAAGCTAGATGGACAGTTTACTCATATAAATGCATAAAACATTACAATGTATCTAACGAAAATATCTATGACGAGCCAAATGAATATCCATGCCTAGCCGTACCTCAGTTAGTTTCAGATATTAACGGCGCAAGGATTAAATTTAATTTTGTTTATAAAAAAGATTGTGAAAAACTATTAAAAGCTTTATAATGTGTAAGCTAGGTTAGTTCTTTCTTATTGGGCCCGTACTGGTTTCGATTTTAGAGATACGAATTAAAATGCAAGTGGAGGTTGAATCGTGGACTCCTTAAAAAGTTTCACTTATATTAACTGCCAAAAAAGCAAAATATAAAGGTCACATTTCAGCAAGAGTTTCTCTTGTTGAGCTGACCGCTTCTGTAGCTTAAGTTACAGCGTGATACCCTTGAAGCATCTATTGGGATATTGCGTAATTAGATGTTTGATTATAAAGAGTTTTTTTATTCTTTTTATACTCAATATTAAAAATAAAATCGCTAAGTATGTTTGTTGTTTATCTATATAAAGCTAAAAACAAAAACGACTAAACTTGTAGTATTTTAATTTAAATTTTTAAAAGACAGAGGTTCAATTCCTCTCGGGTCCAAGTTAAATATCTAATAAATTATTTAAGAATTAGATTTTAGCATTAAAAAATGTGTATATAATATTATGGCCGAAGATAAAAAAATTGTAGTATTCGGAGACGGTACAAAAGATACCAATCTTGAGAGCGCAGGGTCCTGTGCAAATTGTTCTACTTATAATGGAGCAAGTAGCCCATTTGTATTTACTCCTATTAATCTTACTTATAAGATTAAAGCTAAATACATTTATGCTAAAGACGGAAGCGAAGATACTCTAGCTTTGACCCCTAACGGAGATACCTACGTTGAGTATAACCTTATGTCAATAGAAAGTATTGATAAAGGAGCCGAAGGAAAAAATGCAGCAGAAGAATTAAAGAATTATTATAACGACGAGCTTGATCAAGGCGGTGGAGAAGAAGAAATGACAATAGGTTTCGCAGAAAAAGTAATAGCAGAGTTCCATACAGAACTATCAAAGTCAAAATGGAAAACTTTTTTTGAAAAGGTAATTAAAAATAGCATAAAGACAGAAAATCTTTTAAAATCAACATTTCAAGATTACATTAATCATGATTTTATTACTGACCATAATAGAAAAGCAATATCTTATAGCGGTTGGAGCGGAAACTCAGTTGAAAAAACTTACTCAGTTAAAGTAAATGTAGGCGTGAAACCAAAATTTTTAAAAAGTTGCACTTTAGAAGACGACAAAAGCAGACTCACGCTAACTAAACCAGAAAAAAAATTCTGTAAAGCATTTTTGGCTGTCATAGGAGAAGAGAAAGAATTATCAGATGATAATTTTTTATTTGAAGTCACAGATCAATACTCTGAGCCAACTCCAAGAGGATTTTTCGCAACTACTGCTCTTGGGAAAATAGAAGATCTCGATACCAATGAAAAGTTAATCACTCCTGCTACCATGCTACAAACTACACGAGATTATGAAAAGTTATTAAAAGATGGCGCTTTTGCTGGTTTTCAAGGAGCGGCAAGTAACGGTGGAGGTCCATTTAAATTTAACAGCGAAGAAAAAGCTTGGAGTATAGGTGCGCAATTCGGAAGTACTCGAGTAGAAGTCGAAGCAGATATGAGTGGAGGTCAAGCAAAACAAGATATCTACGTTAGATATAAAATGGCTATTGGTCCTGACGGTAAAATAGGCCAAACCACAGTAACTATAGGAGGAAGAAAAGCATCTCTTGGATACGCTCTTCAACAGATTGCTAAAAATATGCAAGGTTGGCTGCATCAGGTCTGGATGTCTTGGCACAAACCCAATGATTCAAGCAGCTTAGCTGCGGTAGAGCTAGCTGAGGATAACGCTGACAAAGTTAAGGACAAAACTGAAAAATTAAAAGATGACGCGGAGGTAGCTGCAGACAAGATAGCCGATGCTGCTGGAGCTGTTGCAGGCGCTACCCCTGAGACCGCTGCTGCTGTGGCCCAACAACTGGCATCTGTTAAGGCCGCGGCTGAGCAGGCAAATACTGCAGCAATTGCTGCACAGACCGAACAAACCATTCTATCAACAGGCTCAGGATCTAATCCCGTAACTTCTAACACAAACGAGGGGAACATAAGCAAGGCAGTAACTCAGATTGGTCAAACCATACAACACTTAGATACCGTCATAGAAAATCTTGGTACTGTCCCAGCTAACCTTCCAGCCGCTCAATCATCAATGACTGCGGCAGTAAATAAATCAGCAGAAGCTAGTAACACAGCAACTGAAGCTGACACCAAAGCCACAGAAGTAAAAACAGACGCAACTGGCCTCGTAAACGTCGTTAAAAATCTCACAGAGATAGCAGGATCAGGAAGAGATGTTGATCCAGACACAAGAAATATGCTAAATACATTTGGGGCGAAAGTCGAAGAGGCTAAAAATGTTGTAAAAGATATAGTAGCTGATAATAATAAAACAGTACCACCAGATTTAATAGATAAGATTGGTGAGGTAATAACCCCTGTTCCAGAGGGTAATATACCAAAAACTTCCACACCGAAATCAGATCTTGAAGCCGACACTAGCATAGATTCAGGTGATACAACAAAAGGAAATACTTCTTTTATATTTAAAGGTTCGGCCACGGAAACACCAAATCCAATATCAACAATTGGAGCTAACGAAGGAGAGGGTTTTAAATCTGATAATAACGAAGGGTGGCAGAATCCAGAATCCGTAGGATTTCTGCAATTTAAAATAACACCCGCAAATGAGGATAACGAACCACAAAATGGAAAGTTTTCTCAATAAAAAATAAACAAAAAATTAATCAATAAAATGTCAAACCACAATATTATAAACGAAGCAGATATAGATATTAAATGTTCTCCTATAGAAGAGAATGTTCCTAAAGAAAACATACAAATAACAAAAAAATAAGAAAAAAATTAATCTTTACTCTATAATAAGTTATTGAACATTCTTTGGCCCGACATTCATAAAAATTTAACTAAAAATATAGCAAAAGCATTTTCCTTGCTTGGTCATAATCTCATACTACCAAGCAATGAGTATATACCAACAAATTTACCACCAAAACAATTTAATCAATGGGCATGGAATAATACTTGGACTCAAGAAAAAGCTGACCTAGAATTTACTACGAAAAATGTAAAAGTCTTAAACAAACAACAAATATTAGATCTTAAACCAGAAATAATATTTATCACAAGCTTTGAAACTCAATTTGAAATATTAAATGAAATTTGGCCTCACTTAAAAGAAAAAAGCAAACTAGCTTGCTATAGTGGCAATGATTATTGGGACGGAGCTTATCCATTTTATATTATTAAAAATTATCTTTGTGCAGATTATGTTGGTTATGCTCTCGCTAATAAGTACAAAGTAAATCATCTTTACTACAAGCCTTGGGTAGACTATGATAGATGCACTTTTGATGGACCAACAGATGGAAATATAGTTGGAATTTATATTTCAGAATACGAAAAGAATTTTAATCAAGAATACAACATGAGTAAAACATTACAACAAATTACTCCATATATAGACTACCATTACCATACAAATAGTTCTCAAGAAGAATTAACAAAAACTTTAAAATCAAGTATTGCAACTCAACATATTAAACATCTTGAAGGATATGGAATATCAGTAATTGAAAGCATGGCTTGTGGAAAACCAGTATTAATGCATCGGCAAATGGCACAAAACAAAAGTTTAATGAATTGGAGCATTGAAAATGTAACAGCTTTATTTTTTGAAAGTCAGCACGAATATATAGCAAAATTAAAAGCATTATACGATAGTAAAGAATATAGATATTTTCTTCAACATACTACGGCTAATGTTATTCGTCAAATCATAGATAATCAAAAAGAAACCGAAAAGCTTGGACATTTTCTTAATAATCTAGTATAATTTCACATAGTGAAAATCTGGCTCTGCGGAATAACTCAAAATGAGAAGCAGAATATTGATGATATGACAAAAGATATATATCAATATTTTGATGGTTTAATTTTTGTAGATGGTGGATCAACAGATGATACATTAGATATATTAAATGCAAGAAAAGGTCAAGGAAAGGTTATAAATAGAGAATGGTCTAACGACCATGACCTTCAAATGAATGGTTTTTTAAGAGCAAATGTAATGCAAAATGGCGATTGGTTTATTATTCGGGATAGTTGCGAAAGGCTAGATATAGATTGGGTTAAGAATTTACGTAATTTTATAGAAAATTTCTTAGAAAAGAACAAAGTAAATAGTTGCGTTGACAGACAAAAAGCTTTTCTTGTTAAATATTTTGATGATATGATATTTCAAGGAAGTCCTCATTGGGGTTTACAAGGAATGAAACCAGGATATCTTGATCTTTATGAATATTACGGTAAAAATCAACAATTATTCGCATGGGAAGAAAGGCCATCTCAAAGAAAGCATTATATTGATAGTGATATGAAATATTACTTTGTTTACGGAAGATCTAATCATTGCGTTCTTCATTATTACGATAACGGTAAAACTCCAGAAAGATATCAACAACAAGAAGAAATCAGACAAACATTTAGAAGGTATTGTCAAGATTTAGGAATAAAGTTTAACCTAGACTCATTAAAAGAATATTGGAGAAATAATGCAATTGATGAAAAAATGAAATTCTTTATTAACAACGAAAGATTGATAAGGAGATTTTATAGGTTGAATATCTTGAATCATTCAGTAGAGCAAATTGATTCATCAGAAGAATGGACACTAGAATGAAGTTAGTAGATTGTTTCATGTATTTTAATGAAAAGGATATTGCATATTTAAGGATTAAAGAATTATATAATGCTGTAGATTATTTTGTAATTAATGAAGCTACGAAAACGCATCAAGGACAAGAGAAGCAGCTATCTTTTTGGAAAGATGATAGATTGCAAGAATTTAAAGATAAGATTTTTTACTCAGCGATAGAGCTAGATGGAAGATTTGACGTTTTAATGCCAAAGTTTTTTCCAGATGCAAAAATTGGAGCTAAAGAGCATGAACAAAGAATTAGACTCTTTGAGCAAATTGAAACATTAAATTTAGATAATTCAGATACGATAATGATCTCTGATTGTGATGAAATCCCTAATAAAAATGTTTTTCAACAGATGGTAAAAAATCCAATCGTTGCATTAAATCAAATGTTTTTTGTTCATTATATTGATTTTTATACAAACAAAAATGTAACTGGAACTGTAGCTTGTAAATACGAAGGATTAAAACATTTAAATACTCTATGCTTTGGAATGGGATTTCAACTTTTAAGACGAGATAAAGATTTTATGCCAAGAATAGAGAATGGTGGATGGCATTATTCTTATATGGGCGGAGCAAAGTCGGTAAGTCAAAAAGTAGTTTCAACTTATGATGGTAATTTAGATTCTCAATGGAAAACAGAACAAGCAGCCCAACAACTAATTGACGAAAGCATTAAGAATAGACAAAGTCCATTTTCTCAAGAACCAATCACTATTCTAGATTTTAAATACGCAACATTTACTGATTTAAATTTCATAACAGCAAAACAAGGCGGATGGCATAAATCATCAGCGAGATGTCAATTACATCCTAAAGTATTAGAGCTGGACTTCAATGGAGATTTCCAAAATTTAAGGTATATAAAATGAGTAATCCTTTTGATTTTTTTGAAGAAATTTATTGCATTAATTTAGCTTATCGTACGGATAAGTGGAAAATGTGTCTAGAACAATTCGAAAAACTAGGTATCCATAAAAGAGTAGAAAGATTTGATGCCATAAAATTCGAAGGATCACATCCTAATGTAAATATTCGTTCAGCTGGATGTTTTGCGTCTCATAGAGCAGCAATCAATTTAATTAAAGAGCGTAACTTAAATAATGCTTTAATTTTTGAGGATGATGTTGAATTTCTTAATGATGTAAATAATCAATTATCATTATCTTTAGAAGATCTTAAAAAACAAAATTCTTGGGATATATTTTATCTAGGTATGCATGTTGGATATGGATTTGATATTTCCAGACCAAATGACATTCCACTAGAAAGAGTTAGTGAAAATTTATTAAAAGTTAATGTAGCGCTATGTGCTCATGCTCAAGCATATAGCAGAGAAGCAGCTGAAATTATTAGCTCAAATATTCCAGCAGGACAAGAGATTATACCTTGGCTCCAAAGAAATGAAAGCGTAGATGGATGGCTAATGCGACACATTTTACCAAGAGGAAAATCATTTTCTACAAATGAAATATTAGCAACACAAAAAGAATGTTTTTCTGATAATAATCTAGTAATCACAAGATTAGATAAGCATTTCGTTACTGAATTTAATAAATTAAAACCATCATGATAACATTTTCTCAATTAGGTAAATATGGCGCAATTGGAAATCAACTTTTTCAATATGCTACCTTGTATTCTATTGGTAAATTAAATGGGTATGAAGTTAAAATTCCAAAAACAGAAGAACATTTTGATGAAGGTACATTTAGAATACAGCACTATTTTTTAAATTGTTTTGATAATATATCAGCGAATATTCTTACAGAAGAAGATTTGAAGCAAATAAAATATACCGCCAATTGGTCTTATAATTTTTACAATAAAAATATATTTACAATACCAGACTTTACTAATTTAGAAGGATATTTTCAATCTTATAAATATTTTAATATCTTTGAAAATGACTTAAAAAGACAATTAACTTTTAAAAATGAGATAAAAAACTCTGTATATAATAAACATAATATAGATTTTAGTAAATTTTCTTCTGTTCATTTAAGATGTGGTGATTATGCTCATAGACAACAATATCATCCAGTAATGAATAAAGACTATTACGCAAAAGCTTTTGATATAATCAATTCAGAGAATTACCTAGTATTCTCTGATACAATGCCTAAAGCCAAAGAAATTTTCCAACAATTTAATAATATTAATTTTATTTATATAGAAAATAATCACGCATTTGAAGATATGTATTTAATGTCCATCTGCCAAAACAATATTCTTGCAAACAGTAGTTTTGCTTGGTGGGCTGCTTGGCTTAATAAAAATAACAACAAAGTAGTTGCACCATCAAATTGGATGGGACCAGCTTATAATGGTCAATGGAATATAGATGATCTAATTCCACAAAATTGGAGTATCGTCTAATATGCTTTTATCTCTAGAAAATTTAATTAATAAATATAATTGCAAAATCAATGGAGTAATGCATATTGGTGGTCATCATGGCGAAGAACATGAGTCATACAAAAAGCATAATATTCAAAATATTATTTACTTCGAGCCAATGAAATCTTCATTTGAAATATTAAAAAATAAAGTAAAAGATGAAGCCTTAGTTATAAATAAAGCTCTAGGAAATGAGAATAAAAAAGTACAAATGAATGTAGAAAAAAATAATCAAGGCCAATCTAGTTCAATACTTAATCCTAAAATTCATTTACAACAATATCCATGGATTCATTTTACAGACAAAGAAGAAGTAGAGATGATGAAATTAGATGATTTTGAATTTAATAAAAATAATTATAATTTTATAAATATTGATGTTCAAGGTTACGAACTAGAAGTATTCAAAGGCGCTAAAAATACATTAAATAATATAAATTATATAGTCTCAGAAGTGAATCGAGCAGAAGTTTATGAAGGATGCCCGCATATTAAAGATTTATGCGATTTCTTAAAAGAGTTTGGGTTCGAACTAGAAGAAGTTTGTTGGGCTGGAGAAACTTGGGGTGATGCATTTTTTAAAAAATAAATGAAAAAAATTTTTAATCTTATAGATGGACACTTTGCTCACGATAAATATTCAGTAGCGGCCAGAGATTCTAAGCATATAGAATGGGATAGATCTTTAAATAATCTTAATTCTCCAACTTTTTATTCTCATATGAAGATGTTTGATATAGATAAAATTAGAAGCGAAAAAGAATTATCATATGGATGGGTTTTTGAATCCCAAGGAGTAGAGTCAATCTGCTACCAATCAATAGAACAAATAATACCTAAATTTAATAAAGTTTTTACTCATAGTTCAGATTTATTAAATAAATATGAAAATTGTAAATGGATTCCAGGAGGTGGAATATGGATAGAAGGTAGAGATGATTTGCCACATGGAGAAGGAAAAATCGCTATTCATGATAAAAATAAATTATGCTCAATGGTATCCTCAAACAAACAAATGTGCAATCTACATTTAACAAGATTAAAAATAATGGAATCAATAAAAAATAACAATAAAATTGATAAATTTTTTGCTACAGGAGGAAATATTGATCAAGGTTGGATACCTATTTATAGGACATTAAAAGATTATATGTTTTCAATTGTTATTGAAAATTTTATAGATGACCTATATTTTACAGAAAAAATATTAAACTGTTTTGCTACTGGTACAATTCCAATATATCTTGGCGCAAGAAATATAAATTGTATTTTTGATAAAAATGGAATACTTCAATTTTCTTCTTTAGAAGAATTTAATAATATTATTGATAAATTATCACAAAATGATTACAATTCTAGAATAGAAGCAGTTAAATATAATTTTAATAAATGCTTGGAATTCAAATCAATAGAAGACTATATATATGAAAAATATTTTATTACTGGGTAAAGGTTATATTGGATCAAGTCTCTCGGACTATCTTATTTCAAAATCAGACATAAAATCAAATATTTATTCTAAAAAAGATTTAAATTATTTAGATTTTAATACTTTAAATAAGTACCTCCAACAAAATCAATCCATCAAAATAGACTATATTATAAACTGCGCTGGATATACTGGAAGACCAAACGTAGAAGGATGTGAAAACGATAAAGAAACTTGTTGGAAATATAATGTAAAATTACCTATTATTTTAACAGAAATAGCTTCTCTCTGGGACATACCAATTATTCATATTAGTAGCGGATGTGTTTATAGTGGATATGAAAAAGATTATACAGAAGAAGACGAACCAAATTTTGGAATTTACAATCAAAATAGTAGCTTTTATAGTAAAACTAAACATGCATGCGAACTATCATTAAAAAATAGTAACTCATATATTTTTAGAATAAGGATGCCATTTTCATATAAATCTTCTGAACGTAACTATATAGACAAAATATTAAAATATGATAATTTAATCAGCTATAAAAACAGTTTAACTAATATTGATGATCTTAATGAATTTATTTATAAATTTATAAATTTGCAAAATAAACCAGAATATGGAATTTATAATGTTACTAATCAAGGTTATGCTACGGCCAAAGAAATCGTAGAAATACTCAAAAAGTATAATTTGCAAAATAAGAATTGGAAATTTTTAGATCAAAATCAAATGAATTTTAAAGTTTTAAGAAGTAATTGCGCTCTTTCTACAAAAAAAATTAAAAAACTAAATTTAGAGCTACCTAATATATATTATAGCATGGAAAACTCTATTAAAAACTATGACAATTTGCACACTATTTGATTACAACTATCTAGATAAAGGCTTAGTAATGATAGAATCATTATTAAAACATGATCCTGAATTAGAAATTCATGTATTATGCCTTGACGATAAGACTTTTGACATTTGCAATAAAATAAAAGAAATTAAAGCTTATTCATTACAAGATTTAGAGAAAGAAGATCAAAATTTATTAAAAATAAAAAATAGAAATATAAAATCAGAATTAGGAGATTGGTATGATTTAGGTGATCATGCGTATTATTGTTATTCCTTAACTCCATATTTTACAAATTATATATTAGAAAAATATAGTAAAGAATCAGTTTTATATTGCGACTCTGATTTAATCTTTTATGAAAATTTGAATACTTTAAAAGAAGAAATAAAAGAAAAAGATTGCGCTATAGTAACTCATAAAAATGAATCGGCATTTTATAAATACGAATCGAGAGTTGGAATTTATAATGTTGGTATTATTTATTTTAAAAAATCAAATTTAGGAATATTAATATCTAGATTCTGGAGAGATTTAATGTTTGATTGCGCTAATCAATTTGCTCAATCACATGGAACTTGTGGAGACCAGAAATACTTGGAGCTTTTTGAGCCGCTTTTTGGAAAACACAATATTCATGTAGTTGAAGGTAATATTGCTCATGGAGCTCCATGGAATTTTGAGAATTATACATTTTTAAATGAACGAGACGTAATTTATAAATTTAATAATGCAAAACAAAGAATTTTATTCAATCATTTTTCGCATTTTAATATAAAGAATGAGAAATGGTATTCTGCATATAAAGGCGAATGGAATCCAGAAACTTTAAATAAATATGTGCATGATATTTATCAAGATTACTATGATAAAATACTTGAAATAAGAAATAAATATAGTATAATAGAAGAACATATTTGCCCATATCCAAACTCAAAATGAATAAAGAAATGAAATCCGCATGGTACAATAAGGATATACTCTGCTCTGAAATGATAAGAGGAGCATTAGGATTAAATGGATGGGCTAGATTAGAGCATTCTGGTCATTTTAAATATCTAGATACATTAGTTCAAAAAATACATATTAAAACTTTGCTAGACTTAGGATGTGGTGCAGCAGAATTAGGTAGAGTATACCAAAATAAATATGAATATACAGGATTTGATTTGGAGCATATAATAGAAAATGTAGCAAAAACAGTAAATCCACAGTTAAAATATGGGTATTTTGATGCATATAACTCAGACTTTTCTTTTTTGAAAAACAATGATTTAATTGTTTGTAATAGCTTCTTATCTGAAATGGATACTCCAGTAGAAATATTAATTAAAATATTAAATAATATTGATAGATATTTTATAATACATAGACAAATTTTCTCAAATGAACCAACCAATACTGTAAAATATGGCACATATGGAAACCTAGAAACATCTAGATCAATCATAAACTTTAAGGATTTTGAGAATATAACTAAAGAATTTAATTTAATATACAAAATTGATATGCCAGAAGATCTTGGTAGTTCAATTTTACTAGAAAGAAAAAAATGAAATTAGCATTTGGCATGATAGTTTTTGAAAGTGATTACGTTCTAAAAGAATGTTTAGAGCAAGTTTATCCATTTGCTGAACAAATTTTAATTGCAGAAGGACCAGTTTCATATTGGCAAAGGATGGGCAAAACAACTTCACAAGATGAAACTAATCATATTTTAAATACATTTCCAGATCCAGATAAAAAAATTACAATAACTCATGGTCAATACTCAGAAAAAGACGAACAATGTCAAGCTTATATGAAGAATTTAAGACCAGATATAGATTATCTTTTTAACTTAGATTCAGATGAAGTTTATAAAACCGAGGATCTTAAAAAAATAATTAAAATTTTAGAAGAATATAAACCTGCTAGAATGGCAGTTAGAAGTTGTTCTTTTTATGGCGGATTTGATCATTATCTAAATGGATTCGAATTGGGTAAAGATAATTTTTTAAGAATATTTAGAGTAACTCCAGGTTGCTCATGGGAAAAACATAGACCACCAACAATAAGATATCCAGATGATGCTAATATAAATTGGATGCATATAGATTCAGAAACGTTATGGAATAATTTTGGCATTCAAATGTATCATTATTCTTATGTATTCCCAAAGCAAGTTTTTAATAAAGTAGGTTATTATAAAAGTGATATTAGTAAAGAAAATTGTATAGATGATTATTTTAATCAAGTATATTTACCTTGGGTTACTGGCGATGAAAATCAAAGAAAAAATATTGAAGAAAAATACGAAGGAGTACATGAATTTAAACCGAATGTAAGAGGTTTTTGTGGGACTTCTAAATTCGAAGGAACTCATCCAGAAGCAATTTTAAAAAATTTAGAAAATTTAAAATTAAAATTTAACAAACAATTAAAAGAATATGTTTAGTACAAATCAAGAATCTTCCTTTTTCTTAAATCATATAAATAAAACTCATAAGGTTCTAGAGTATGGATCTGGAGAGTCAACATTTGAAATAGCTCAAAGATGCAAAGAAATTTTATCTATAGAACATCAAGAGAATTGGTTTTTTAAAATTAAAAATGATCTACCATCTAATGCTAAAATCGTATTAAGAACACCTAATTTACCATATACTGAAGGAGGAGATTGTGGAACATATCAAGAATTTAAAGATTATATAGACTATCCAATTCCATATGGACCATACGATATAATTTTGATAGATGGAAGAGCCAGAATATTCTGCGCTTCAATATGTTCAAAAATTGGCAGACAAGATACTATAGTATTTATACATGATTTTAATAGAGAAGAATATAAACCAGCTTTAAATTTTTTAAATTTAATAGATCAAGTTGGTACGATGGCTAAATTTTCGATAAAATGATTTCTGTAAATTACGCTGGAAGACTAGGAAATAATATTTTCCAATGACTGGATTCTGGCATCCAAAAGGTGAAAGAAAAGATGTGAATCTTTTAATAAATGAAGATAGATATATATATTGCGATTTAGGAGTAAAGGACGATTGGATTAGCTCAAAAGAACAAATAGACTCTTTATTAATTAAAAATAAAAACTTTGAATATTATACATATGATCAAATTATTTAATTTAAATAACTATAAAATAGATTTTTCTAAATTTAAAAATCATCTACATGATAAAAATGTCGTAGAATTAGAAAATTCTATCGCCAAATATGTAGGTGCAAAATATGCATGTTCGATAAATAGTGCCACAAATGCTATATTCTTATTATTTTTAAATAAAAAAATACAAGTAAAAGTTCCAAGTATGATACCTCCAGTAGTATTAAATGCATTAATAACATCTGGAAATTCTATAAAATTTACTGATAATACAGAATGGATAGGAAATTCCTATATACTACACGAATTTAAAGACTATAAAATAATTGATTCCGCACAAAAAGTAGAAAAAAATCAATTCAAAAATGAAGCAAATCCTAATGATGTAATGTTTTTTAGTTTTTATCCAACTAAACCAATAGGAGGAATTGATGGAGGCATGATTGTTTCTGACGATTATGATAAAATTCGCTGGCTAAAAGAAGCTGTAATGAATGGGATGTCTTATGCAGAAAATAATTGGGAAAGACAAGTTAAATTTCCAGGATATAAAATGTATATGAATTCAATACAAGCAGAAATTGTGCTCAGAAATTTTGATAAATTTGATTTAACAAAAAGTAAATTAAAAAATATTAGAGATTTTTACAATAAAAAATTTAATTTGAATAATACAAGCGATCATCTTTATAGAATAGAAGTAAATAATAATAAAAATTTCATAGAAGCGATGAAAAAAAATGAAATCACTTGTGGACTTCATTATGAAGCTCAAAATTTAAATCCAATATATTCAAAAAATGATCAAAAATGCCCTAATTCAGAAAGAATCTCTAAAAAAACAGTAAGCATACCCTTTCATTATAAGTTGACAAAAACTAATTTAAATTATATAATTAAAAAGGTCAATGAATATAGAGATTTATAATACTTTTACAGACGAAAGAGGAGGGTATCTGCTGCCTATTGACTTTAAAAGATTACCGTTTAGCCCCAAGAGAGTTTTTATAGTAAGAGACGTACCAAAAAATACAGTTAGAGGAAATCATGCGCATTTCAAAACTCAACAATTTTTAATATGTGTTAAAGGTAAAATACAAGTAAATCTAGATTATGGAAATAAAAAAGAAAAAACCTTAATTAAACAAGGAGAATTTGTTCATATACCACAAATGGTATGGGATTCACAAAAATTTTTAACTGGCAGCGATATAATGATTTCTATTTGCTCAACAATATATGATGAAAAAGATTATATTTTAAATAAAAAAGAATTTTTAAATTTAATTAAATGAATATAATAGTGACAGGTGGCCTTGGTTTTATTGGCTCTAATTTTATTAAGTATATAATTAATAAAAAAGAAGTCCATTCCATCATAAACATAGATACAAAAAGTAAATATCATGGAGCAGCAAACTTAAATAATACAAAATCTTTTCAAAATAATATAAAATATAAATTTGAGGATTTTTGGTTGGAGATGTTAAATAACTCTATAGAAATTAAAAAATTTAAAAACATATTAAAAGAAAATAATATAACCCACATAGTCCATTTTGCCGCAGAATCTCATGTAGATAATTCAATATCTGACCCAAGGCGATTCATTCAATCAAATATATTCGGGACATTCAACCTATTAGAGATTATTAGAGATTTTCCAGAGATTAGATTTCATCATATTTCTACTGATGAAGTTTATGGCAGTTTAGGTGAAGAAGGTAAATTCACAGAAAAAACGCCATATGCACCAAATTCTCCATACTCTGCATCAAAAGCTTCGAGCGATATGCTAGTTAGAGCTTATCATCATACTTTTAAAATTTTAATCACAATTTCTAATTGCTCAAACAACTATGGACCAAATCAACATAATGAAAAATTCATACCAGTTGTTATCAATTCTATATTAAATAATAAAAAAATACCTGTTTATGGGAATGGAAAAAATATAAGAGATTGGATATTTGTTGATGATCATTGTGAAGCAGTATGGTCTATACTAAATAATGGTAAAATTGGCGAAACATATAATATAGGTGGAGATTGCGAAAAAACAAATCTAGAGATTATTAATGATATTTGTGAAGTATTAAATGTTAATCCTCAAGATCATATGTCTTTTGTAGAAGATCGTAAAGGACATGATTTTAGATATGCAATAGATAATAACAAAATAAACAAAGAATTAAATTGGTATCCAATCACATCTTTTAAACACGGACTAAAACAAACAATTGATTTTTATAAAAATTTGTTATAATATAACAATATGAGTTTGAATTTTCAAGAAACCTATTATGGTAAAAAGATAGACACTTCTAATATCCTCAATATTGAAGATGCTAGTAGAATAATTAATGGAAGAAAAACAGTAGTAATAACTGGCGTAACTGGTCAGGATGGAAGTCATATGGTTGATTTTTTACTTAAAAATACAGATTATCTTATTTTTGGTGGAGTAAGAAGATTAAGCGTATATAATCATGAAAATATTAAGCATATCAAGTCTGATAGATTTCATCTTATTAATTTTGATTTAACCGATTCTCATGCTATATCAAGAACTGTAGAAAAATTGCAACCAGATTATTTTATTAACTTTGCTGCTCAAAGTTTTGTTGCGAGCAGCTGGGATTTTGCTCGTCAAACTTGGCAAACTAATTCTACCGCTGTGCTTGATATTTTAGAAGCAATAAGGCTTTACAAGCCATCTTGTAGACTTTATCAAGCTGGTTCAAGCGAAGAATTTGGAAATGTACAATATACTCCTCAAGACGAGAATCATCCATTAAAGCCAAGGAGTCCATATGGAGCGAGCAAAGCTGCTTCTAGACAATTAGTTAAGGTATACAGAGAGTCTTATGGATTATATGCCGTACAAGGGTATCTTTTTAATCACGAGTGTTTGACTGAAAAAACCCCAATTATTATAAAATATAAAGATTCTGGATTGATAAATATTCTACCAATTAGCGAGATTGTTCCTCATAGAAGAAACCATTTAAAAGGTAAAAAATATATCTCCACGGATAATTGTAATTATTTAATATGGGATGGCGGAACGTGGAGCGAAATTTTAACAAGAACGGCCACATGGAATGATGAAAATAATGATAAAGATATACATAGAATAATGTGTCGCGCTGGATTTTACGAAGCAACGGCAGATCATATATCTTTTATAAAAGGCGGAATGCAAATTAAAACCAAAGATTTATCTGTCAATAATGAACTAGAACTTAAACCACTACCAGAAAAAAATAACATATCTATTGTTTTAGATGAAGAGGCTGAACTTTTAGGATTAATGACTGCGGAGGGATACATTAGCGAAGATGGTCGTGGCAAATTTACTAATAAAGATAATGATTTATGCGAAAGAGTAAAGTTTTTGTGGAGCAAACTATCCTCTGGATATACATCTGAATATTACAGCCAAAGCGGATTCACGAATAGAAAAGATATAAAAAATATAAATTTATGCGGAGATTCAAATTATTTAAAACTATTAAGAAAAAATCTTTATACTGAAACGGGCGATAAAAGAATTCCAATTAAAATTTTAAATTCAAACCTAAAAACAATTCAAATTTATTTAAAAGCATATAACGATGGAGATGGATTAAAAGCTAGTAATCAAAAAACTGAATTCCAAGGTTTTACGACCTCATCCTATACGCTTGCTTCTGGCTTATGCTATTTATTGAGTTTACTAAAATTTAGATTTACATTATGTCCAGAAGAAAGAGGAGATAGGCTTTATTTTAAAATTAATATAAATTCAAATAATAAAAATATATCTAATAAAGGAAAACATTTAATAAAAAGTCAAAATGAAGTAACTAAAATATCAAAATTACAATATTCTGGATGGTTATTTGATCTTGAAACAAAGTCGGGAACATTTTCTGCTGGAATTGGATTTTCTTGGGTCCACAATAGTCCAAGAAGAGGCGAGGAATTCGTAACTCGCAAAATCACTAAAAATGTAGCAAGAATTTACCATGCAATTAAAAATAATGAACCCTTTAGTCCATTAGAATTAGGCAATATTGAAGCGAAAAGAGATTGGAGTTATGCTGAGGATTTTATAGAAGGTGTTTGGATGATGTTAAATCAAGATAAATATAATAGTAATTACGATGGAAATGCGAAAGAATATGTTTTTTCATCGAATGAGACGCATACAATTAAAGAGTTTGCAGAAAAAGCTTTTGCTTATGCTGGAATTAATGGCGAATGGATTGGAGAAAAAGAACATGAAGTATATGTCTCTGAGGATAAAAAGGTATTAATTCAAATTAATCCTAAATTTTATAGACCAGCAGAAGTGGAGCTTCTTCTTGGTAATTCGGATAAAGCTAGAAAAGAGCTAAACTGGCAACCAAAAATTTCATTTGACAAATTAATAGAAAAGATGGTAAACTGGGATATTGAAAATCTCAAATCATAAACTTTGTCAATTAATCGTTAAGAAATTTATTAAAGGAAATATTAATTGGCCAAGAGAGATTAAAATCGCTCAAAGATTAGTTAAAAGGTTTAATTCTTTTGATTTTTGGGATAATCTTAAAGAATTAGGAAGTCCACCACCTTCATTAGCTTGGTTTCTTAAGCCAGAGGGAAAAGCTTTTATTTTAAAAGAATATGAAAGTTTTAATTTAAATTTAAATACAGAAACAGTAAAACTAGAAGAAAATAAAGTCCAAGATGATAAAAAGATTTGCAAAAAGCCCAAAAGTTTGATAGAATTTATAAGATATGGCAAAAAAATCTAAAGAAGAAATTATTGAATCATCTGGTCCAAGTGCATCAGATAGACTATTATCATTTTTAAAAGAAAATAAAGAAGATCATTATAACTTTGAGGATGAAGTATATTACAAAGTATCTACTGGTAGTTTAAACCTGGATATCGCCACAAGCGGTGGTTTATGTCCAGGTTTGCATAGATTTATTGGTATGAATGAAGGTGGTAAAACTTCAGAAGCACTAGAAGTTACAAAGAACTTTCTTAAAACTGTAGATAATTCTAGAGCTTTACTCTTTAAAGCAGAAGGAAGATTAAGCAAAGAGATTAAAGATCGTTCTGGTATTAAGTTTGTGACTGACGCTAAAGAATGGGTTGATGGAACTTGCTTCGTATTTGAATGCAATATTTTTGAAACCGTTTCAGAATTAATGAAAGATCTTATTCAATCAAATGATGAGAATAAGAGATATATCTTTATTCTTGATTCAGTTGACGGCTTGATGACAAAAGGCGATTCTCAAAAGAGTATGACCGAAGCAACAAAGGTTGCAGGTGGAGCAGTTATCTCTTCAATGTTGATGAAGAAGATTTCTCTTGCACTTTCTAAACGTGGCCACATGGCAATCTTTATTAGTCAAGTTCGATCTGACATCAAGCTCGATCCTTACGCAGCAAATAAGGATATTCGTCAAACTACTGCAACTGGTGGAAATGCGCTATTGCATTTCGCTAATTGGATTCTTGAATTCGAACCCAAATTCAATAAAGATATGATTTTCGAAAAACCAAATGAAAAATACGACCCAATTAAAAACAAAATAATTGGTCATAATGTTAAAATTACTATTAAAAAATCCACAAACGAAACAACGAATTCCAAGGTTCAATATCCAATAAAATATGGCCGTAAAGATGGTTCTTCTGTTTGGAGAGAATATGAGATTATTGATCAAATCCTAAGTTGGGAATTTGCGACCGCAAAAGGAGCATGGGTTACTTTTTCTGATGAAATTATTGAAGAACTTAAAAAGGTAAATCTAGAGCTTAAGAAGCAACATCAAGGAATAGACAATTTGAGATCCTATCTTGAAGAAAATAAACCAATCGTAGATTATTTTTACACCAAATTTATTAATACTCTAGCGTCATGAGATTATTAAATATTAACGGTAAACTCGTTAATAAAAACGTAAGAAAGAATCTCATAGATTGGGAGGCTAAAAGCCGCAGTAAACTTCAATTTAAATTCAAACAATTCTTTTATCCCTATTGGAAAAATCATATTGTATATGAAGAGTTTCCAGTATATGGAAGCATGCTTAAAGTCGATATATTAAATGCAACAAAAAGAATAGCAGTTGAGATACAAGGTAATCAACATGAATCCTTCAATGAATTTTTTCATGATCATTCTAGACTCAAATATCTTCAGAGCATAAAAAGAGACGTTAAAAAAGAAAAATGGCTGGAGCTTAATGAATTTAAATTTCTTGAATTATACGAAAGTGATTTAAAAAATTTATCGCCACAGTATATAGAAGAAAAAACTGGAATATTAATCATTTAAGTGTAAAACTTGCTAGTGGCAAGTAAAAATAAAACTTTTAAAATACCAGACTCTTTGCTCAAGCAAATTGATGAATGTAGCTTCGGCGGATATATTCTTTTTAATTTCTCAAGTAAAGGCGAACCCCAAGTATATACAAAATTCGATAATCAAATAAACGCTATGGCTCTTTTGTATTATGTAAATACTTGGAGTCAAAGCGTAGATCAACTAAATTTAGAAGCCACAACAGATCAAATAGCAAGAACCAATCAAGATGATAAAGATTTTGGTGAAGAAGATAAAGATTAAATAAATTTATAATTATCTAAATCGTAAGTTTTATTTAAGATGATTAGTTTCCAACCTTTATTTATTAAACTTTTCTCAACGCTTAAATTCCTACCAATATCATTTGTATTTAAAAATTTACATATTTTATTTTTAGTTAAACTTAAAAATTCTTCTTGATATTTTTCATATGGTGGCATAATTTTAAACTCTCCATCATAACGAAAAAGATTAGCTGAATATTTAGAGCTATAAAATGGTGTTGACCCAGCTCTAAAATCTAATTTTATATTTGGAAATTTATTTAAAACTTCTCTTGTTATGGTGGCCTCTTTATCTTTTGCGCATATGACATCAACATCATTCCATCCACGGTCCATTGGTTCTCCATTTCCAATCCATTCTCTCACATAACTACCAGTTAATTTTCCTTCATTTTGAAGAATATATTCAATAAACAAAGAATGATTCATGTTATATTTTTTAAGTTATGACTAAAGCGCTTCTAGTTCCAGGAACATCAGTAACACAGCCGCCAGTTGAATCAAATCTTTTATACATAGGTATAGAAACTGTAGTTTTATCTATTTTTATTGACATATTATCTTGACCAACTAATTCAGTATTAACACAAGTTTGTTCATAAGACGAAAAAGTAGTATTATAAGTTCCATAAAGCATTAAAAATGATGGATAAAAATAGTAATCATTTCCTTCTTTTATATAATATTGATAAACTGGAACTTCAGGAGGATTAACACCGCAAATATCTTGATACATATTAAAGAAAAAACCAGCTAAAAAAAGATCGTAGAAACTTACGTCCGTAAGGCAAACTGACGGACTACTGCCTGACGCATATTTATACGTGAGTTTAAGATTATAAATTAATGATCTTTGCTTTTTACAAACAAGCTCTTTGTCTTGCTTGACATACCTTTCATATTTATTCTTTTTATAATCATGAATTGCTAATGGAGAGCAGCTACCGCAGCTTCCAACTTCTATGTGGTTCAATGTCTGGGTAAAATCTTTACTTTGCCAATATAGCCACATAGCATCTTTTAATGATAATTTTATAGGATTAAGAGTTCCACCTCCCACTAAAGAAGTATCTTCTGTAAATTCCCAACAAAATGGAAATGCTCCAACTTTACCATCTGAATCTGTAATAGGGCATCCTTCATCTGTAGTTGGAGTTTTTAAAGAGCAAGCGCAATCTTTTAATTCATCGTCGCTTCCAGCATCTATCTCTTTAAGAATACTCTTAAGGTAATCTGGATAATTATTTGGCTCTGTTAGGGCGCATGGCATACTTTAAATTACACTTGATTTTTAAAAATTAGCAGTTAATTTGAATGTTGAGCTTCCCATCGTATGTCTTTGTTCATCAAAACCACCATCATAATTTATATTTTTTCCGTTAAAAGTTCCTTGGTTAGGACCACCAGTAAACCATCGACTTATCGCATAAAGAGGGTCTGGAGTTGGAGTGTCTACTTCCCATGAAAATTGAACAAATACTGCAATGTCCAAAGAATAAAGGTTTTCCTCTTCATTTTTCTTTCTTGGATTTGGATATACCTCTACATAACCACCAAGCCCAGGAACTCCTCCAATCTTCTGGTAAACAGCATTAGGACAAACTTTTTCCTTTCCACTGGTAGATCCAACATAAGGCATTTTAATAGTAAATGATTTAGACTCACCATCATCGTAATTAAAATCAACGTTTAATGTAAAACTCTTCGTTTTCCAATAGATTTCCATGATTTCTTTTAATGTAAATAATTGGAGGCCATTATCTTCTATAACAAGACATCCTGGAAAAAGTCCAACTTTACCATCTGAATCTGTAATAGGGCATCCTTCATCTGTAGTTGGAGTTTTTAAAGAGCAAGCGCAATCTTTTAATTCATCGTCGCTTCCAGCATCTATCTCTTTAAGAATACTCTTAAGGTAATCTGGATAATTATTTGGCTCTGTTAGGGCGCATGGTATACTTTAAATTACACTTGACTTTTAATTTTTAGCTTGGTATCATATATAAAGGATGATTTACTCTTTACAAGTAGAAAGACATGTACTAAGCGGCTTACTTAAACATCAAGATCTCTTTGCGGATATTGATGTATTTTTAACCGAAAATGATTTTTATAATGATGTTCATTCATCAATATATACTGTATTTAAAAATATAAAGCACAAGGGAGAAAACGTAGATAAGGTATTACTAGCAGAAAAGATTAAGAATCTTGGGATTTCATTCAAAGATGAGATTAATATTTTTGATTATATTGATAATTTAAGTTTTTCTCAGATCACAGAAGAAGCCACAATGACAGCTTGCAAAGAGCTAATTAAATTAAGAGTTCGAAGAGAAATATCTCAGACAGCAGATAAATTAAAAGAATATATTAACAAGAATTCAGAAGATTCAATGGATGAAATTATTGGTAAGATTGATCAAATTTATAATAAGAAAATATCAGCATACTCAGAAAATGATGTACCAGTTAATGTTTTTGAAGAAGTTGAGGATTTAATAGAAGAAATTGGTAATAGTCCCAAAGATGATACAGGATTAATTACTCCATACTCCGAGTTTAACAGAATGTACGGAGGCTTAAAAAATGGGAATATTTATGCTATCGCAAGTCGCCCAGGTCAAGGAAAAACTTCATTTTTAAATGACATTTGTTTTAAAACTTCTATTAATCCAAAGAATAAAACTAAAACTTTAATTCTCGACACAGAAATGCAAACAATGGATATTCAAATTCGAATGGTTGCATCATTAACTAATGTTCCAGTATGGTATCTAGAAACGGGTAATTGGCGTAAAAATGAAGATATGACCCGAAAAGTAAGAGCAGCTTGGGCAAAAGTTAAGACTTATGAGTACTTTCACTATCATGTTGGCAATAAGAATATTGATCAAGTATGCTCTATTATACGCAGATGGTATTTATCTAAAGTTGGTCGAGGCAATCAAGCTATGATAGCTTATGATTACATTAAATTAACAGGTGAAAAAGTTGGCCAAAACTGGGCAGAACATCAAGCTATTGGTGAAAAAATTGATAAGCTAAAAAGAATTTCAGAAGAAATCAATTGTCCAGTTATAACAGCAATGCAATTAAATAGGACTGGGGAGAATTTTAACAGAAACTCTTCTAACGTTGTTGACGATAGCTCTGTAATCTCTCTTTCAGATAGACTCCAATGGTTTGCTTCATTCGTGGCAATCTTTAGGCGAAAAACTCTAGATGAATTGACTCTAGATGGTCAAGCATTTGGAACACATAAACTAATTCCAACTAAAACAAGATTTCAAGGTAAAGATGCGGCGGGCCACCAAGACTTGGTGAGAAGGCTAGATTCATCTGGCAAAGAGGTATGGGGACAAAACTACCTTAATTATCAAATTACAAATTTTAATATAGAAGAGCGCGGTTCATTAAGAGATGTTGCTGAAAGACAAAGGGAGCAATACGAGCTAACCGATCAAAATGCAAATGATGGAGAATTACTATGAATGTAGATTTAGTATCAGTTACAAAACCAGAAATTAAGGGAATTAAAAACGCAGAAGATTTGGTCTCCTATTGCGCTAGAGTTAGCAATCCATCTAATCAAATGAATACAGAGACCGCTCCAAAACTATTAAAATTTTTAATCAAACATAAACACTGGAGTCCATTTGAACTTGTTGATATGTGTGTTGAAATAAAAACTAGCAGAGCTATTGCTGCGCAAATTTTAAGACACAGATCATTTTGTTTTCAAGAATTTAGTTTAAGATATAGTTTAGCCACAGAATACGAAGACATAGAACTTAGACTTCAGGGTGATAAAAATAGACAAGTAGGCGAAATTCTTATGAAAACAAATACAGAAGCATACGATAAAGTCAATGAACTTTTAATAGAATCCCTATCCCTTTCTCAACATTGTTATGATACAATGATTGAAAATGGAGTTGCAAAAGAAGTAGCAAGAATGATATTACCTTTAACAACTCAAACTACAATGTATATGAAAGGTTCGTTAAGAAGCTGGATTCATTACATCGAGTTAAGAACCGATCAAAATACTCAAAAAGAACATAGAATAATTGCAGAAAAATGCAAAAAGATTTTTATTAAAGAATTTCCTGTGATAAGTGAGGCTTTAGAATGGAGCAAGTAAGTATTTACGAAGTCCTTACTGAATTGGGATATCAACTAAAAGATTGTGGTAAAGAATTTAGAGCTAGACCCTTATATAGGGATAGCGATAATGATACAGTTTTAAGAATATATAAAGACACAGGTAAATGGTTCGACTTTAAACAAAATATAAGCGGAGACTTGAACTCTCTAGTGAGGCTTACTCTGAGAATAGATGATCCAGAAAAAGCCCAAGAATGGCTTAAAAATAAAAACTTTGCATTTAATCAACCTCAAGGGGCGTCGAAACCGCTCCTTAAATCAACAAAAAAGTTTGATTTAGATCTATTATCTAATTTAGAAAATAATCATTTGTATTGGAATAATAGAGGAATTATTACAGATGTTTTAATAAAATTTAAAGGTGGGATAGGTAAGGCTGGTAAAATGAAAAATAGATATGTTTTTCCTATATTTGATATTAAAAATAATATAATAGGATTTTCTGGTAGAGATATTACAAATCTTTCTAAGATTAAATGGAAACATCTTGGTGAGAAGAATGATTTCGTTTACCCACTATTCTTAAACTCGAAAGTAATAGAGATTCAAAAAGAAGTAATTCTTGTTGAGAGCATTGGCGACATGCTGAGTTTATATCAAGCAGGAATTGAAAATGTATTAGTAACGTTTGGTACAAGTCTTAGTTTATCTATATTAAACTATTGTTTAAAAATAGATATAAAAAAGATATACATTAGCTTAAACAATGATTCACAAAAGAATAACACAGGGAATATAGCTTCAGAAAAGATCTACGCCAGATTGAATAGGTACTTTGATAGCAATCAATTAAAAATCATTTTACCAACTAAAAAAGATTTTGGAGAGATGACTAAAGAAGAAATTTTAAAATGGAAAACAAACCTTTAAAAATATTATCTGCTTCTAGAATAAAAACTCTTGAGACTTGCTCTTGGGTCTACTGGAACAACTATCATGAAAAAATTCCGCAGACTCAAAATGATGGTAGTCTTAGAGGTACAATCTGCCATACAATATTCGAGATTCTTTTAAATCCAAAACATAAAAATCACTATAATAAAATAATTAAGAAAGATTCTATTACATCTAGTAAAGCTATCACTAGATTAGTTAAAAAGTTAAAAGCTAAAGTTGGACTAAATGAGTCTAATTTTGAACTATTAGATCAGATGATATTAGTAGGTCTTAAGAATGATTTTTTCGGTGAAAAAGATGGTAAAATTGTATCTCCAGAATATGCTTTCGACATTGAAAATGATGAACCTAAATATCATATTAAGGGTTTTATTGATAAACCCGTTAAATCAAACAATAAAATGGTTATAATTGACTACAAAAGCTCTAAAGCCAAGTTTAGGGGCGATGACCTTCAGGCAAATATTCAAGCCATGATGTATAGTTTAGCCAGCAAAAAGTTATGGCCCAAACTCAAACCAGTCGTAAGATTCTTATTTCTTAGATTTCCCAAACAACCAATTCAAGAGCTTGAATTTTCAGATGACCAAATTAAAGGATTCGAGCATTATTTAGAGCATATTAATAACTATATTAATAAATTTGACGAAAATTCGGCAAAAGCAAATTTTGCTATAGATAATAATAAAAGTAAATGGATGTGTGGGGTAGGCAATTGGAGATGTCCATATAGAGATGCCTATGAATATTACGTTAAATTAAATGAGAAAGGCGAGATTGTAGAGTCAAGTCTTAACAATGAATTTAAAGATATCACAGGATTTACTATAGAAAAAAGAAAATATCAAGGATGTCCAAAGTTTAACAATACAAATAAAGATGATATTTTAGATAAAAAAGAAGATGAATTTTTAGATTGATTCGCATTAAAATATAAACTATAATAGTCTCAAAATGATACCATTATTTAAATCTCACTATTCTTTAGGTAGATCTATATTAACTTTAGAAGATAAACAAGAGCAAGATGATTATCCAGACTCTATTATTCAAATAGCAAAACAAAACAATTTAAAAGAAATATATTTAGTTGAAGATAATATGTCTTCTTTCTTAGAGGCTTATACTAATTGTAGAGCGAATAATATCAAATTAAACTATGGATTAAGGATATCAGTCACAGAATCAATAAGCGATAAATCCGAAGAATCAAAAATCAAGTCATCAAAGATAATCTTATTCTTTAAAAATAAAAAAGGACATCAGCAATTAACAAAACTCTATAGTGTCGCAGCTAAAGAAGGTTTTTATTATGAACCAAGACTAGATTATAAAACAATTTCCAAAAATTGGACCGATGATTTAATTCTATGCATACCATTCTATGATTCTTTTATATTCAATAATACTCTTAAAAATAGTCTTTGCGTCCCTCAATTTGATTTTACAAAACCTATCTTCTTCATAGAAGATAATGATCTACCATTTGATTCACTCGTAAAACAAAAAGCTTTATCTTTTGCTGAAAAGAACAATCTTAAAATATACAAAGTGCAAAGTATTTTTTATAAAGAAAGAAAAGATTTTAAAGCTTACTTAACTTTTAGATGCATTAACAATAGAAGCGTTTTAAATAAACCTAATTTAGATCATATGTCCAGTAACGAATTTTGCTTTGAAAGCATTCATAAAAGGAATTAATGGACGAGCATCTTTTAAGATACGATAAAGACAAGACTATAGTCTTTATAGATTGCGAGAGTTTTAATCTTTGTCTTAACTTTTGCCATAATATTCCTTGGCAGATAGCGATGATAAAAGTCAAAGGCGACAAGAAAATAGACCAGAAGAATTTTTATTTAAAATGGGATACAGATTTAAAAATAAGTGAAGATGCTGCGAGAATCACAAGATACGATCACAGAAAAGTCCAAAAAGAAGGTTTCAATCCAAAAGAAGTATTTCCTACAATAAAAGATTGGCTCGACAATGCAGACTATATAATTGGACACAATATTTTAGGGTTTGACATTTACCTTATAAAAGAATACTATAAAACTATGGAATCAAATTGGAAGGGATTAATGAATAAAATTATAGATACTAATGCGGTCGCAAGAGGCATTAAATATAATTCTATTTATACTCCTAAAGATGATTTACTTGAATATCAATATAAAATTCTTAATACCAGAAAGAAAAATGTTAAAAGCTCTTTAACTTTTTTGGGTAAAGAGAACGGCATAGATCACGATTATGAGAGTCTTCACGACGCAATAAATGATCTTGACTTGAATTTAAAAGTATGGAATAAACTAAAATGGCAGATAGAGGTATAAAATGGGCTCATTAGACAATGTTTACGATACTATACAAAAATTAGAAGACCATGGAATAGAATATCTTCTTATAACCATAGAAAAAGGAAAGAAGCAGGGTAAAGCTGATGTATTTTACAGCTTAAAAGATAGAGCTTCTATGAAAATTCTAGCAAAAGGATTGGATGTTTTTAATCAAGAAATAGATAAAATTGAAAAAGAGCAAGAGGAAGATGAAAATGAAGACTGACAACTACTCCAACGCAAAAGATTTTTCTGATCAATTCGAAAATATAGAGCTAGATATTCACGGGGTTAGATTGCCTGAGTTTGAGATTGATCTAGCCTCTAAAAGACATTTAGGTGTTAGTGAGGATGCATCAAACTATGACTTTTTAAGAGCCTTAACATTAAACGGATTTAAAACTTTAAATATTAATAAAGCTGATAAGGATTACAAGAGGTATATCGATAGGGCAAAATATGAATTAGACACGTTAAAAGAGTTAGGGTTTATTGATTATATATTATTAGTATGGGATGTTATACATTTTTGTAAAACTAGTGATATTCCAGTGGGTTTAGGCAGAGGTTCGGCCGCAGGGTCTTTGATATTATATTTAGTGGGCGTTACCAGAATTGATCCAGTTAAATATGATCTCTATTTTGAAAGATTTATATCCAAGATTCGCGCTAAAAAACAGATTGTTGATGGGGTAACGTATTTAGATGGTAGTTTGATGTGCGATGTAGATTTAGATATTTGTTATTATAATCGTCAAAAAGTCCTTCAATATTTAGAGAATAAATTCAAAGACAAAACTAGCAAGATATTAACCTTTAATAGTTTAAGTGGAAAATTGCTTATTAAAGAATGTGGTAAAATCATTGCTGAAAAACCAGAGCAAGAAATGACAATGATATCTTCTTTAATTCCTAAAACCTATGGCCAAGTTAAGGACATCTCAGAAGCCTATAAAGAAGTTGAGCAATTTAAAGAGTGGTGCGATCAAAATAAAGAAGCATATCAAGTCGCCCTTAAATTAAGAGACTTAATCAAGAATAAAGGAGTTCATCCTTCTGGCGTATTACTTTCTTATTACGATTTAGAGACTATCTGTCCAACAGAATTCTCTTCAGACAAAGAAATCGTATCTAGCTTCGATATGAACTGGGCAAGCGTTTTTAACATAAAGCTTGATATTCTTGGCTTAAGAAGCGTTTCTGTAGTAGATAATGTTTGCAAGAGCATTAATCTAAAAATAGAAGATATAGATTTAAATCATGAATCTATTTATAGAAATTTACAGGATTTAAAATCGCCACATGGTCTATTCCAAATCGAAGCAGAAACTAATTTTAGGGTATGTCAAAAAGTTAAACCAAAAAATCTAGAAGAACTTAGCGGTGTTCTAGCTTTAGCTAGACCTGGAGCTCTTCAATTCGTAGATAAATATGCAGCTCATACAAATTTTCAACAATCAGAAAGTATTCATCCGTTTTTTGATGAAATTTTAAAACAAACTGGCGGGGTTGCTTTATATCAAGAGCAATTAATGAAAATGGCTAATAAGATTGGTTTTAATTTAGATGAAGCAGAAATCTTAAGAAGAATCGTGGGTAAAAAGAAAACGGAAGAAATCAAAGCTTGGAAACAAAAGATCGAACAAAAATGTAAACAAAATAAAATTCCAAAAGAAGTTAGCGAAATTTTATGGAAGCTTCTTGAAGATTCTGTTAATTACTCCTTTAATAAATCGCATTCAATAGCTTATGCTGGACTTGCAGCAATTACAATTTATCTTAAGTTTAATTATCCTCAACAATTCTTTTTATCATTATTAAAGATGAGCAGGAATGAACCAGATCCAATTGGCGAAATATCTAAAATTCAAAAAGAAATGCATAACTTCGGGATCAAACTCCTTCCTCCTCATATTATTAAATCAGAAATGGATTTCTCAATTGAGGATAAAGACATTAGATTCGGTCTATTATCAATCAAAGGTATTAGCGATAAATCAATAGAAAAATTGAATAGCTTTAGAAATAAATATTCTAATAAATTTGAAATATTTGAAGCTGCAGAAGAAGCTGGATTAAATATTGGAGCATTATCTGCATTAATTCAAGCTGGCGCACTTAGTGGGTTCAATCAATCAAGAAGTAAAATAGTACTAGAAGTTCAATTATGGAACATGCTAACCTCTAAAGAGAAGAAATACGCTATATCATTTGCAGATAAATTCGATTATGATCTAATTAAAATTATTAAACATCTTAATAAATTCACTGACGAAAAAAATAAAGTGGTTATTAAAGATAATAGATTGAGTACCATTAAAGAAAAGTATACTCCATATTTGAGCATATATGAGCAAAATAATAAAAGTGAAAGCTTTGCTAATTGGTATTACGAAAAGAAGCTTCTGGGATATACTTATAATAAAAATCTAAAAGATATCTTTGCTGAGAAAAGAGAAAATCTTAAATATATATCTGATATATTAGATGAACCAGTAAACTCTAAAGTAGCTTTAGTTGGTCAAATAGAAGAGGTATTTTCTGGAATATCCAAAAATGCAAAAAAGACAAGATATGTTAGATTAAAGATATCAGATGAAACAAGCACCATTAGCGCATTAATATTTAACGATAATATCGACACAAATAAACTATTAAATAATAAAAATTTTGAAGAAGGGAATATTGTTATAGTAAAAGGTTCTAAAAGAGATGATTGTATATTTGGTGATTTAATAGCTATTCAAGATCATGAGATATACATGAAATTAAATGATTTAAAAAAGATAGATAAAAATAATTGACATTTTAAAATATAAGTAGTAATATAAAGGAATATGATATCATTTTACAAACCAAATAGTAAAAACACAGGCACAGCTTGTAGTTTTAGCGTAAATTCAAAAGATAATTCTGTATGGGGTTCATTAATCAAGCAAAGCTCTTGGAATGATGCCAAAAAGATTGGGTCTTTTTCGGAGAATCAAAATAATCCAAATAAAAGTGTTAAGGTTAAATTTTCATTAACAGAGGCAGCTGGAATTCTTGACGCAATAGAAAGAAATACAGAGTTTTCTGCTTATCATAACTCAGAAAAACAAATTACTAAGATCAAGTTGTCGCCCTATATTAGAGAAGAAAAACAAGTCGGTTTCTCTTATAGTGTTCATAAAGAAGATAAGCAAAATATAGAAAATAAACAGTCTTATTTAATTGGTTTTTACTTTAACGAAGCTAGACTTTTAAGGGAGTTTTTAGCCTATTCTTTAAATTCTGTTTTTGAAACTCAAAGAATTGAAGCAATAAAGAAAGCTAAAAATTCAACAGAAGAAACGATCAATAGCCCACAAGAAGATAGCGAACTTTGGTAATCGTGAAAAGAAAAAAAATCTTATTTCAAAGTGATTTTTCTTTAGCAAAAACTGGTTTCGGCAGAAACTCTAGAGCTTTACTAAAGTATCTGTATTCTACGGATAAGTATGATATAACTCACTACTCCTGTGGTATGACTTATGATCACCCAGAGCTTAAAAAAACCCCATGGAAATCTGTAGGCTCGCTTCCTAATAATCAACAAGAACTAGAACAACTCAATAGAGACCCAAACTTGGCAAGAATGGCTAGTTATGGGGCTCATTTTATAGACAGAGTAATTAACGAAGAAAAACCAGATGTCTATTTCGCTGTACAAGATATTTGGGGGGTCGATTTTGCAATTGAAAAGAATTGGTTTTCTAAAATTAGTTCTGTTATTTGGACGACATTAGATTCCTTGCCTATACTTCAATCTGCTATTACAAATGCAACCAAGATAAAAAACTATTGGATCTGGAGCAATTTTGCAACAAAAGCTCTGCATAAACTTGGTTATAGTCATATAAAAACAGTTCACGGGTGCTTAGAAGATAAAGATTTTTATAGATTATCAGATTTTGACAGAAAAGAACTTCGCAGAAAGAACAATCTTCCAGAAAATGCTTTTATTATCGGATTCGTGTTTAGAAATCAGTTAAGAAAAAGCGTTCCTAATCTTTTGCAAGGTTACGCTTTATGGAAAAAGGAAAATCCAGGAATTGAGAATACTTATTTATTGTTTCATACACATTGGGGAGAAGGTTGGAACATACATAAGTTAGCTTCAGAGATCGGAGTAAATCCTCAAGAAGTATTAACGACATATATATGTAAAAACTGTGGTCAATACGAAATTAAACCCTTTACTGGTCAAGATTTAAACTGTAAATATTGTGGAGCAGAAAAGAGTCAGACAACAACGAATGTAGGATTAGGAGTTACAGAGTCTCAATTAAACGAGGTATACAATTTTATGGATACATACTGTCATCCTTTCACAAGCGGAGGTCAAGAGATACCCATTCAAGAAGCAAAATTAACAGAATTAATTACGCTAGTTACTAATTATTCTTGTGGAGAAGAAATGTGTGAGTCACAAGCAGGTTCATTACCTCTGGAATGGACAGAATATAGAGAACACGGAACAGAATTTATTAAAGCTTCTACAACTCCAGAATCTATAGCCAAACAAATTAACATTGTATTTAAAATGCCCGAATATAAAAGAAGAGAGTTGGGTAAAAAAGCTAGAGAATGGACAATTGATAATTTTGCAGTAAAAAACATAGGTAAAACTCTAGAAGATTTTATCGATTCTCAACCTTTTGCTGATTGGGAAAAAATAAAAGAAAACCCAGAGGATAAAAAAGATCCTTATTATCAAATGCCAGAGATTAAAGATGATGCAGTCTGGTTGATTGAGCTGTATCATAATATTTTAAAAATGAAAAATATCGATAGTAATGATTCTGGGCATAAATATTGGATGCAAGAATTATCTAAAGGAGCAAAAAGACAAGATGTAGAAAATTATTTCAGAAATGTAGCCTTGAAAGAAAATGAAAATAAAAAACAAGTAAAATTTGAAGATCTACTTGATGAAAAAGATAAAGGTAGAGTTATATATGTTATGCCAGAAAGCGCAGGAGACATATTCTTAAGTACTGCTTTATTTAAATCTATTAAAAATAGATATCCAGACTATAGCTTGTATGTGGCTACAAAACCGCAGTATAAAGACATACTAGATGGTAATCCTTATGTTCATAGATGGATAGAATATAATCCTATGATGGATAACTTAATTTGGTTAGAAGGAAATAGTCAACACAATGGATACTTTGATATCGCTTATTTACCTTATACCTGCACTCAAAGAAATTTAAATTATCTTCACAATGGCTTAGATAAAATAGATTTTGAACTCAAGTAGGATACAATAAAAGAGTGAGACTTTTAGATACATACGCAACTAATACTGGTTCAAAAATTGACAAACCTTTTATCTATACTAAATTTTTTCCTTTGCCCTTACAAAAGTATATAACTTTTCAAGCTCAAACTCCTTATGACTCTAGAAATTATTCTTATTGGCAAGAAGTAATTGGATTGATTCATGCTCCTTTATTAAAAGAAAACATTCATATATTACAAGTTGGTATAAAAGACGAAAAAGTTTTAAATGGAGTAATTAATATCGTTGGCCAAACGACTCTAAATCAATTAGCTTATGTTATTGAAAATAGTATTTTACACTTTGGCGCTGATAGTCTTTCTGTTCATTTAGCTTCTTATTTTGATAAGCCCATAGTTTCAATTTACAGCATAAGCAATCCCGATGTTGCTGGTCCTCATTTTGGAAATAAAAATAAACATATACTACTAAAAGGGTACGAAAAAATTGGAAATAAAAAACCATCATACTCTCAAGTAGAAAACCCTAAATCAATAGATACCATAAAACCAGAAGAAATTGCTAAAGGGATTTTGGATTTATTAAATATAAGCCATTCTAAATTACCAGAAACTATACATATTGGACCAGATTTTAATAATAGGAGTTTTGAAGTTATATTAGACGATGAGATAGACGTAAATTCAATTCCAATAGAAAATCCTATCATAAGAATGGATTATCTTTTCAACGAAAAAGTTCTTGAAAAAGTATTATCAATTAAAAAATCCATAATTTTCACAGATAAACCCATTAAAAAAGATATACTTAAAAAGTACAAAAGTAATATTATCCAATTAATTTACATTATAGACCATGATAATGATGTAAACTTTGTTAAAACGTTAAAGAATAATTCAATAAACTATGTATTACTATCTTTCTTGAAGGATGACGAGCTTAGTAAGTATAAATTAAATTATATGGATTATAACTTAATTATAAACAGAAACCATAAGAGTAAACAAGACACTAGCGTAAAAGAGATTGATAATCTTTACTATAACTCTTCTAGAATACTGCATACTTCAAAAGGTCAGTTTAGATCAAAATATGATTGGTTAAATAAAACAGGAGATAAAGTAGTGGATCATCCTGATTTTTGGAAAGAAGCTGATAATTTTTATATTTTTAAGTTGACTTAATATACAATCTGTAGTATCATTACTAAATGAGCCCTAAAATCAAATCAGAAGAAAATACAGTTTCAATTGGTAGTTCAGAGTTGTTCAATGTTGTGAATAAAGGATCAGACATTCAAATTGAAAATACTGCGACACCAATGCTTCAAGTTACTCCTCCAAAGCTAGTAACTAGAAATAATTATGGTCTTATTGAAGATCAAACTTTAAATTATGTATTTAATGATGATGGTACAATCAATTGGCGTAAAATGGTTAAAGTTGAACATCTTGTACCTAATAGGCAAAAAACTCAAGAAACAGATGTTTCAAAACTTCAAGATAAAGATCTTCTTATACTTTTAGGCGGAATTAAAGAACTAGCTCAAATTAGGGGCTATACTAGTGTTGAATATAAAGTTGTTGCAGCTTCTGAAAATTATTTTGCAACGAGTTGTAGGATTACTTGGTTGCCAAATTATGAAACTGGTGGAAAAGAGGTGATTTTTGAATCTCTTGCTGATGCCACTTTAAATAATACAAAGAGCTTTGCCAGATTCTTCTTGGCTGCAATTGCCGAGAATAGAGCGTTTGTGCGTTGTGTTCGTAATTTTTTGAAGATTAATATTGTTTCTCAAGAAGAACTTGGAGATGCAAAACTTCTCGATGACTCTTCTTCTGTAAATGAAAATCCAACTTCTCCCCAATCATTACTTGAAAAAGTCATGAAAGAAAAGAATGTTAATTTTGAAGCGCTTAAGAAAAGATTAATTAAAGATAATTTTGATAATGCAGAAAATTTAAACTCTATCTCAGATATACCCAAAGTTAAGTTGTTTGAATTAATAGATCGAATTAAAAAAATTAAAGATTAATAATCTTTATACTTTACTAATTGGTTTCTTACAAAATAAAGATTAATAAAAAATCCACAAAAAGCGCTTAATATATTACTAAAGTAAGAATAAATTAATAAATCAAAAGGATTAATAAAAAAACTAACACCTAAAGATATCCAAAAACTAGAACATTCATGACAAAGCAAAGGTTTATGAATATAAGGAATCTTAGCTATAAAATTTCTAAAAGGTCTAGCAATCTCAGTATCGCTCCAAGCATAAGTCACTCCCAAGCAAACAAACAAATACGCTAAGAATTGATAAAACATTTAAATAAAATAAACAACTAGTTTATCTGATTTTTCTACTATTGAGAAAGACTTAAAAAGTATCTTTTCTTCAGTTAATTTTTTAGCAAGATTTTTCCAATCTTCTTCTGTCTTGCCGATTTCGAATACTCTTCCGCCGCTATTTCTAAACATGTTTTGTTGCATCATTTGCATATGGTTCTCCATTGGGTTAGTTGGTGCTTGAGAATTTTTAATTTCTTCAGCTTTTTCTTGTGTTGATTTCTTAACTTCTTCATTATTGATAAGATTATTGAAATAATCTTGCTCAGTAGTAAGTTTCCCTTGAAGATGAGCTTTTACTCTATTTTTGCAAGAGCAATTTGGATTGTTTCTGGAGCTAGTAAGGTCTGCTAAGATTTCTGGAAACTTGTCTTTTAAAGAGTTGAAAAATGTATCATTTTTGATAAAAGTATTAAAAAATACTGGCGAATTGAGGAGTTCTTGAAATGTCATATAATTTATTATATATCAATACTTCATATATTTCTAAATTTTATAAACTACCACTCAATATATATGTATCAAAGCTTAAGGTTAATTTAGCATCATTATTTATTGAATACGATAATTGAGTATTATTATTAATTAAATTAGCCAAATTTATCTTTAACAAAGACTGATTAGTGTTATATTTTCTAAAATTAACACTAAAGTCTCTACTTGATATAGATTTAAATATATTAGTTACTTTTTCTTGATCATAATCACTCATTGAAAATTCAAAATTTAAACTTATATTTATAGGATATTTAATGATAACAGCATCTGGTAAATAATTACCAATAGTGTAGATTGGAACCCTATTTATATTTATATTTAATCCGAATGATTCTAACCTATTAGAGTTCGCTTCATTTAAATTTAGGTCGACATAGCAGCCATCACTTATATCGAAATCATTTATTGGTTTTGGATTAAAGTTAAAAGATCCAGAAGTATTTCCTAATTCTCCTAATAATAAAGTTTTTACGTTGACTTTTGGGTATTCGTTTAATCTATATTCTATAGAGTAATTATTCAAATATCCGCTAGAAAATGTAAAAAATTTGTTCCCGTACTCGATTTTTCCAGAGAAGGAATTACTGCCTGTATAGGATACAAAAGGGTCATTCGAGCTCAAAACGTAATTTAAATCCAAATTAGCTATAATTGGAGCAGAAACAAAGTAATTCATGTCATTGCTATCTATAGATAGATAAGGATTAATATTATTACCGTAAGATATACTCAAGTCTTCAATTCCAGAAATAAGAGAGTTATTTAAATAAAAGTTTTGGTTTTCTATAGAATATACGTTAAACATTAAACATGATTACACTATATTTTAAGTGTAAATTATTAGAGGTAAAAGGTATATGGCAAGTATTCACGATACAGTTTCCTACTGGAGCAATTTAACTACTTATAAAAAGTATGATATTGTGAAAGGTAGTGACGATCGTTTCTATTATTCAATTAAAGATTCTAATGTTTCTAATAACCCAATAACCCTTGCGAATCTACAAGTTCATTGGGAGGGATATATTTCTTTGAACGGAATTTTAGTCCCTAATTTTTGGTGGAAACCATCATATAATGCATCAATAGAAATTAGTCCTCAAATTACAGTTTCTCAATTTGGGAATGGTTATCAACAAAGAATTTCTGACGGAATAAACTCAACTCTTGCAAAATTTACTTTAAACTTTGAAGGCAGATCTGAAAATGAAACAGTTTCAATCTTGCATTTTTTAAAAGAAAGAGCGGGTGTAGAGTCTTTTATTTATAATCCTCCAACCATATATAAAAAATCAAATGATAAAATTGACACAAGATATATTTCTATAAATTGGACGGCTTCATATATATCGTATGATATGCACATTATTCAAACTACCCTTCTAGAGGTACCTGTTTAATAAATATGAGCACATCTTCTGAGATATACAATTTAATCGTAAGTGGCTCCAAAGATATAAATTCAAACCTAACTTCTTTAACACCATCGACACCAATAAGTTTCTATGAGATAGATCTTTCAGAAATATCGCCAAATTTGAAAAACTTTAATAATACGGGAGAGCAGCCGTTGAATGGAGGAGTATTAAGGATATATAATGAATATTCCTTATACAACATTAGTAATAACCCATCTGCTGCAATAAAATGGAAAAATAATTTTTATTATCCATTTCCAATAGTAGCAGATGGATTTGATTATACAAGCGCAGGCACTCTTCCAACACCTAGACTTGCCATGGGTAACTTTAGTCCAGATAAGTCTTTAAACTCTTTTTATAAATACATTAGAATGCAAATTGAATCTTTAGGTGATATCGTTGGGGCGAAGTTTACTAGAATAAAAACTTTTGTTAAATATCTAAAAGGTGAAAATTTTCAAGGAGGAACAAACATATTTAATCCTCAATCCAGCATATATGAAGTTGAGCTACCAAAAGAAATCTATTATATAGACAGAAAAACTACAGAAAATAAAGTCATGGTAGAGTATCAATTAGCCTCTGTACTCGACATAGAAAATATAGTTCTTCCCGCTAGGACGATACTAGCAAAAAAATGTAACTTTCAATACAGAGGAGAAAATTGTTGCTATGAGTACAATTCAAGACTAACAGAAAAACATAGTGGCTGTTACGCTGGTATTGAAAATAATTACGCCACAATTCGCGGTTTACAATCTGCACCTCCAGTAGCGACAGAAAATGACCAATTATTTATTGGAGGTATTTTTTCTAAAGGGCCAGCTGCAGTATCAGCTGCAGCCAGAATTACTAACGGCTTAGGTAATTCTGGACTCTGGCAAAATACCGCTAATTACGTTTCTGGAGATTTTGTTTTTATTGAAAAAGATAAATTAAAATATTATTTTGTCTGTATTAATAATCATTCTGCAGACGAGTTTAATTACCCACCAAACACTAACTATTGGATTTCAGATACATGTGCAAAAAATGTAAATTCTTGCAGATTAAGATGGTTAAAGAACCCAGCATTTAAACCTGTAATTTGGCCCACGGATAGAAATGGAGAAACTTACGATCAAACAATTAGTAGAATTTTTGCTCAACAAAGGGCAAACTCAACAATCTATGCAGCAAAACCTGGAGCAGTACAATATACTGCAAACGAAGTTAATTCTCAATGGTTAACGGGAATAAATGGAACTCCAGTTTATTTTCCTAGAAGGCCTGGAGCAGAAAATCCAATATCTGAACAAGCGCATGGTATTCCCAAAGATTATGAAGGTAATTACTTAAATGGGTATTTACCTTTCGGTGGATTTCCTGCTGCGGTAAAACCGTCATGATAAGCAACGATATACTCAATTTTATAAAAAATAAATCTTTTATAGATTTACCCAATGAGACATGCGGATTTGTCATAGAAAATAACAATAAAAATTTATGTATCCCAGTAAAAAATATATCTTTTGAGCCTAAAGAAAATTTTAAAATTGATCCACTGGATTTTTTAAAAGCAAAAAGTAAATATAAAAAAATACAATATATCTATCATAGTCACCCAAGTAAAGTTAAAAATTTTTCTAAATTAGATATACAAACTTCTAATGCAATTTTAATACCTTTTATATTATATTGCGTTGGTGTGGATGAATTTAATTTTTATTATCCAGGAGAAACATATGATTAAAGTAAATATTCATGGTAAATTAGGTCAAGAAGTTGGAGAATTTTGGGATTTAGATGTTGTTAGCGTTTCTGAAGCTCTTAGAGCAATAGAGGCAAACACAGGTAAGTTGAGAAATTTTCTTTTAGAAAATAAAGAAGAATTTGAATACCAAATTCTAGTTAATAAAGAAAATTTATTTAATGAAGTACCCAAATTTGAAACTATTGAAGATTTTAAAAATTCAGAATTTTTCTTAGACATATCAGAAAGAGTAGACACAATAGACATTATACCAGAAATTATTGGCAGTGGAGTTTTTGATTTCGTAAAAAAGGCAGCCGGAATTTTTCTGGGTGCTGTTTCGATTGCGGCAGCAATCTTTGTACCTTTTGTTGCTCCTGTCTTAGCTTTTGCTGTACCTGGACTCTTATTTGCTGGAATCGGTTTAATTGCGGCTGGAGTAAGTTCATTACTATCTAAACCCCCTCCAAATGTACCTTTTACTGCTCAGCAAGCCGACGCTATAGACGGTAGTGCTGGTGGACCAAGTTCTTATCTATTTAATGGTCCCAACAATACTGTTGGAGAAGGTGGGCCAGTCCCAGTTGGATACGGTGAACTTATAATTGGCGGGCATAATATTATGAGTAATTTTAGTTATAATGTAAATGCATCAAAATCAGCTGTCAATTCAACCACAAAACAAGTATCTCTATACGCAACTCCAGCATATATTTTTAATAATAGAGGATTCTTAATAAGTCAAAATCCTAGTACTTCGGAAATATAATCTTTATGGCAAATAGTCCTAATAAATATGCAGAAGGTTTTAGAAACGTATTAAATACATTTAATATAGGGTTTACTTACTGTGGCTATAACTTCCCAGAAAGCACCGCTCAAGACAGGCCTGGCGCATTAGCATTTTCATTTCAAGGTGGAGATACTTCAAGCATACCGTATTCTACCTCGAAAACCAGAGGCTATGGTTATGGACCAAGCGGATTTGATGCCTATTGGACGAGTATAAGGACATTAAACGATGCAGATATATACAAATTTCAAGAAAATGGTGGAAATAATGGACCAGGATTTACAGCATCAGCGATATCTCCAAGTTCTCCAAATTTAAAATCAATTTTTGTAGAACATCCACCTGCCAGCGCTACCGTAAACAATCAAAGAGCCTTTACATCGGTCAATACTATCGCTACCGCAGATCTTGTCTGCGAGGGTCCTATTGAAGGTTTTGTCACAGGACAGTATTCTTACGGATTTGAAAATAAAACAACTGGAAGTATAGGTTATTCAAGTGCAACTTTTACGCCATTTTCTAACTTAAATTCTAGTTTAGAATCTCCATCAATATATTGGAATAATACTCCTGTATCAGATGTCAAGGGATTTTTTAATTTTCAATATGTTAATTATAGATACACGTATGGAGAAAATAATAACGAACATACAGTATTTAATCCTAAAATATATTTATACGAAGATAGATATGATTATTACGGTTCACAAGTTGATAAATTTAAAATTCCTCTAGAAACAACCACGACAAGATCAATTGGAGAGAGATTGTATGGAGCATATCTTTCAGATACAAATACAAAGATAAGATACCCTAAAACATATTATATATACAACACAGACTTAAGTTCAATAGAAGTGAATATAAAAGTTTTGACTTTATTTGAACAAATTTTAGACGGAACAGAAACAGCAGGGGACGTAGAATTTCAAGAAGTAGAAGTAGAGATCGAAATTTTTAGAGTTTTAAACGACAATACTTTAGTGGCGTTAGATACATCTAAATATTCTCCGCATACCGCTTCGGCTTATTCTAATGATTTAGTTTTTGTAGAGGGAAAAGTCCAAAGTTCTCCAAATGTATTTACATATCATATAAATCTGAGACCATACGCAGAAAATTTTCCAAACTTTAGTTTATTTAAAAATCAAATTGGTTGGGCAATTACACTAACAAAAAATACTCTAGAAGGCGGAGGAAGTACACTTCAAACAACGACACAAATAGATTCTATATCAGAAATATATTCTGATCGATTCGTTCATCCAGGCTGTGCAATAATATATTCTAGATTTGACGCAAGATATTTTAGTGCAATTCCTGAGAGGTCTTATAATCTTCGTTTATTAAAAGTAAAGATTCCTATAAACTATAATCCTATTACGAAAACTTATGATGGTGCCTGGAATGGAAAATTTAAATTAGCTTGGACAGACAATCCAGCTTGGTGCTTTTATGATATGATCACGAACAATAGATATGGTCTTGGAAAATATATCGATAAAGATCTTACGGACAAATGGACGTTATATGAAATTTCTAAATATTGCGATGAGCTCGTATCAAATGGAATCGGAGGCTTAGAGCCAAGATTTACTTGTAATTTGTATATAAATACTAGAGAAGAGGCTTACAAAATTTTAAACGATATGGCTAGTATTTTTCGCGGCATTATATACTATTCAGCTGGCCAAATATTAACATCGCAAGATTCTCCAAAAAAACCAATATATATTTTTAATAATAGTAATGTAATAGGCGGCGAATTTATTTATTCAGACGCTTCAAGGAGAGCAAGAAGTACTACGGTACTAGTAAGGTATAATGATAAGAATGATAATTACAAACCTGCAATCGAATATGTTGAAGATAGACAAGGAATATTAAAACATGGAATAAGAGAGAAAGAAATTAGCGCATTTGGATGCACATCTAAAACTCAAGCGAGAAGAATAGGAAAATGGTTGTTAGTTACTGATAACGAAGATACAGAAATGGTAGATTTCAGAGTAGGACTCGAAGGGTATTATATAAAGCCTGGAGATGTAATCTCTGTATATGATCAAAATAGAAGAAACAAAATATATGCGGGTAGGACATTAGAGTTAAGCGCAAATCACGCTGTTTTAGATTTAGATTATAATCAATATAATTTAAATATTTTAACTGGAATTAATGAATCTTTTAAATTTCAAATTATAACTCCTACTTATAATTTACAAATCGGTACGGACCTAGCAAATCTATACTCTACAGGATTTTCAGATATTAAATCTGATGGAATAAGCGGTATTAACAGTGAATTTATAAAACGCGCTCATATTCAAGACATAAATATAAATAATCCATCGAGCTTTTTAACAAGTGGGTCTGGAATTTATAAAGATTACATAAGATTAAACTTGCCACAACCCTTAGATTCAATTAATTATAATCTATTAAATAATACTAATTGGATTATAGAAATTGATCAATCAAGTTTTAATGGAGTTTTAAATGCTCGATCCGAGATTAATAATCCATCATTAGGCGTTTATCCAGGATATTACCTAGAGCCATTTTTAGATAAACCTCAAAAATACAGAGTTTTATCGATCAAAGAAAATGAAAACAACAACTTTAGTATTTCTGCGCTGATGTATAATGAACAAAAATATTTTAACATTGATAATTCAGCTACTCTAATAGATAAACCGATAAAACCAGGAATACCTCCACCACCAAACTTATTTTTAACTGGTTTATTTAGAGATCTACCCAAATCAGGATACGGTGGCAATAATTACGCTCCAACAGGTAGTCCAAGCATCCCTTATCAACAAAATCAAAGTGGAATAAACAGTATTATATATCAAATTTTACCAACAGGAGATACGGAATATGTTTCTTTATATACCGTATATGTAAAATCTGGTAATTTTGATGGAGATGGAATAGACAATCAATTTTTAGAAAAGACCCTTTCGTTTACGGAAGTATTACAAAATGGATTAAATGGCACAAACTGGGAAAATGGCACCATACCTCCGTTTGTTACCCCACTTTATACGGGTGTATATTCCTTTAGAGTATATGCTTCAAATTTCTTGAATGAGAGATCTAGTTACGTAGAAAAGAAGTTTAATTTCATAAACCAAGCTCCACTAGATAGCGTCACGATATCTGGAGTAAATTTATTATAATAAAATGAAAAATAACAATATTAATATAAAACTTGAATGGAAGACCATATTAAACTCTTTGGGTACTTTATCAAAAAGTAGTATTCCTCCGTCTTTTAGCGTGACTCTGAAAGATAAAGATTTAATTATTGATAGGTTTTTAAATTTAAATAATCATATGATCGCAAACTACAAAACTTTTTCTTCAGAAAATAACTCTAAAAAACTTAAATATAATCGGAGTGAGGATAAAAATCAAGTTAATTCAAGCTTTGATTATCCTTTTGAAAATAATTTTAATAAATACAAAGAAAATAATAAAAAAATTGGTTTCTATAAACATATAAACTTTAGTGTATTATACGATAATCAAGACAAACAGCATTTCAATTTAGATGTTGAATACGAAATGTTAGAAGACATAGATAAAAATATTTTATTTAATAGAATATATAGAAGTGATGATTTTTTAAGTATAAAAATGTTGTCAAATAAAGAATACGCAGAATCAAAAGGAATCTACTCATATTTAATCTTATCAACCTTATCTAATCATGTAGAAAAAAATCTTCAACTTAAAAATCTATTTATTGAAAACGTTGCCTCAAAATGGTTAGATAATAATAATTTTACGACCTTACTTACCGTTCCTTTTATAGAATCTAATATAGTCGAAATATCAGAGAATATAAATATTAAAATTTTACCTCTAAAAAAATGGCAATCAGAAATGTATAAATTTTTAAAAGATAGAGAAAAAGAAGAAGATATAAACACTTTTTTAAGAGAAAATTTTGAAAAACAAATTATAAATATTGGAAAAATATACAAACAATCAATAAATTACGAAACATTAGTATTTTTTCAAAATTACTTATACCTATTTAACGAAGAAAGTTTAAGTAGCTCTATTGATAAAATACAGATTGGAGATGTTAATTTTGAGAATTATTATCCAATTTTAAATAAAGATCTGAAAAATAAAATGATTTGTTTATCAGAAGATATAAATTCTGATGACGTAATAGATAATAGTTATAACATAGAAAAAGATCATCTTGGGTATTACAATCAAAGCCAAACTAAATATGTAGATATTAATATGGATTTAGATTATTTCCAATCTAGAAATATTAAAGACGTTAAAATTTTAGAAATTAAAGAGAATGAAACAGAATGTTTCCTGTACATAGAATTTATTACGAATTTTTTTGAAAAAGAAAAATTTTATGTTGAATCGAGCGCAAATTTAAAATATATAGAAAAATACAAAACTCTTTCAAACGATAGAGAATATATTACTTTTCTTTTTGAATACAAATATCCGTTAGAAAAATTAAAGAACTTTTTATCTTTAAATCAAAATTTACAAAAAAATCAAATTTTATCTGAAAAAGATCTAATAAATTTTTCTGCAAAATTTATAATCTAATTTTATCTTTTCTTATATACGCTGCTGCTTAGCATTCCACCAGGCCTTTGTTGCTCTGTTAGCACTCGAATTACTTGACCTTTTATTTTTTCTGCAAGTTCTTTATTTTTAACTGTTTCTTCTTTTCCATCCTCTTCTGATCCAGAACTGTTTTCATTTTGAGATACGACTTGTGATTGTTCTTTTGCTACATTAACAGTTATATTAATGTTATTTACTGGCGAGTAGGCGGAAGGATTTGATTCTGGAACTGAAGAGGAAGAAGAAGAAGTTGAATTTCCAACAGGACCTCCTTCAGCAAATTTTTTAATTCTCCCCCTGTTGAGATCATCAAAAAATTGCTTGCCATACATGCTTACAATATCTTTTTTTATTACAAATTCTCCGTCCATAAGTAAGGCGGGTATATCATCTACACTTGATCCTCCTGCTGCAAATTTTTTAATTTGTCCTCCGTTAGCCTTACCTAATTTTAATCTTCCTCTTGCATCAGGCGGATAATTATTATTCTGAGATGGAGGAGTGTACGGTTTACGCAAGGGCATGTTTGGAGTAGAAGATTTACCAAAGAAAGAGTCTTTGCCGCCAGGCATAAATCCTGGAGCAAAAGCGCCCGCTACTCCTAAACCAAATCCTATAAGCGCTCCTGTTTGCTTCTGCTTTTGTTGACTATTATAATTGTCTCTGATTTCTTTGTTTAATCTTTGATTTTCTTTATAAGCTTCTTCATTTCTTTCCTTTAAATCTTTTAAATATATTAAATAATTAAATAAAGTCGTTTCTCTTTCTTTTCTTATTGCATTTTGAGGATTATCTTCATCTAAAGTAGCTAGAAGGCTTAGATTTTCACTTATTACAGATTCTCCACCAGTTGGGTAAAGAGGATCATTATATTTATAGAAATTTTTTCCTAAAAATCCTACTTCTCCTCCACCAGCAAATTTTTCGTATTCGCGCGGGTTTATTCGTCCTGATTGTCCAGGGGCTGCTTTCATAGATTGTTGACTTGTACCCATCATACTCGTCATAGATTTTCGACTCGTAAGAGCTGGAGTTATAGCATTAGATATAGTTTGAATTCCTGGGTTTGTAACTTTTGCGTTCATAAAACCAGCAATTTTATTGAAAAATCCACCCTGAAGCATGGTAGCCGCTGGGCCTGTAGGGTTAGCTTGTGCACTTTGAGCTAATGCTCCTGCTGTAATTCCCAGTGCAGGAGATAACAACGCGCCACCAATAAAGCGTTTTTGAACTTTTCCTTCATTTAACATTTGCAAATATTCTGGGCCATATTTATTAACAGCGCTTTTTCTTACAACATATTCTCCAGCACTTAACATAGCAGGAACATCATCTTTTGTGCCTGATCCACCAGTTACATTTCCACCAGAAGAATATCCCTTGATTATTCCACCTTTTGATTTGAATAGACCGCCGAAGAAATCTCCAATTCCACTACCGCCACCAAAGATATTGCTAGTGCTACCAAAAAGGGAACCAAAAATTTGATTTGTTGCAAAGTCTAATGCTAATTGTTGTATTCTATCACTTATATTAAGAGCCATTTTTGTAAAAGCGTCACTAGCGGTTTCTGTTCCATTGGCAAAAGATAAGAAGGCATTATTAAATTCACTTTTAATTGTTCTTGCTGTATCTGCTGCTCCAAGTTGAGCTTGTCTATATGAATCTTCTGTTCTAAAATCAAATTCATCAAAAAATGCAGCGGGAAAATCTTCTAATTGAGTTTGTTGACCAAGAATTCTAGCCTCTCTTGCTTCTTGTCTTCCTCCTCTAAAGTCTTCGGCAAATATTCCTCCAGCTCTTCTTTGATCTAATAATATCTTTTCGCGAAGAGCTTCTAATCTTTTTCTGTATTGATCTTCGGTAATAATTGTTTTTTCTATATCTTTTTGATACTGCTCTTCTGTTATTTCTTTATTTGCGAGCTGGGCATCTAATCTTTCTCTTCTAATTATTTCATTATTTAATTGAGATCTAAGCTTCTCTGTTGCTTTATCTATTTCATCATATACTCGATTTCTTCTAGATGGCGTTAATATATCTGTTCCAATATTTTGTATTAATGCACCTTGTTCTTTGCCTAAAATTTCCAAAGGATCTTGAAGTCTCTTAAATAAAGTATTTTTAACAAATTTATCGGCTTTTCTTAATGTTAATGTATTATTTCTAAAAGCTTGAACATACTCCTCTATGCTAGTAATCGCACTAACTCTGAGAATCTTATCAATTTTTTCTGTGGTAACTCCTTGAGATCTTAAATCTTTTACAATTTGATCAATAAGAGCTGAACTAGCTTCTTGATTTAAAGCTGTGCTACCCGAAGCAATTTTCCATTCAGCAAACTTTACTCTTGTTTCTTCTGCGTCTTGGTAAAGAGGTTCAATAGTGCTTAAGATATCAGATAAATTAGTGTTTAATTCTGTTTGGAGTTTTGATAATTTTTCAGAGTCACCTTTTCTAATTCCAAAAAATGCAAGTGGATCAGCTTTAATTTCAGCTGAAGCACCAGCTACGATTGTACTCAATCTTTCTTGAAGATCCTGTAATGTTCCAGTTGGTGGCTTTTGAGCTAAACTAGCTCTTAATTCTGGAACTTGACCCGAAATATTATCTATTGCTTGTTGTTGATTTTTAAGTAAATCATTTCTTTCTTTTTGAAGTTTTTCTAAATTTTTACTAACAACATCTATTTTTTGCTTGCCTTCTTCTGTCTGAGCTAATTTTCTTATTACAGATTCTCCAGTAGACGTTTGAAGAGATAATAAACTTTTTCCTATAACTTTAGCTGTTTTAGGATCTTCTATTTTCCCCTTGGTTTTAAATTCTTCTAACAAAATTTTAACTCCTTCATTTGAAAGTTGAGCGCTACTTTCAGCTAATTTTTTATTAATAATCAAACTAATACCATCGTAATCTGCATTTTTAAATGCTTCTAATACTTTATTTACTGTCTCTTCTCCAAGAGGACCAAGACCAGTAGAAATTTCATTTACAATTTTTTCTAAATTAAAAGCTTTTGTTTGCTCGTCAGCAGCAGAAGCTTGGACTCTCTTATACTCTTCAATAAGAGGAATAACTTTTTGTAAAGAAGATTGTGAAGATTGAAATTCGTCTTGAAGAAATTGCAAATTTTTCCGAAGGTTGTTTAGATCTTCTGCTTTTAAAGCATTAATAAATTGATAAGTAGCTATTCCGCCACCGACAACTGCTCCTGCAGCCGCACCATAAATACCACCCCTTGCCCCCATACCAGCTCCTACAAATGCGCCAGTTCCTATCATACTTACTGCTGTACTTATTCCATTAATAGCAGCTTGAGTTTTAATATCTTCATTGGAGCTAAATTGAGATAAAGTTTGTAAAATTATTGGTAAACCAAAACTAAAAGCTAGGGCAGCGCCACCAAATTTTTCAAATCCTTTAGAAGCATTTTTTGTTTCTCTACTTAATTCTCTGAAATCTTTAATAAGTTGTTTTGTTGATCTATTTTGTGTTTCCGCCAATACACCTATTTGATATTGCAATGCTTTTGGATCGCCCATAAATGTTGATGGCATATTTACGAAATTTGGAATAAATCCAGATGCTGCTCCTGCTGTTTTGGCTCCATTACCCGCTCTAGACACTCCTTGACCCAAACCAAGAGGCTCATCTTTTGTGTTGTAGACTCCTAAACCAAGAGGATTATAAGCAGAAGTTAATCTAGAATCTTTACCTATTCTTACTTTTGAAGAAGATACTCCTGCTGTAAGCTCTCGATCTATAGCGTCGTTAAGTGCTGAAAAATTGGGTATAAAGCCCTTAGATTTTCTTTTTGCGGATGAAGTTTTTTGTGTACCTGTGTTTAGTAGCTCACTAAACGGAAGTGGACCCAACCTTGAATTGTATGCTTTTTTAATTATTGACCTTATTGCTTCATTATCGGATGTTAATTTTGCATCAGCTTTAATTAAACTTGATCTAAATCCAAACCTAGTTTTAAATTGACCACTTGCAGCGCCACTCTCTTCAAAATCAAATGGTCTTCTAAAATCATCATCAACTGATTGCAAAAATTGTTTAGGATTTTTTGTTGCAATTTTAATTACTGTCTCAAATAGATCTCCTATTGCTCCAGGAGGAAGAAAACTTTTTCCAGCTTTAATGTTGCCTAAAATAGTATTTACCCCATCGCCTTGGTTTCCTAAAGCCCCACCAACAAATTTAGTCGCAACATCTGCAAGTGGCGGTAAAAGTTTTTCTGTTAGTAACCTAATAAATTCATTTGGTTTTTGCTTATCTAAGGAATCCAAGCTTCGGACTTGGACACCGCTAAATCTAACTGTTTTTTGAGCAACTGACGGATCATTCTTAATAGCGTTAGAAAACATAGGTAATTGAGCTAATTTGGTAGAAGTAGTGATATCCCCACTTCTGCCCCTTAAAGAGAGTACTCCTAAAGTAGATCCATCGAACTCTCTTGTTTCTGCTCCAGAACCTTGCTTTGCTAATAACGACGGAGCTATAGACCCTCTTACTGTAGTTTTTGCTGCATTTAACTGATCTACTTGAGTTTGAGTTAGTTTACCTTCTCTTTGGGCTTTTAATATCGAAGAATCTATTCCTCTTTCTCTATTTTGTATTCCACCAAGTAATCTTTGATATATATTAAAATTTGGAACAAATCCAGCGCTTGCATATGGATTAAATCCTAATTTAGATTCAAATTCATTTTGATAATTTTTTCCAGCCATGCTTCCTTGAGGAGGCATAATTGCTGGCTGACTCATTCCAGGAAATCTTTTAACTGTTTCTGCCGAGTTATAGGTTACTGGTCCTTCACCAGGAATATTCATTCTTTTTATGCTGCCTGGATTATAGCCTCCAGCTAATGCACCAAATATTTCGCTCATTGCGAAATTTGGAATAAATCCTCCGCTCTTAGCTTTTAAAACTCCTCCTTTAGCAGTGACTCCTTTTCCTATTAATCCACCAGCTACTGCCGTAGCAATACTTGCGGCTTTTTCTCTTTCTATTGTTTGTTGTCGGATAATATTTAAAATTTTATTTTCTACGTCTAATACGCTTATTTGTTTGTTAAATATTGCCTGAACAAGCGCGGGTTCTTGCGACAACACTTGACTTATTTTGGCCTGTATTTGTGCTCGCTGTTCCGACTGAGTATTTAAATTCAATAAAGCTTTTAGAGATTCTCCAGCAAACTTAGCTAAGTTTAAAAATAATTTGCCAAATACAGCAGTTACAAGTATTACTCCTGGACCACTTACAAAAGTGCCTATACCCTCAAATATTCCTTTAGCAATTTTACTTCCTATTCCTTGAGAGTCTGAAGAAATTGACTCTAGTCCTTTATTTAATAATTCAAGCCCACCCTGAAAAGTTGGTTGTAGAGATATTTTTCCAAAATCTGCACCAAGCTGAGTTAGATTAACAAACGTACGATTGATCAGCGCTGATAAAGTTTCATTTAGAGCTTGGTTTCTGGTTATAGCTTGATCTGTTGCTCCAGCAGAAGTTTGTAAAGCTCTATTGTAAACTGAATACTCTTTACCCAAATCCGCCAAAGCTGCTTTTAAAATATTAATCTGAAATATACCACCAACAGTTTCTGCAACTTGCGCTCTTTGACTATCTCCTAGAACACTAAAGGTCCCAGCAAGATTAGACAATATCTGAATTGCAGGCAGGGTATTACCTTCTAGAGTCCTTACTTGAATGCCTAATTGTTCAAGTTGATCTAAAGTCTCTGTTCTCTGTATTCTTGTGAATATTGTTTTTAGTGAGTTACCAATAACAGCACCACCTCTAGCGGTCGTTTGTTGGACGCTGGTAACGATACCTAATAATTCATCAAAATCAACACCCACATCTTGAGCAGAACTTCCAACTCTTTTGATAGCTTCCGCCAGATCCGCAGAACTCACCGCAAATGCAGCATCAACATTTGCCAATTTATTAATGATTGTTGTAGAGTCTAAAGCCGCATCACTAAAACTATTAATTGTTGCAGTTAATGCTTCTACTGAAGCCACAGTATCTAAGCCGCTTAGACGAGTTAATATAAGAGCATCCCTCGTCCTTTTAAGTGTTTCTTCCAGACCTAAACCTTGACGCGAAAATTCAGTTGCAGCTTGAGCAACCGTATCAAAAGACTGAGCGGTGTCTTTTGCGATATTAAATAAACCACCGCCAAAAGCCGCTAAAGATTTTGAACTTACATTTAAAATAACATTAATATCAGTTAATGATTTTTGCACATCTATAGTGCTTCTTACCAAAGATGAGAAAGCCTTCTCTACGCTATATATTAGGCCCGCACTAGCTCCGAACGCAATAACACGAGCATTTGAAGCGTCTAGTGATTTTTGGAACTCATTAGATGCACCAGTAATTCGCCCTAGGGGTTGAGTAAAGGCCTTTTCATTCAATCCTTTGAATTTAAAATCACGCCCTAGGGCCCTTTGAATATCTCTTTCAAGTTGCCTAGTATCTGCACCTACCGAAATTGTAGCGGAAGTCCTAGCCATGCCTTATTCCTTTACTACAGTAAATTACACAAAATATACTTAAATATGATAGTTTTGCTTATTTGATTCCATGTAATTTCATTAAATCTTCCATACTCAAACTGCCGCCCTTTTTGATCGCTTCATCATGCAAGCTAACGCTCTTTTCGTTTGCTCCAATTTTCTCAAGATCTTCTTTTTTAGCGCCCACAATAGAAGTCGCAATAACGCCCTCACCTTTTTTATTTTCTTTACCATCACTTTTGCTTAGTAATTCTTCAGCATTTTTACTACTCTCTAACCAATCAATTAGTTTTTCTGGATCTTCATATAGTTCATCTGCTGGTTTGTGCTTCGCTTCTGAGATGGCATTTCTAAAATACCTAGAATAACTAAAAACTTCAATTTGATAGAATGTAAGATGTATCACTGATTTGCCATAAAGATAATATGGACTATCCTCGCACATATTATAAAGACTTAGATAAAAAGACGATAAGGCTACTTTTTTGAGATTTTTTTCAGAAAAGTCTTTGCTCATGTTATTGTATATTTCTATTATTTCTGATACATCTTTGTTTTCTAATTCATCAAATTCATCCTCAGAGAAAAATCGATCTTTTAGATCCTTATCCTTGTATAAAGAGTTATACATATAATATTCATTTACTTTTTTATTAGCATAATCTTCCACAGTAAAACCAAGTAATTCTTTTCTTTCTGATATTAATTCTATTAATTTTAAATTTTGTTCATTTACTTGATTATTAATTGATTCTATTTCTTCATTTCTAAATAATTTTGATTTTGTTGTTTTAAGATTAGAGATGTATGATTTTATTTTTTGTATCTCATCGTTCTTTTCTTTTGACCATAAATTTTCTAATATCAAATACTTTTCTTTCTCTTCTTCGGCAGGTAATCCATTCTTTTGAGCTTTTCTAATAAAATCTTGTTTTTTAGAATCTATATCACCAGAATCAAAGCTTGTATTGTGCTTGAAATAAACTTTGCTATTTCTATAATATGTCTCTGTGTATCCTTTTAGGATATCAACGAACAGCAACCTTATCTTATTTTTATCTGACGCTTGCAATCATTATTTCTCCATTGTTTTATTGTCTTTGTTGATTGCATCAAGTAATTTAGAAAATTCTTCTTGGGTTGCAGCTCTACCTACGTACCAGAAGCTGATCAAGTATAATAATTTTTGAAGAGCAATTTTTTCAATACCAAATTCAGATTCTTCAATATCATCATATTTTTGCAGCCTACTTTCATAAGATCCTTGACCAAAAAGGTCTTTTAGTTTTTTGTCTTCACCTTCGATTAAACCAAGCTGAAGAACCCACCACATGATAGTCTTATTCCTAGCTCTATTCTCTGCGGTTTGCTCAAATAGATTTGCTTGCGCCATCTCATATTTCTGAATCATTTCTCTTGCTTGTGTCATCTCTTCGATGACTTTTGCAAGATTAGCTTTCTCTTCTTCTGTTCTTATAGCTTCTTGTTTTAAAGATAAACTTTGAAAATCTGTTTGTAGATTAAAAAATTTATTGTAAAGATCATTGTATTCTTTCTGTTCTTCTTCACTTAAAACTCCGCCATCATTATTAAATCTTTTAGCTAATAAAGCGCGAGTTAATAGACCAGCTTTAATACCTTCTGAAAGTCTAACTCCATAAAATAACTCTGCTTCATCAAATAAACTTCTAGTAGGTTTTTTGATGCCTAATTTAACTGGCACAGTTGTTTTTACTTTAGAAGTAACCTTTACTTCTTCGCCTTTTTCATTTGTAGAAACATCTACTTTTTCTATTTCTTTTTCGTGATAGATGTCAAATTCAAACATTGTTTTCATATTTTTTCTCCATTAGTATTAATTAGGTTGTCTAGATAGTTTTTAACTTTGCCATAATAAACTACGCCACCAATTGTTTTAATAAATCTGTGTTTTTTGTCTTCGTCCCAGTGTTGATAATTTTTAATAAAATTTAAATTTTTAAATGTTGTTAAAGTTGGTTTTGAGATACCAAAGTTGTCCTTTAAACTTTTTTGTATGCTTTGAACAGAAAGATTTCCTTGGATTATCTCGTCTATAGGAAAATTATGGTTTAATTTTTTAAGTTTCATTTTAATGTTATATTTAACCTAGTAAAGCTTTCTTCTATTTCCCTGAAAGCGTCATTAGCATTATCAAGGACTCTTTTGCGTATTTTTTGATAAGTTTCATCATTTATATTATAGCCAGAATCACCTAAATCTTCAAGAATAAAAAAGAAATTCTTGTATATATTTGTGATTTTTCTCTTTATCTGAAAAAGAGTTATATCTTTTAAAGCTTCATTTTCCATATTCTTTTACCTTTTAACCAACCTTTTAACCTTACACGGTATTACACAAAAAATAACCCCCGCAGAACGCGAGGGTTATTTTGTGATATATATTACTGTCTATTAGAATTGACCGTTAATAAACAATCCGTTACTTGTATCTTGAGGACCGCCAATTTGAGAACTAAATGTAAGAGTAACAGATTTATTACTTCCGATATCAGTGCTGTATTCTTGACTATCTAGTTTTGCGCCTTTGAGCAAGAATTTAGCCATAATCAAACTAGAATCAGTAGGACTCTTAATTGTGATAGATGGGGTTAATGTTGCGCTATCGTCTGCTACAAGAGTTGCTAGATTACCTGCGTTCATTTCTGTTACTTGAGCTTCTACGCTAAGTGAAACAGTTAATGGGAAATCAATTTCTCTTGTAAATGCAAACTTGTTACCTAATCTTTGAATTGGAGTACGACCCAAATCTAAGCTCAAAGTATAGCTCTGAATATTCATGGTGCTAACATCTACTCCGCTAGCTAACGTATTAGTTAGTGATAATGTTATATCTCCTGGACGTAGAGCAGAAATTGCATTTCCGCTACCAAGTCCAACATTTTGAGTAGCTTGAGATAATTGATAATAATTTTGTAAAGGAGATCCGTTTACAGGATTTACTGCTGGCACAAGATTACCGCTAATTCCTTTTTGAAAGTTCATATTTAAACCTTCAACATTTATGGTTGTTGTTGGGAAATTACCAACAGATCCCTCTGTTGAATAAGAGGTTATTGTTCCATTGCCAATACCTATAACTCCATTATCACCAGAAGAGTTGCTTGTGAATCCTACTGTATCTGTACCTTCTGGAGTTGTGCGAATAAAGTAATTTCTTTCATCAGAAGTTTTATTTAAAAATCCAGATATAGCAGAAATTGTAGAATCGCTATTGCCACTAACTATTGTAAGGCCGAGTATATTATCGTTTGATAAGTTTCCTAGTAAATAACTGAAATCAAGAGATACAGTTGGACTATTCAAAATAACTCGATCAATAGCTGCTAATTGACCGTATTGATTAACATCTGTGCGTTCTACATTAAAACTATAATTAGCGGTTTGAATTCTTTGTAGTTGGTTAACTAGATTAGTGTTTGCTTCTGGTACGTTAGTGCTTCCACCGATTCCAGGGGTAAATGTTCCGTAATGAAAACCTGTTGCGGGTGCTGGGCCAGCATAAAGAGCTTCTGATTGATAAATTATTCTATTTCTAGGCATATTAGTATTTCTCCGTTTCTATTTATTACACACGATTTTTTGTATTTTATCTATTTTTTATAGCCTTGGATATCTATTTTGACTTAGTTCAAAATCAATAAAAGCTGTGAAAAGATTAGGATTTAACTTATTATAGCTATTACTTAATCTATTATCTATTTTAGATATATTCACATTATCTATGTATAAATATTCAAAATCAGCTTGTTTATTAGCTATTAATTCTAAATAATTAAAACAATCTCCAGTACAGCTACCTAAAGCATTAAAAGGCATTTGATTATCATATATTAACGGCACAAGACTTCTTGCTGTATCTCTAAATATACTAGTTACAGCATCCAGCTTAAATATATTATCAGATAATACTATAGCTCTAATATTAATATTAGTTTTATCCATGCCACCAAAAGCTAATGGTTCATTATTCCCACCTTGATATTTTAAATATATCGCAGGATAAGTTTCTACATTTGAAGGTAAACCAGTTGGGTTTTGATAAGTTTTAGGTTGTAATTGAAATTGAGTTTCAAATAATAAGTCTTCTTCTGTTTCACTTGTTAAATATACATTGAAATCTTTAATAGCATAATTTCCACTTATAGAAGTAGAAGCATTTGAAACGGGCTGAGTAAAATATAACTGTCCTTGACTAGCGTTAATTCCGCTTAAATAGTTTTGACCAACTTGAGTAAATGCATTATTAATATAGACTCCGCTTATAATATTTGCATTTGGAACGGATTCGTCAATTACCATTTGTTTAAAAGGCGCTCCGTAAGTATAAAAACCATAATAATTTACATCAATAGGCCAAAAATAACTACTATGGTTGGTAAAAGCCTCTCCTTTTGTGAGTAGTTTATTATCAAACCAAAATAGCATACTAGTCATTGCAAGATTATTTAATTGACTTTTCATTTAAAACTTTCTATAAAATTTTTATATAAAACACTAAAATATTTAGTTGGTTTATAAGAAGCTCTTCTTATTTGATTTTCGCTTTGTATGCCTCTGCCAGATCTACTAGTTGGAAACAAAAGACCATAAACATAATTGCTAAATCCAGATATACCTTTTTCTATCCCCTTAAGCCAACTATTTCCGCCCTCAAATGGCATAGGAGTATATGATCCTAACTCCTCGAGTGATGGAGTTAAAACCTCAAAATTAAAAAATCCATCTTTTGAATTTTTTGATTGTATTCTTGTATTTTTATCTATTGCGTCAACAACATCTTGAACTGGTTGGTCTCCAGCATCAAACCCAATAAAGCTGTATAAATTTCCTTTTCCATCTAAAGTATTAGAAATATTTGATGCGCTAGGACCATTATTTAATTCTATAGAAACTGGATGATTTAATATTTCTGAAATATATTCCTTTTTCTTTTCTTCAAGAATTTGATTTGCAATAATTTTAGCTTCTTTTTCTAAAGCTTTTAATTGAGCTGAAGCTATTTCACCTTTTAGAATAGATTTATTTATTCTAGAAGCCATTATTTTGTTTCCTCTAAATAGTATTGATAATACGTATTATTTAAATACTTTCTAACTCCAGCGGTTGTTATTTTATTAAAAGTTTTACCATCGAACTCAATGTTCAAGGTTGTTCCAGTATCTATATAATTTTTAGCAGGTTCTTTAACAACTAGGGTCACAATTCCTCTAGCAATAGTAACTCTTACGTCCGTTAAGATATCTTCACTTTGTTTTTTATTGTAAGATATTCTACCCTTGAAAGTTGCTTGAACTGGTATATAATTATAAGCCGCTGGTGTAGATTGAGTTTCGTATCCAAATAGTGGTGTTGTTGCTGGCGAAACTAACACTTTTAATGGCTCTTTGTTGACCACGAAATCTCTTGAAAAATAATCAAAAAACTTTTCAAATTCTGCCGAGAAACTTGCTGCAACACTTGGACTAATAAGACTCATTTTTATCCAGCACTATATATTGTGCGAATATTATATAATGCGCCCCTTTCAGATTCGTAACTTCCTTGTATGGTATCATCTCCAGCAACTTGAACTGGACTACTTGCATTCAATGAATATTTTGTAATTAAATCTTTTAATTCTTTGTACTCTTGTTGGCGTATTTGATAGAAGCTTTTTAAAACTTCATTGCTATTTAATTTCTGAACGCTGCCAAAATCATCTTTAATAGAAGTATAATCTGATACAGCAAGGCTTCCTGCGCTCTTTATTTTAAGATCAAAAAAGTATATAGAATACATTTTTTTAAATATATATTTTTCTATATCAGATAAATTAGGGCTTATCTCTAGAGTAGAGCTATTTATTTCATAAGAATTATTAAGCATATTACCCAGCCCACCAATATTTCTTCTAACCCAAGCTGCTATTGATGCAATACTAAAACCACTTGGTTCACCCATTTCTTCATATATTTCTTGGGCAATAGATGTAACAGTATTAATAATCATACTTTAAATTACACTTTAAATTATTATAAATTTAAAGCAAAGTTGACAAGATTTCTTCTGTACTAAATGCGTCCACTATATTATTAGTATAGAATATATATTATTCTTTAATCCTACATGGTTTGTGGACTTTAATCTGTAATTTAATACTTTCAGCCACATTGCTTTTTGTATTCAAATCTATATTAAGTTGTTTGGGACCTAGCATACCTTCATTAAGCATAGTTTGAAATACACTGGTTATATCGTAATTTGCACTCACCAATTCTAAATCAATTGCATTTTGGATGCCATGTAAGCTATGACTTAATTTTCTTTTTCTGGTATTTTCATTAAATTTTTGATCGAACATGCGAAATGTATTTTCTGTTATCACTCGCACATGAGTAAAATCATTATAAAAATTATCGCAACGATGATGAGGTGCTATTATATTCCAAATGCAATCTGGAGCACTTACTCGATACATCTCTTTAATAATTTCTAAAAACTTTTGAGGAGTTTGACCCAGATGTTCCAAGATGCTATCTGCATTTATTTTAATGAAAAAGTTATCTTCATATGGCCATGGAGTTTGTTCAAAATCTAAAACTTGATCAGGGTTACAATCTTTCCATGCGTCTA
>Ga0247839_1000651_pt1 | contig 61041 bp, 60 predicted proteins | sample LaCruzMarch2015__6_FD_192405 | JGI IMG/M metagenome (GOLD analysis project Ga0247839, IMG submission 192405) | Freshwater microbial communities from meromictic Lake La Cruz, Castile-La Mancha, Spain - LaCruzMarch2015_16m | ecosystem: Environmental > Aquatic > Freshwater > Lake | place: Spain...
ATTCAATGTTCGGGCAATCAACAACAACACTGGAACAATTCACATGTCTAATCTTTGTACAGAAATTGCACTTCCTCAAGATAAAGACAACATTGCTGTATGTAATCTCGGGTCACTTAACCTTGCAACACACTTAAAAGGAAGAGAGTTGGACTGGCAAAAACTTGAGACAACAGTACGAACAGGTATTCGTTCACTTGATAACCTTCTTGATATCAATGTGCTTCCAGTGGCAGAGGCTCGAAATTCAGATCAAAACAATCGAGCTGTTGGCATGGGAGTTATGGGAATTGCAGACACTATTGAAAAAATGGGTTGGGCATATGAAAGTGAACAAACCTACAAATTCATTGATCAGGTATTCGAATTCATTAGTTACATTGCAATTGATACAAGTGCAGATCTTGCACAAGAAAGAGGTTCATATGCAAATTTCGAAGGATCAAGATGGAGTAAGGGAATGGTTCCATACGATACTCTTGCAGAACTTAATAAGGTTCGAGGAGGAAAACTTACTGTTGATACGGGAATGCATCATGGCGGACTTGATTGGGATGCGCTTCGAGTAAAAGTAAAAAAGGGAATGCGAAACGCGACACTTATGGCTGTTGCACCAAATGCAAATATTGGTCTTGTTGCAGGAACTGTTCCTGGGATGGACGCTCGATTTGCTCAAGTATTTGCTCGAAGTAAATTCTCTGGAAAATACATGGATATTAATGTGAACTTGGTAAATGAACTCAAGACACTTGGTCTTTGGGAAAAAACTCGAACAAAAATTATTGAAAGTCATGGAGATGTTCAGCATATTCTTGAAATTCCTGAAGATGTTCGAAATCGATATAAATCTTCATTTGAGATCAATCCAAAAGCTGTTATTGAGGTTACTGCGCGAGCACAAAAATGGATTGATCAAGCAATTTCTCGAAATATGTATCTTGAAACAAGAGAAAATGACGAACTCTCAAGCATCTATAGTGATGCATGGGAAAAAGGTTTGAAATCAACGTACTACGCACATGTAAAGCCGCGACACAACGCTGAACAAAGTACAGTTACAGTAAACAAGCGAGAAACACTAGGGCGAAAAGGTTTTGCAGCGCTTCAAAGTACACCAACTCCATCACCTGTAGCAGTGGAAGAAACTGTTCAAGCTGTAAAGCCAAAAATCAGTTACGCAATGGCTGACGGGGGAATAAGTGAAACAGTTCCAGAAGATCCTTCACTCTTGAATCAGTGTGACAGTTGTCAATAAATAATATTTGATTATCAGAAATAAGGTCGTTTTATTAGTCGTGTAAGGTGTTAAAGGGGTTTCCCCAGACACAAGTAATTTTTTAATTATTACACTTTAAGATTTATTTATATATATGGCACTCATTGGAAAAGCATCACCAACAGATGTAAATTTGCACCCAAGTCAATATCCTTGGGCACGAGAATTGTATGATCAAGCGGTACGAAACACATGGTATCCTCACGAAATTGTTCTTCGAGAAGATCTTCAAGATTTTGAAGCAATGACAGAGGACGAACAAAGAGCGGTAAAGTTTGTTATGGCATTTTTTAATCCAGCAGAACTTATCGTAAATCGTTCACTTGCACTTGGAGTGTATCCTTATTTGAAATCAGCAGAATGCCACCTGTATTTGGTAAAACAAATGTGGGAAGAGGCAAATCACTGTGTTGCGTTTGAATATGTTCTCGAAACATTCCCATTTGATCGAGATGAAATCTATAAGGTTCACCTTGAAACGCCTTCAATGAAAAAGAAGGAAGATTTCATTAATAAATACATGGAACGAATGACTGAACAAAGTCTCGATATTGAAACAGCTGAAGGAAAGAAAGACTTTATTCGAAATCTTGTTGCGACTAATATTGTAATGGAGGGAACATGGTTCTACTCAGGATTCATGGTAATGCTTTCATTTAGACAGAGAAACAAACTTCGAAACTTCGGTTCTATGATTAACTGGGTAATTCGAGATGAGTCCCTTCACCTTAAATTTGGTATCAACCTTATTTTGACAATCCTTGAAGAGAATGCTGAACTCCTCACTGCGGACTTTGCAGATGAGATAAGAAATATTATTATTGAGGGGGTAAATTGTGAAGTTGAATACAACAAAGACTTGTTCCCAAATGGAATTCTTGGTCTTAATGCAGAATACGTAAATCAATACGTGCAGTATGTTGCAGATCGACGACTTGAAGAACTTGGACTTGAGCCATATTACAATGTTGCAAATCCTGCAAAATGGATGACAACAGCAACTGATGTCTATGAGCTTGTAAACTTCTTTGAATCACAAAATACTAATTACGAAGTAAATAACAAAGCTAGTTAATTTAAATATATGGTTAAAAAAATCCTTCTCGTTGTTTTAGTTATCGTGGTGCTATTTCTTGTTTTTAGAAATGTTGATTTTGTAAAAAACACATCTCTTACAAACGGAGAAACAGCAAATTTCACTCCTTCTGTGGGTGACTTCTCTCAACAAAAAATTAGTAATGAATCTTACATTACATGGTTTGGAGAAAATAAAATTCAGATCAAGAGTCATACAGGAACTCTCAAGTTTGATACAAATATTTCCTTCCTAGGTCTTGCTCCAAAAAATGAAGCAGGTGAAATGGAAGTTGTTGGTGGACAACTTGTTATTGATATGACAACTCTTTCTGGAGAAAATGAGCCAGAAATGCTTATAAATCACCTTAAGAGTGCTGACTTTTTTGATGTAGAAACATATCCACAAGCAAATTTTGTTATTACAGGAAAAGCAGATGAGCAAGTGCAAGGTTTGCTTACTATGAAAGGTGTAACACAGGAAGTTATTGTTCCTTATACTCTTTCACAAACAGAAACAGGATATGAAATTCAAGGACAATTCGAACTCGATCGAACTCTTTGGGGTGTAACAACTCTTTCATCATCTTTCTTTGAAGATATTGGAGACTCTGTTGTTGAAGATACTATTAAACTAGATTTCGTTGTTTACACTACTTCAAATTAATACACAATAATATTTCCCTTGTATGAAAATAAAACCGGTAATTGGAAAAAAAGTAAAAGTAGGAAGAGCTGAAAAGGGTGCTGGGCTTGGTCTTTTTGCTGAAGAGCAAATTAAAAAGGGTGATTACATCATCGATTATGTTGGTGAAATTATCCCAAACGCAAAATGCGAAGACCATCCAGGGAAGTATCTCTTTGAAGTCGATGATCATTTTACAATTGACGGTGCAATGCGTGAAAATATTGCACGATATATCAATCATGCATGTAAACCAAATGCAGAAGTGGAGATTGATAGGGGTGAAATAAAAATTTACGCAATAAAAGATATTGCAAAGGGTGAAGAGATAAACTACGATTACGGTAAGGAATATTTTAACGAATTTATAAAACCAATAGGATGTAAATGCACATCATGCATGAAGAAAATAAAAACCACATAAAAAAAGTTTTTTCTGGACTTACAACGCAAAAGGCAATTATTATTGCCGGTGCATTAATAGCTATATCTATTCTAGTGTCTCAGATTTTCTTTAATCGGTCTTCAGCACTTACAGATGCAACAAATAGAATTGCAGAAGAGTCTGGGGGAGCAAAACTTCTGTATGAAGTGGATGACAAGGAAGACTTTATACGAGGTGCGAAGCGCCCAAAAGTTACAATTGTTGAGTTTTCTGATTTTGGTTGTGGTTTCTGCGCTTCGTTCCATCCAACACTTCGGGATATTGTAGAAAAATATCCTGATGATGTTGCTTGGGTTTACAGACATCTTCCATATCGAAACAATGAAGCAGCTCTTGCTTCTGAGTGTGTAGGGCAAAGGCTTGGTGATGAGGCATTCTGGCAATATTCAGATGCTTTGTTTGCAGAATTTCCAGACATCACAAATGATATTCTTGTTCAAGAGGCCCTTAAACTTGGTTTTTCAAGCGAAGAAGATTTCTGGGAATGTCAGGGAAGTGAAGAGGTTGCAAAAGCTGTACAGGAAAATGCCGCTGAAGCAAGATTGATTGGTGCAAACGGAACACCTCATTCAATCGTTATTACTTCTGATGGAGAAACTTTTCCTTTGCGAGGTGCAACTCCATTTGCTCAAGTAGATCAAATAGTTTCAGTACTTATTGGTAAAAAATAAACAAAAACGCATCGTATGATGCGTTTTTGTTTGATATAATTAGATATATGAAAATAATTATTATCGGTGGTTCTGGTTTTATAGGTTCTAAACTCTCTCGTGAACTTTTACGCCAAGGTAATAGTGTTGTTTCTGTTGATCTTGTTCCATCAAAGATTTCAGGCGTTGCCTTTGTTCAAGGATCTTATGAAAAAGGTGTTCCTGATAGTCAGCTTATAAAAAATCCTGACGTTGTTATTAATCTTGCTGGAAGATCTATCATGGGTCCTTGGAACAAAGAACATAAAGAATCTATATATACCAGTAGAATTATAACAACAAGAAATCTCGTATCTTCTTTTAAAGATAAAAATCTTTGCCCTAAAACTTTTATCCAAGTATCTGCAACGGGATGGTATGGTGATTGTGGAGAAGAGACTTTATCTGAAGGAAGTCCAAGTAAAAAAAATACCTATCTTGCACACGTTGCTTCTGAGTGGGAGCAAGAAGGTTCTCGAGCTGTGAAATACGGCGCAAGAACAGTTATTATTCGTCAGGGAAATATTTTAGGTGAATCAGGAATTATTTCTGCTTTAAAACCAATATATGAAAAAGGCTTAGGTGGTTCTGTTGGAAAAGGAAAAAATTGGTTCCCGTGGATGCATATTGCTGACCTTGTTCAAATATATATTGCAGTTATAAAAAATGAGAATTTTCAAGGAATTATAAATGCCGTATCACCTCAATCAGTACGATATCAAGAATTTTCTCTTCAACTAGCAAAAACTCTTGAAAAACCTCACTTCCTAAAGATTCCTAAATTCATATTTCGTCTCAAATATAGAGGATTTACAGAAGAAATTACTTCTAGTCAAAAAGTTGTTTCTCTTCGAGTTTGGGAGCTTGGCAATATAATCACTTTTAAAACCTTGGAGGATGCATTAGCTAATATATTAAAACCATGACAGATTCATTAAAAAAAATTAAAAAATCAACAGGGGAAACAGTTTTTTTTAGTGAGGATAAACTTTGTGAATCGATTATAAGGGCAGGCGCAAGTAAATCTCAAGCTGAAAAAATTTGTAAGGTTGTAAATCAAAAAATTCAACCCGGGATGACAACCTCTTTTGTTTTCAGAGATACATTAAGACACTTGGTTAGGGAAGATGTTGATATTGCTGTAAAGTACAGTATTAAAAGAGGGGTTAACGCTCTTGGTCCAGATGGTTTTTTGTTCGAAAAATTTCTTGAGGCACTTCTTAGGCAAGATGGATATCAAACAAAAAGAAACCAAATGATGAAAGGAAAATGTGTGACTCACGAAGTTGATATACTTGCCTGGAAAGACAATAACTACTATATGATTGAAGCGAAGTTTCGAAATGACGCAAATGGTAGAACACATATTGACCAGGTTATGTATGCGGATGCTCGAATGAAAGATATTGCTTCAAACCCTAAAAATAACGAACTTGGTACAAAACATTTTCATACATGGATTATGACGAATACTGAGTTTACTGATCATGCTCAAAAATTTGCACAGTGCGGAGGAGTGAGACTTACTGGTTGGAATTATCCAAATAGAGACTCTTTACAAAAAATGATTGAGCGAACAAAAGCATATCCGATTACTGTAATACCAAGTATGTCCGAAGATGCAAGATCGAAACTGGTTGTTCATGGACTTGTTTTGGCTCAAGATTTGTTGCCTTACACAAAAGAAAAACTTATAAAAGACTTTAATATTGCACCAAGTACAGCTGCTCGTATTCAAAATGAAGTTTCTCAGTTGTTAAAGTGATATACTATATATATGAAACAAACAATTATTTCAATTATTATAATCGTAGGTGTTATTGTTGGAGTTGTGTTTATTATGAAGCCTCAACAAAATACTGAGAATCAAACAATGGAACAATCTCAATCTGAACTCATGGTTACTGTTTTACAAGAGGGGGTTGGTGATGCAATGCTTCAACCTGGGCAGATTGCTGTGGTTCATTATACGGGAACACTAGAGGATGGTGTTGTATTTGATTCAAGTTTGACTCGAGGACAGCCACTTGAGTTTCCATACGGAACCGGAAGTGTAATTCTTGGTTGGGATCAAGGTCTTCAAAATATGAAGGTTGGTGAAAAGAGAAAACTTATTATTCCGCCAGCGTATGGATATGGAGATAATCAAGTTGGCCCAATCCCTCCAAATTCAACACTTATCTTTGAAGTTGAGCTTTTGGGAATTCAATAAATTATATTGTATAATTAAATCAATTATTAAAATTAATAAACAATTATGACATTTAGTATTAAAAAATCTTTTAAAGACTCTTGGAGTATTTTTACTTCAAAAAAGTTTTATTTGCCATTTATTCTAGTAAGTTTTGTTGCAATTATAGGACTTTATATTGTATTTGGAGCTTCTGGATTCCTTAGTACAGTATTACTTCTACGTGGTCTTTGGTGGGTAATGATTCCACTTCTTGCACTATTCTTGTTTTTAGGTGTTTACTTTATTCTTGTAAATATTAATCTTTCTCTTGTTGCGTATAAAACAAAAGAAGTGCACTTTAAGAAATCATTCTCATCAGTTTGGAATTTTAAATTAATTGCAAAAACAACAGGATTATTACTACTAGTGGGTGGAGGTGCACTTATCATCGGATACCTCCTTTCTCTTGGACTTTCAAAGATTCATCCAATTCTTGGAATTTCTGCATTTGTTGTTTGGGTTGCGTATGTTGCAGTTCGTCTTGCTTTCTCTGTGTATGTTCTTGTTGATTCAAAAGAAACAATTATAAATTCAATGAAAAAAAGTCATACAATGATGAAAGGGAATGGATGGAAGTTTCTTCTCTTCATTATTTGTGTAAGTATTCTTTCGGCTGTTGTTCAGATTATTACAAGTAGAATTGGATTTATTTCTCCAATCCTTTCTGAAATAGTTGTAATCATATTTGGAATTGCACTTGCGCCTTGGTTCTCACTTCTTACTGTTTCTCCGTACCTTCAATTAAAATCTCACTAATTATATGGATTCAAATACTAACAAAGCATTACAATTGTTTCTTAATTCAGCGACCGGTTTCCTTGGGCTTTTGATAATTATTCTTTCAATTACGGCAGTTTCAATGTATCGAAACTCTAATTCAATGAATAATTATACTGATACTTTGAGGTTCAAGGTATCGGTACTGTAAAAGCTGTTCCAGATGTTGCTAAAATTACTTTTGGTCACAGAGAAGAAAATAAAGATCTCAAGACTGCCCAAGCTAATCTTGAAGCAACAATTTCAAAAGCTCTTGAATCTCTCAAGCAGTATGGAATTGAAGAAAAAGATATTGATCAAGTTGCTTACAATGCCTATCCTCGATATGACTACAAACCAAACTGCACAGGAATATATTGTGTTGATGGAAATCGAGAACTTGCTGCGTACGAAGTTTCTCAATCAATTGAAGTAACCGTTCGAAATATTGATCAGGCTGGTGAAATACTTGGTGTTCTTGCTCAAAGTGGAGCAACAGAACTTTCTGGGCCATATTTTGAAATTGATGACCCGAGTGTGTATCAACAAGAAGCTCGAAGTTTGGCAATTGAAGACGCTCGAAAAGAGGCAGAAATCATTGCTGATAATCTTGGTGTAAGACTTGGAAAGATGGTTGATTTCTACGAAAGTACTGGAGGGTATGCACCATACATGAGTGCTCGAGAGGGTGGGATGGATATGGCGATGGCAGAATCAGTAGAAATGAAAGCAGTTTCAATTCCTGTCGGTGAAGATGAATTCGAAATGCAGGTTACATTGGTGTTTAAAATAAAATAAAAAAAATCTCCGCAAGGAGATTTTTTTATTGTGTTATACTTTTTACATGAGACATAGAGTTCGTCACTTTAAAGGAATTATTTGGATACTTTTCTTTCTGGTCACACTAGGTGTGCTTTTTTTCTTTGTGGATATAGAAAAAGTCATTGAAGCTATTGGTGTCACAAATAGTTACCTAGTTCTCTTTTTTGTCGCAATGATTGCTGGTTCTTCAAGTTTTACTTCATCTTCTTATTACGCAACAATAGTAAGTCTTGCTGGTACTGGGCTCAATCCTTGGATGATTGCCTTGGTCGCAGGAACAGGCCTTTCAGTCGGTGATGCTATTTTTTATCTTATTGGTACATGGGGAAGAGATAATATTTCAGGAAAAATTAAAATACTCGCAGAAAAATATGCAAAATGGTTGAGTCGAAAGCCTCGATTCGTGGTTCAGTCTATTGTGTATTTGTATACAGGTTTTACTCCACTTCCAGGAGACTTTTTAATGGTTGCTCTTTCGTTTGCTCGTTTTCCATATCTTAGTTTTATAATTCCAGGTCTTTTGGGAAATATTACTTTGGTACTTTTTATACTTTTTGGTGTAACTTGGACTCAAGGTCTTTAAAAGTGTCTTGATTGACAAAAACCCTAGTTAGAAGTAATATAAAAGAGCCCTGAGGGGTGTTTTTTAATAACAAACATAGTGAAAGCTGGTTTGTGTAATACAGTCTGACGCCTCTCTATCAGACTAAAAAATATATGAAAATTTCTCAATTTATAAAAGATACTCGAGCCGAAGCAAAACATATCAATTGGCCAACAAGAAAAACAACTATTGTTTCAACAATTGCTGTTGTAATAGCTGCATTTCTTGTGGGATATTACCTAGGATTCTTTGATTTCGTCTTCAGTTATCTTTTGAATATCATTCTTTAATTTTTTATTAATTAATAGGTTTTTATACCTTTTCTATCTATGGCAAAACAAGATAGTTCACAAAATCGAAACTGGTACGCAATTCATACCTATTCAGGATATGAAAATGCAGTTGCGCGAAATTTGAAGCAACGAATCGATACACTCGGAATGCAAAATAAAATTTTCGATGTTATTGTTCCGGTTGAGAAGAAAGTAAAAATTAAAGGAGGAAAGAAAACAGAAACAGAAGAAAAAATTTATCCAGGATATGTTCTTGTGGACATGCTTGTGGATGATGATTCGTGGTATGTTGTTCGAAACACTCCACGAGTAACAGGATTCGTTGGGGCAGGGGTAAACCCAGTTCCAGTTGCTGAAGAAGAAATTAACTACATCTTCAGTCGAATGAAAACAAGTGAGCGAGATATTGCAAACCTTGATCTTGAAATTGGTGAAAGTATTCTTGTGGTTGATGGTCCATTTAAAGACCACGAAGGCAAGATTGCTGAAATCGACAAAGAACGAGGAAAGATTCGTGTACTTGTAAATATGTTCGGACGAGAAACTCCTGTTGAACTTGATTTTCTTCAGATTAAAAAGATTTAATTACTAAAATACTATGGCACCGAAAAAGAAAAAAGCACCAGTAAAGACTGTGAAAGTGCAAGTGGAAGCTGGAAAAGCTACTCCACAACCACCACTTGGACCAGCACTTGGACAAGCGGGAGTAAACATTAGTGCGTTCACTCAAGAATTCAATGAACGAACACGAGAAATGAAAGGAAAAGTTCCTGTGAAAATCTTTGTGTACGAAGACCGATCATTTGAATTTACGGTTGGACAAACTCTTATGTCACACCTTATTAAGCAAGAACTTGGAATCACTTCAGGATCAGGAAAAAACCGATCTAAGAAAGTAGGGAAACTTACAAAGGTACAAGTTCAAAAGATTGCTGAGCAAAAAATGCCAGATCTTAACGCTAAGACAATTGAGGCAGCAATGAAAATCGTAGAAGGACAATGTTTTTCTATGGGAGTAGAAATTGTTGACTAAACACCAAAGCAAAAAACGCCGTATGGCGTTTTTTGCTTTGGTGTGGTACATTCAGGGAAATTTTAAAACATGTACCATGAAAGCACAAAAATTTAGTAAAGACAGAAAAGTCATAGGGTCTTATGAAGACTTGGCTGATGTCATAAAAGGCTACCGTGTCCAAGGAAAAACAATAGCACTCACTATGGGATCTTTTGACATGATTCATGATGGCCACGTAAAGTATATTGAACTTGCAAAACAAAATGCCGATATACTCATTTTGGGTGTCGATGATGACGCGGTTATTAAAAAAGCTAAAGGTGAAGATCGTCCTTTCGATGATCTCTCCACAAGACTTACAATCTTAGCCGCCCTTTCTGCTGTTGATCATATTCTTGTGAGAAAAGAAGAAGATTCAATTTCTAAACTTTGCGAAGTTGTGAGACCTGATTTTTTAGTTATTTCAACATCGTCAAACTCAACAAAGGGTTATGATGTGAATAAGACTGAAGAAAAAGAGTCTTTTGAAGGTATGATGGATAGAATGTATATTAAGACAGACATTGCAAAACAGCTTATTGTCTTAGATCCTCAATCTTCAAATTCAACCACTTCAAAGATGAGAAAACTAAAATCCGAAGGAGGGAAGGAATTAGCTGAAAAAATTGGTAAAGTTATAGACGAACATTTAAATTCTTTATAGCATGAAGATTTTAGTTGCTTACATCCCAGCTTTTCATAAGGGTTATGTAAACCTTATTCAAGATGAAAAACCAGACAAGATTTACCTTATCTCTGAAGATTTTATTTCAGTTTTTGAAAATGAAAACCCTTATCTTTCAAGAAGTTTTATACATGCAGTCTCTTCTCAGGATATAAAACAGATTTTGAGTAATAAGTTTCCTCATATTCTTGTTGATATTTTGCATTACGAGAGTGTTAGATCTTTGCTTCATGAAGTGGTTTCTTCTGAAATTGGTTTTGAGATTGTTTTGCCACAAGAAGATATTAGTGAGTACTTTGTATCTACTTTTTGTAAGAATATACAAGTTTCTTATTCAAAGAGTCATTTTTTAAGATGGAATCAACATATATCTAAAAATCAACCAATACACGAATGTGTTGATAAAAAAGATATCTTGTTTGATGAAATTATTGTAAAAGGATACGAAGAATCACAAAAATCTTTTGATTGGTGGAGGCAAGTTGGAGCAGTATTGTTTAATCCTCAAAGTAAGGAAATTATGTTTACTGCTTACAATAAACATCTTCCGTATGAAGGACTACCAAATGTTGTTGGTGATGCGCGATCTCCTCTCACGCCAGGTCAAAATCCGGAGTGGGTTACAGCGATTCATGCAGAACAGCATGTCCTTATGAAAGCATTAAATGAAGGTTGCAGTGTACGAAATCTTGCTTTGTACACAACAACATATCCTTGTCCTGTTTGCGCTAAATTAATTGCTCTTTCCGGAATATCTCAAATTTTTTATACTGAAGGATATTCTATTATGGAAGAAGCTGGAAACATTATGACATCTTTTGGTGTTGAAATATTTCAAGTTCATAAAAAAGAACCGCTTAGTTAAGCGGTTCTTTTTAATTTTAAAGTACAGTATCTACCTTAAGAGGTGGATACGGTTCATAATCATGAAGACTAAAATGCTCCGGTCTTATTGCAAAAAAATCTTGTATTGGATCGCCTGTTGTTTCAAAGTTTAAATGAACAGTTGGAAGTCTACGAGGCTCTCTCGATAAAAGAATTTTTACATTCTCATTTTGTATACTGTATATATGAGAATTTACCATGATGTGGTTATATAATTTGAATTTATAACCCAGAACCTTACTAATCATCATGCCTATGGCAGGGTAATGGATCATATTGTATGGTACACCTGTCGGGACATCTGCACTTCTTTGAATATGATCAAGAACAAGACTTTTTGGTTCAGGATTTATGGTTATTTGAACATCACCATGACAGGGGGCTACTACAACTTTTCTTTTTCCATCGGGAACAATGATTCCTGGAGGGTACCAATTAGTTACTCGATGAGTAAGAGCAGAAGGATATTTAATCATTTGTTTTAGGATGTTTTCCCACTGATTTACGGTACCTCCATCCTCTGTTGGATAATGACCCCAAATTCCGCCATATGAAAATCTTCCGAGGTGCTCACCTTTGTCGTTATCTGGTAAATCAAATTTTGGTGTTCCGTCGGCGTTGTTTACATGAGCTTCTTCTACCCAACGTTTCCACCAAAATTTTGGTAGGCCAAATTTTTCTAACTCACTCAGTGTTGTGGCTCCATGTATAAAACCGATAATTTCAGCAATTGCATAACGCATGGTTTTTTCTGTTATTTCACGTTCTGTGATTAAGGGAAAACCATGTTCCATTTCAAATCTCATAATATTTCCATGATATTTAGTCATGGTGTCTTCATGAAATTGAGGATTGAGAACTTCACCTTTACTTTGTATCAGAGATAGTGCATCTTGATACTCAGTGTTTACTTTCCTTTCATGAAAGGGTAAGTAGTCGATAACTTGATTACTCATTGTTACTTTTTTATTTAGTTATTTTTTGTTTCCTCCAATGAAAAATTTTACACGATCTTTTTCATAAGATTTAGATGTTGTATCAGGTACAATAATATGTGCGTGTAAACGCTTAACAGTTGCTCCTGATAAAATAGTGTCGCCAAATCGCATACCTAAAGCCCCTCCTTCTACTCTATGGTTTTCCTTGAGCCAAGTAAAACATTTGAAAAGATCAAGAATTTCTTCTTGTTGCAATTCAGACATCTGCTCAACATATCTTTTGGATATAAGTAAAAAGTGTTGTTTGGTATTTTGATAAGGATATTGACTCAGTGTAACAATCCAACCCTCACTATCTAGTAGAACAGGCTGTTTGTGATACTTCTTAATATTTTCTGGTGAAAAAGGATCTTCGTTTGCTTCTATGATCTTTTTCATTACTTCATCTTGGTCTCCTCCTCGAGAATTTCTTAAGTCTACAAAGTTATTTTTTGTTTTCATGGTTCTATTTTTTTTGATTTTCCCTCAGTCTATAGAAAACAAGCTGGATGTGCAAGGTTTGTGATTTTGGGTCATCCGAGTACAATTTAAATATGAAACTCAAAATCAAAAAACTTCATAGCGACGCCATTCTTCCAAGTTATGCAAAAAAGGGAGATGCGGGGATGGATATTTTTGCGTCAGAAAATCTCACTTTAAATCCCGGTGAACGTGGGCTGGTAAAAACAGGCATCTCTATGGAATTTCCGGAAGGCTATGTATTTTTGGTATGGGATAAAAGTGGGATTTCAACAAAGGGAGGTGTGACAACAATCGCTGGTGTGATTGACTCGGGATATCGAGGAGAACTTCAAATTGCTGTAATAAATCTTGGGCAAGAACCCTACACCTTTGAGAAAGGGAAAAAGGTTGCGCAAGGTTTAATACAACCAATTGTACAAGCTGAAATTGAAGAGGTTTCAGAGCTTTCAGATTCGTCTCGAGGAGAGGGAGGTTTTGGTAGCACGGGAGTGTAATTTGAGGTATAGTATTGATATGAAAATTTTGGAAACACTTACAAAAATAATATCTGAAATTTTGAAAGATCTTGGGGTTTTAAACCCTGAGGTTTCTTTTGAGCATCCTGGAGAGCTTTCTCATGGAGACTTTGCAACAAATGTTGCGATGCGATACGGAAAAATTCTTGGAAAAAATCCACGAGAAATTGGAGAACAGATTGTTTCTCAAATTTCTTCTGTGCAAGGAATTGAAAAGGTGGAAGTTGCTGGCCCTGGATTTATTAACTTCTTTCTTTCTCCTGAAATTTTCTACGAAACAATTTCTGAGATTGATTCTGAATATGGAAAAAATGAATCACGAAAAGGTGACACTATTGTGGTGGAACATTCAAGCCCAAATCTTTTCAAACCATTTCACATTGGTCACGTGATGAACAATACTGTTGGTGAGTCAATTGTGAGACTCGCAGAATATTCAGGCGCAAAGGTTTTGAAAATCTCATACCCATCTGATGTTTCTTTGGGAATCGGAAAAGCTGTATGGAGTCTTTTACAAAAAGGAGAAGGGAATCTCGCAACTCTTGAAACTGTCGAAGAAAAACTCAATTTCTTGGGACAGTGCTATGTTGATGGAACGAAAGCATTTGAGGAAAGTGAAGAAATTCAAAAAGAGATAAAAGAGATTACTCGAAAGATTTATGAAAAAGAAGAAGGGAGAGAATTTTCTGCATACTTGAAAGGAAAGGAAATAAACCTCGAATATTTCTTGGGAGAAACAAAAAGACTTGGTTCTTCATTTCATGAATTCATTTTTGAAAGTGAGGCTGGGGCGCGCGGACGAGAAATTGTGAAAGAAAATATTGGAACAGTATTCCAAGAATCTGATGGAGCAGTTATTTTTGACGGAGAAGCGCGTGGACTTCACACAAGAGTATTTATCAACAGTGAAGGATATCCAACATATGAAGCGAAGGATATTGGACTTCTTGATATTAAATTTTCTCGATACAATCCCAATACTTCTATTCTCATTACCGACAATGAACAATCTTCGTACTATAAAGTGGTACTCGAAGCTGCGGGTGAAATCAAACCAGAATGGAAAGAAAAAACAATCCATAGAACTCATGGAAGAATGACTTTTAAGGGAAAGAAAATGTCTTCACGTCTTGGTGGGGTTCCGCTTGCAAGTGAGGTTTTGGAGACTGTGGGAGAAGAGGTAAAAGAAAGATTGGAAGACAAAAATGATACTCAAAAAATTGATGCAATTTCTATTGCTGCGATTAAGTTTTCAATCTTGAAAGCAATGACTGGAAAAAATATTGATTTTGATCCAGAAACTTCACTTTCTTTTGAAGGAGATTCTGGTCCATATTTGCAATATACTGTGGCTCGATGTCTTTCTATTATCAAGAAAGGAAAGGGGATGAACTTGGCACCAAGACCACAAAAACTACAAGATGAAAAAGTTTCTGATCTTGAAAAATATCTTTGTCGTTTTCCTGAGATTGTGGAAGCTTCTCAAAAGTTGTGGGAACCACACCATATTGCAACCTATCTTTTGATACTTGCGCGAGAGTTTAATTCTTGGTATGGAAATACAAAAATTCTTGATGAAGAAAATTTGAATGTTTCTTACAACCTTTGGTTGACGCAATCCGTTGCAACAACAATCGGAAACGGACTTCATCTTTTGGGAATTAAATATTTGGAGAGGATGTAATAAAAAAACAGTGCTTGACACTGTTTTTTTATTATGTTTCAATATAAACCTAATTTAAAAAGTTCTTTAATATGACACATAATTCAAAAATCCTTAAAAGTTTAAACGGAACCTGGATTGATGAACTTCTTTCAATTTCTGATGAAGAAATTAAAGAGGTAATCAGTAATCTTAATGATATTAAGATGACAGAACCAAAAATTACTATTTCTCAAGATGGGAATGATCAAGTAATAAATTTTCCGTACCTTCTTGGTGAAATGAATGACTTCGAGAAAGCAGCACTTGCTCTTTTGAAAAAAAAGCAAGATGAACTTGACGGATTAAAGTCTGGTAATATTCCGTTTCAGGTTACACAGTACCAAGATATTATTTCTATAATCAAACGTTGTATTTCTTCCTCGGTTCATGAGCGTTATCAAATCCTTCCTAATACTAGTGTTGGGTTTTCTCTTTCTAAGAATGGTGAGATTTTTGCAATTCACGGATATTCTAGAGAAGACAAACCAGTATCCATGGAATCAGCTGTCTGGAATTATTCTATGCACCTTTACATGACAGAGGGTGGTACATTGGAGACTCCACATCTTTTATTTTTATTTGGCCTTGTTAGTTAAAACAAGGCCTTTTTTCTTTGGTTTTTTTGTGCTATATTTCAGCTATGAGCGTTGAAGGAACTAATCACTCCAGAGCTTCAAGAAGAAACCTTTAAAGGAAGTAGAACTTGGCGGGTAAGCCCGAAATAGCTGTAATGAGGATGCGGGAAAATGGCAAAGCCATTTTCCCGCATCAAACAAGGTGGTACCGCGGGAAACAGAAAACTCGCCCTTGGAAATAAGTCTTTGTACTTATTTCTGTGGGCGAGTTTTTTTATTTATCAATTTATTAGCTTTTATACATATCATGAACGAAGAACAAAAAAAATCACAAGTTGCATTAGCAGAAGAAAAAATATTGAAGTTTTGGAAGGACCAAAATATTTTCCAAAAATCTTTGCAAAAGGATTCACCACGAGGTGAGTTTGTATTTTTTGACGGGCCGCCATACGCAACAGGACTTCCACATTACGGACATCTTTTGCCGGGAACAATGAAAGATGTGATTCCGAGGTATAAAACCATGAAAGGTTTTCATGTTCCACGTCAGTGGGGGTGGGACTGTCACGGGCTTCCGATTGAAAACCTCATCCAAAAAGAACTGAACCTTCCAACAAAACAAGATATTGTTGAGTATGGAATCGAAAAGTTCAACCAGGCCGCACGGGCGAGTGTTCTTCGATATGAGACAGACTGGAAAGAATATATCCCGCGAGTTGGACGATTTGTGGATATGGATAATCCATACAAAACAATGGATCCAGAATTTATGGAAAGTGTATGGGCTGTGTTCAAAAATCTTGATGACCAAGGTTTGGTGTACAAAAGCTACAAGTCGATGATGGTTTCGCCTCCGCTTGAAACAGTACTTTCAAACCAGGAAGTGAACATGGGTGGCTACAAAGACATCACTGATATTTCTGTGTATGCAAACTTCACTCTAACAAGTGGTCCACACAAAGGAGCGAATATGGTGGCGTGGACAACAACTCCATGGACACTTCCAGGGAATGTGCTTTTGGCGGTGGGAGAGGAGATTGAATATGTTGTTGTTGAATTTACGCAATCACCATCAGGTGCAGATTTAAAACCTGGAGAAAAAATCCCAGTAATACAAACGACAAATGAACAGAGAGAAAAAAGTATAAAATATGCAGGAAAAAAATATATCATTGCACATAAACTTTTGGAAGAAATTCAAAAACATTCAGGAGTAAACAATCATGAAATATTGCATATAATTAAAGGAAAAGATCTCATCGGTTCAACATACGAACCAATTTTCCCAATTTACAAAAACCATGCAAATGCATTTCGAGTTGTTCATGGTGATTTTGTTACCACAGAAGACGGAACAGGAATCGTGCATATTGCGCCAGGGTTTGGACAAGATGACCTAAACTTGGGACAAAAAGAAAAAGTAGAACCAATCCACCATGTGAAAATGGACGGACATTTTGTATCAGAAGTAGAAAACTTTTTGGTAGAAGCTGGATATGATGTAAAGGGTTTTGCTGTAAGAGATCCTGATGATAAAAAGAGTAAACATATTGATATTGAAATTTTAAAATATTTACAAGACACTGATAAGTATTTTGATAAAAAAAACTATAAACATGCATATCCTGTGTGTTGGCGAACAGATTGTCCACTCATCAACTACGCGACAGAGAGTTGGTTTGTGAACGTGCAAAAGGTAAAAGAAAAACTTATCAAAAATAACCAAAAAACAAATTGGGTTCCAAACCATATTAAAGATGGTCGTTTTGGAAAGTGGCTTGAAGAAGTTCGAGATTGGTCAGTATCACGAGCGCGGTTTTGGGGAACGCCACTTCCAATCTGGGAAAGTGAATCGGGAAAGAAACTCATCTTGGGCTCAATCGAAGATTTGCGAGAAAATGCACAAGGGCAAATTACAAAAATTATTTTTATACGACATGGGCAAGCAGAACATAATGTTAAAGAAATTTCTTCTTCATCGCTTGATAAACATCCACTCACTGAACTTGGACACTCTCAAGCTGAAAAGGCGGCAGAAAAAATTGTGAAAGAAAAAGTTGATGTTGTGTATTCATCTCCAATACTTCGAGTAAAACAAACTGCAGAACATTACACAAAAAAATCTGGAAAGGAAATTATTTTTGATGACAGACTGAAAGAAATTACTTCAGGAAATTGGGAAGAGAAAACACAGTTTGATCCAGAGGTGAAAGCTGAAAGAGATGCATATAAAAATCTTCCAGTAGAGGAACGATATCTTTTCAAGCGTGGTGGAACAGGAGAATCTTGGAAAGATCTAGATGATAGAACAGAAGATTTCTTGAGAGATATTATTGCAAAGCATCCTGGACAAACAATGGTTGTGTTTTCACACCAGGGAACAGGTTCTTCAATGATGAAACTTTTGAAAGGTATTTCAAATGAAGATGCTGTTTCATCAATTTTTAGTAATCCTGCGCTTACTGGAAACGCGGTACCAGTCACTTTGTTTGTCGACAATACAAGACTTCGAGAACTTGATCTCCATCGTCCATATATCGACAATTTCAAAATTGAAAAAGATGGAGAATCATACAAACGAATTCCAGATGTGTTTGATGTATGGTTTGATAGTGGCTCTATGCCGTATGCGTCACATCACTATCCATTTGATGATTCACGGTTTCAACCAAAGAAAGGCTTGTTTAAAAAAACAAAACGTTTCCCAGCGGACTTTGTTGCAGAAGGACAAGACCAAACACGTGGTTGGTTTTATGTGATGATGGTTCTTGCAAGTGCGCAGTTTGATCAACCAGCATTTAAAAATGTATTGGTAAACGGACTCGTACTTGCCGAAGATGGAAAGAAAATGTCAAAACGTCTCAAGAACTATCCAGATCTCAACTACATGATTGATAAAGAGGGAGCAGATGCACTTCGATTGTTTCTCATGGCGAGTCCTGCGGTTCACGCAGAGGATGTAAACTTTAGTGAAAAAACAGTGAGTGAAGTTCAGAGTAAGGTTATGGGGCGATATAGAAACTCAGCGACATTTTATGAAATGTATAGCGCGCGAGAAAAAGCGCACAATCAAAGTCAAAATATTCTTGATAAGTGGATTCTCGCAAGACTTTATGAAACGATTCGAGATGTTGAAGAAGGACTTGAAAGCTATCTGATTGATAAAGGAGCTCGTCCACTCTTTGATTTTGTTGATGATCTTTCAACATGGTATGTTCGTCGCTCACGAGACAGATTCAAGAGCGATGGTGAAGACAAAGTGGCTGCGCTTTCAACGACTCGATTTGTCTTGAAAGAATTTGCAAAGGTTGCAGCGCCATATATTCCGTTTGTTGCTGAAGAGGTGTATCAAACAGTGAAAGAAGAAAATGATCCAGAATCTGTTCATCTGTGTGATTGGCCACAGGTTTCTTCGTTCGATACAAGTATTTTGAGTGCAATGAAACTCACTCGAGATCTTGCAAGTCAGGGTCTTCTACTCCGGCAAAAGTCTGGTGTAAAAGTACGTCAACCACTCCAAAGTTTCACCATCACAGAAAATCTTCAAAGAGAATATCTTGAAATTATTGAAGATGAACTTAATGTGAAAGAAGTTCTAGTTGCTAAAGAAATTTCTCTTGATACCAATCTTACAGAAGAACTGAAGCGTGAAGGAAAATACAGAGAGCTTCTTCGTGCAATCCAAGATCTTCGAAAGAAAAAAGATCTTTCTCCAAAACAAACAATCACACTCGTGGTGTCGCCAGAGGCTCAAGATTTAGTGGAAACATTTAGTTCAGAAATAAAACAACTTGCTCAGGTAGAGAAATTTATTTTTGAAGAAAAAGAAGGTGAGGTTGTTGATCTTGAAGATTACAAAGTAAGTATTTCAATCCGTTAATGTATACAATCCATCAAAACCCAGGTTTCATTATTGACGCAATGGATACAGGTGAAAAAAACCGGTTTTTTTGGATTGTGACACAGGACTTTGGACTCATACATGCAAGTGCTCAAGGAGTTCGTTCTACTACATCAAAACTCAATCCCTTCCTTCAACAGTATTCTTTTTCAGTTATCGAGTTTGTGCGAGGGAAGGATGTTTGGAGAATTACCAACGCATTACCGTTTGATGGAGAACAAGTAACCTTTGCCGGTTTTTCAAAAAAGGCACAGGAGTCTATCTCAAGAATCGCGAATTTGCTTCGAAGGTTGTATGTTGGAGAAGAATCTCAAGAAAGTCTTTTTTCTGATATTTATGAAGCTTGTCTTAAAATTTCAAAAACCTTTGATAGTGAGACGATAGAGGCGATTGAGATTTTGGTAACAATCAAGATTCTCCATCGTCTTGGATATTGGGAAGAGTTTAAAGAATCATACAGTTTACATAATTCACCCTTTACAAGAGAAACCTTAGATAGAACAAGTCAAAAAAAATATGAGCTTTTGGAAAGAATTAAACAGTCTCTTCGTGAAAGTCATCTCTAAGCTTGCTATACTTATAATCATATGGAAGAAAGAAAAAAAATCATTCCCGATAAATTAGAAATGAGTGAACGCGAACTCTATGTTCGTGGTCGGGAACCAAAACAAGTTACAAGACATGAGTTACATGACAGTGTTTCAACTATTCCATCCGCGTGGAGTGGTGATAATCAAATGCCAACTAAAAAAAGAAAAAAACATTTAATGCACTCAAAAAATTTCCGTAACCTTTTTATGGTGGCGATTGCTTTTTTCTTGGGTTCAATGATTTTTGCTTTCTTTACTTTTTTCCAAGGTGGTACAACAATTTCAAACAATAATATTGATATTGTTGTTCTTGGAAACTCATTTGTTGATGGTGGGGAAGAACTTCCTCTTCAAATCAAGGTTGCAAACAGAAATAGAACAAATATTGAAATTGCCGATATGCTTGTTGAGTATTCAAAAGGAGTTGGTGGTGCAGAAGATATTGTTCGAGAACGTGTTTCTCTTGGGGAAATTAAAAGTGGAGATATTGCGGAGGATATTGTAGAAATTGCTATCTTTGGAGAACAGGGTTCTATGCGAGATGTAACATTTACACTTGAATATCGAGTTGAAAATTCAAATGCTATTTTCGTAAAAGAATATGGTTATCAGGTAACGATAGCAACATCACCAGTTGATGTTATTGTTGAAGGTCCAGAAAATGTTGTTTCAAATCAGTTATTTTCAATAGATATTACTGTTATTCAAAATAGTACAGAAGTAACAGAAAACATGATGCTTGTTGCGACATATCCTTCAGGATTCAAATTTGAAAGTGCGAGTCCAGAACCTGACTTCGGAAACGATACCTGGGTTTTGGGGGATTTAGCGCCGGGAGTTGAAAAAACAATTCAAATTCAAGGATCAATTCGAGCAAGTAATGGTGAAGAAAGAATCATTACCATTATTTCTGGAAGTCAAAATCCAGATGATGAACAAGAAATTGGAGTTCAGTTTACCGCAACACCGCTTGCGATAGAAATTGGCACCCCATTTGTTTCAGCAGAACTTTCGACTGGTCAAACAAAGTCAAACCAGTTTATCGTTTCTTCAACAGGAGAAACAACATTTACAATTGATTGGGAAAATGAACTTGATACCTCACTTTCTTCTTTGGAGATTACAGCTCGATTTTCTGGAAATGGTTTTGATCCAACTAGAGTAACTGTAAATCAAGGATTTTTTGATAATAACCAAGGTGAGATTGTGTGGAATCAAAATAATAATAGTAATCTTAATAATATTTCTCCTGGAAAAACAGGTCAACTTTATTTCTCTCTTATTCCAAAAGCTGGGGTTGCAAACCCAACAATATCAGTTGCAATTGATGCAAAAGGAGTTCTTGTTGGACAAGGTACACAACCTGAAGAGGTAAGTAATATTTACAATGGAGTGATTCGAGTTGCTTCTGATGTTTCTATTTCAAATGCTCTATTTTTCAATAATGGACCATTTGTGAATAGTGGAACTCTTCCTCCGAAGGTTGGAGAAGAAACAACATATACTGTCGAGTGGACAGTCTCATCAGCAACGAGTAGTCTCGATGATGTAAAAGTTGTTGCCGATCTTCCTTCATATATAACTTGGAAAGGTGAATCTTTCCCAGAAGATGCAAATATTTCATACAATTCAATTAACAGAAGACTCACATGGAATGCTGGAGAAATTACCCCAGGGGCTTCAGGTTCAAAAAAAATATATTTTAAAGTTGGATTTATTCCATCAGTTTCTCAAATACAAACCTTACCAACAATTATCTCTTCTGGAAGTCTCGAAGCTAAAGATGCTTTCACTGGAGATATTGTTTCAAAAACATTTGGTCAACTCAACTCTAGTCTTTCAAGAGATACTGAGTATAATGCAAATAACGACAGAGTCGTAGAATAATATGAAAACACACGAATTAATGGAAAAAATAATAAGCTTATCAAAACGACGAGGGTTCATTTATCCAGGTTCTGAAATCTATGGAGGACTTGCTGGGTCATACGACTTTGGTCCGCTTGGGTCAATGCTTAAGAAGAATATCAAAGATTCTTGGTGGAGATTTTTCGTTGAAAATAGAACTGATATGTATGGTCTCGACTCTGCAATTATTTTGAGTCCATCAGTATGGCAGGCGAGTGGTCACGCAGCAGGATTTGTTGATCCGCTTGTGGAAGATTTGAAAACAAATAAACGATACCGGGCTGATCATATTCTTGAAGATCTTAATTTTGATATCAAAGGAAAAACAGTGGAGGAAATGTCTCAGATTATCAAAGACCACGGAGTTAAAAGTCCAGAAGGAAATCCTCTTGGGGAAGTTCGAACATTTAATATGATGCTTGAAACACAGCTTGGAGCCGTGCAAGACGCAAAATCAAAAACATTTCTTCGGCCAGAAACAGCACAGGGAATCTTCGTAAACTTCAAAAATATTGTTGATACTTTTTCTCCAAAGGTTCCGTTTGGAGTAGGTCAAATTGGAAAAGCCTTTCGAAATGAAATTGCTCCAAAAGATTTCATATTCCGAGGACGTGAATTTGAACAAATGGAAATTGAATACTTTATTCGTGAAGAAGATTGGGAAAAAGAATTCATGTATTGGAAAGATGAAATGCTTGAATGGATGGGAACCATCGGACTTGATATGAATCATGTTCATGAGCTTGAGGTTTCAGCAGAAGACAGGGCGCACTACTCAAAACGAACAATCGATTTTGAATTTGATTATCCATTTGGAAGAAAAGAATTGTATGGACTTGCATATCGTGGTTCATATGATCTTTCAAAACACATGGAAGGATCAGGAGAAAAACTTCAGATCCTTGATCAAGAAAAAAACGAATGGTTTACACCTCATGTGATTGAGCCGTCGTTTGGAGTTGAGCGAACCCTTCTTGCACTTCTTGTTTCAGCATATCGAGAAGAGGAAATTGATGGAGAAGTTCGAACATATCTTGCTTTGCATCCAAACATTGCTCCAATTAAAATTGCAGTGAGTCCACTTCTTCGAAACAAGCCAGAACTTGTTGAGAAAGCAAAAGAAGTATTTGGAGTTTTGAAACGAGAATTTGGAAATGTTTCTTGGGATGATAATGGAAATATCGGAAAACGATATCGAAGGCAAGATGAAATTGGAACACCGTTTTGTCTTGTGATTGATTTTGACTCTCTTGAAAAAGGAGATGTAACAGTTAGAGACAGAAACACAACTCACCAAGAGCGGGTTTCAATTGACTCTCTTATTCCTTATTTTAAAGAAAAATTTAGTCTATAAAATCGTTATACACAAAAGACCCTTCAAAGGGTCTTTTGTGTTATGATGATAGTAGTTTTAAAGAAATAAACATTATATAGCCTATGAATATATCTCATAATAGATTTACAGTAAAAATCTCTAACAAAACACTTATAAGTGCTTTTCTTTTGGTTGCACTTGCTGCAGCTTTGCTTAAGTTGTCTGATTTGGTCTTGGTAGTGCTTACTTCAATCGTAATCGCTTCTTTTGTGAGAACCGTAAGTGAAAGACTTTTGAAATATCATATTCCAAAAACAGTTTCAGTGGTTGGAATGTACATTCTTGGTTTTGCTGCACTTTCTGGAATTTTCTATTTCTTTGTTCCAGTTTTGATTATTGAATTTTCAAAACTCATTCCGATAATTGCTGATTTTATTCCGGGAATTGTAAATCAAAATACTGTAGATGGTGCAAAGACAGTTGCTGAAAATATTACAGAAGGAGTTATGCTTCCGGATTTATTCCAGCAATTACAGGGGGTATTAGCTTCAATCAGTAGTGGTTTTGTAAGTGCTATCTCAAATCTCTTTGGAAGTATTGCAAATGTTATTTTAATTGTTGTTATTTCTTTTTATCTTTCTTTGGCAGAAGATGGTATCGAATCATTCTTGAGAATTGTTACTCCAAAGCAACATGAGAAATATGTTATTGATCTTTGGAAACGTTCACAAAGAAAAATTGCAAAATGGCTTCGTGGTCAAATGTTCATGGGTCTTATTGTCGGACTTCTTACCTTCATAGGGCTTGCATTGATCGGTGTTGAATATGCACTTTTGCTTGCTGTAATTGCAGCTGTATTTGAACTTATTCCTTTTGGAATTATTCTCGCTTCAATCCCCGCAATCTCTCTTGCCTTTGCTTCTGGAGGAATCTCTCTTGCAATTTTGGTTGCCGGGTTGTATGTTGTAATACAACAAATAGAAAGTTATGTGGTGCAACCTCTTGTTATGCGAAAAGCAACAGGAGTTTCTCCAATCGCTGTTATCTTAGCAGTTTTGATTGGGTTTAAACTTGCTGGATTCTGGGGGCTCATCCTTGCAATTCCAGTGACTGTAACACTACTTGAATATATTAAAGACAGAGAAAAAAATAAACTAGAAATTGAAGAACATGAAAAATAATAAATCATTCTATATAACAACAACACTTCCATATATCAATGCTGAGCCACATATTGGTTTTGCAATGGAAATTATTCGAGCTGATGCGCTTGCTCGCTACAAAGCACTCACTGGGCATGATGTATTTTTCAATACAGGAACAGATGAACACGGAAAAAAGATTTGGGAATCAGCTCAAAAAGAGGGAATGAAAACCCAAGCGTTTACTGACAAACTTTCTCAGCGTTTTAAGCTTCTTAAAGACACCCTTGATTTGTACGATGATGTAACCTTTATTCGAACTACAGATGAACATCACAAAAAAGCAGCTCAGGAATTTTGGAAGTTGGTAGACAAGAATGGATATATCTACAAGAAAAACTATCAAGCAAAATACTGCGTCGGATGTGAACTCGAAAAGACAGATAGTGAACTTGTGGATGGAAAATGTCCAATTCACCCAAACAGAGATTTAGAAATTATTGAAGAAGAAAACTATTTCTTTAAGTTTTCTGAATTTACTCAACCACTTTTGGATTACTATGAAGTCAACAAAGATTTTGTTCGACCGGATTTTCGGTTTGAAGAAATCAAATCTTTTGTGTCAGGAGGTCTTCAAGATTTTTCAATTTCTCGCTCAAAAGAAAAAATGCCGTGGGGTGTTCCAGTTCCAGGAGATGATGAGCAAGTAATGTATGTTTGGTTTGATGCTTTGGTAAACTATATCTCAACACTTGGATGGCCAAACAGTGAAAACTTTACAAAGTTTTGGGAAGAAGGACAAACAGTGCAAATTGCGGGAAAGGACAATCTTCGTCAGCAAAGTGCAATGTGGCAAGCGATGCTTATGGCGGCAGAACTTCCGCCAACACAAACAATTCTCATTAATGGATTTTTGAATGGTCCAGATGGAAGAAAGATGTCAAAGAGTCTTGGAAATGTTCTTTCTCCAGACGAAGTTTTGGCTTTGCTTCCAGTTGATGCGCTTCGATTTTATCTTGTGAATGAAGTAAGTCCGTTTGAAGATTCACCGATTTCTCTTGAGCTTATCAAAGAAGCCTACACAGCTCACTTGGTAAACGGAATTGGAAATCTGACAAACAGAATTGTAAAAATGGCGTCTTCATATGATGTCGCTGTTGCGCTTCCAAGTCCTGAAGAGGTATGGGAAGACAAAGAGTTTGTCTCACCAGAATTTCATGACCACATGAACAATTTTGTTCCGCAAAAATCTTTGCAATATCTTTTCAAGGAAATTCGAGAAATGGATACTTTCATAACTCGTGAAGAGCCATTCAAGAAAATTAAGGTGGATGAAGAAGCTGCAAAAGAAGATGTTGCACGTCTCATGATCAACCTTTGGTATATAGGAGTTCTTTTGGAACCATTTATGCCAGAAGCTTCTGAAAAGATAAAGCAGGCTGTTGCAAACAAAGAAGTTCCAGAAACACCGATCTTTCCACGTCTTGCCTAATAATATGAAATACAACTTTTTTGATATTCATAGCCACTTCAACCTCGATTCTTTCGATGGCGATTTGAATGTGGTGATTGAATCCCATAAAGAAAAGAGTATTGGAACTATCTGTGTTGGAGTGGATAAAGCAACCTCAGAAAAAGCAAAAAGTCTAGCAGGTGAATATGAGAATATTTTTGCTTGTGTGGGACTTCATCCTGATAATGTAACCGAAGAAGAATTTGATCCCGAGTTTTACAAAGATATTGCAATGAATCCAAAAGTTGTTGCGATTGGTGAGTGTGGACTCGATTATTTCAGAATCGACCCAAATGACCATGTGGGAAAAGATGCACAAAAAGAAGTATTCAAACAACAAATCGAACTTGCCTTGTATCTCGATCTTCCGCTCATGTTGCATATTCGTCCGAGTCAAAACTCATACGATGCATATCTTGAAACACTTGAAATTTTGGAAGAATACAAAAAAGAAAATCCAAAACTCAAAGGTAACTCACACTTTTTCGTAGGAACTAAAGAAATTGCGGACAGATTTCTTGCGATTGGATTCACAGTTTCTTTTACTGGAGTGATTACAATCACAAGTGACTATGATGAAGTGGTGAGACATGTTCCGCTTGATATGATGATGGCAGAAACAGACGCACCGTTTGTGGCACCAAAATCTCACAGAGGAAAACGATGTGAACCGTATATGGTGGAAGAAGTATACAAAAAAATTGCAGAGCTGAAAGGGCTTTCTCTCGAGGAGGTTCAAACAGTTTTTGCAGAAAATCGAAAACGAGTGTTTGGGATACCAAACTAAAAAGCGAAGCCTACGGCTTCGCTTTTGAATATATTGACAAATTACAAAAGCCATGTATTATATATTTTATAAAAAGTCCTTTTAAAATAACTTACAAAACGTGGTCATGGCTATAAGGTGCTTTAAGAAAGGCGGTTTATAGCTATGACCACTCATACAAAGTGTCTGGTCCCCTGGTAATAATTAAACAAACAGATGACGCCATGCAAATGACCCCATCAGAAGTAAAAAAAATGACAGCTGGTCAAATTGACAAAGCTGTTGCTAACTACCGTGCCTTGCTTGAAAAGCACGCAGGAGAATTCAATTCGGAAGCTGTACAAACAGTTCTCGGACAATCCGAGCTTGCTGAAGAACACTTTCAAGTGTTCCGTACACGTGTTGAAGCTATCTCAAATTTCATCATCCGCAAGGTAAAGGTAAACCGAAGTCGATCTCCACAACAAGCTATCGATGCCACAGGTTGCACACAGTACACAGACAATACTGTTGTGAAGGTGATGCCAATAGGAGAGGGTGAAGAGGTAGACCTCTATCTCATTCCTTTCAAAAAAAAGCTTTCAGTTGACAACCTTGAAGAAGCCGTTGACAAAGCAGGTTTTGTTCTCATTGATCCAATCACACTGTGTGCTCTCAACGAAGCAGACCCTGCACTTGCTGACACTATTCCAAATGCCACTCAGTGGCGAGACAAGAATGGTAAAGCTTGCTGCGCGTATTTCCGCCGTTGGGCTGGTGAGCGCGTGGTGAATATCGGTCGGAATGACATTGGCTGGCATGGCTTCTGGTTTTTCGGGTGTGTTCGCAAGAAGAGTGCTGAGGTTTCAGGATCTTAGTATTTCTTAAAAAATTAGTTCTTAGAACTTAAGACCGCGACGAAGTCGCGGTCTTTCTTTTTCTTGCCAGACGAGAACTATTCTGGTAGTATACAGCTCGTAGTACCTATTTCGTATCCACGAGGATACGCATAGTCCGTGAATAGGTACCAGGCGCTTTGTGCGTCTTCTTGTAACACAAAACGGACGGACTTCGTCCGTTTTTTGTTTTCGGACCAATTTATTACTAACAAAAATATCACTATGATTTACGAAGTAAGTTACCTCGTTCTTCCAACTGTGGGAGAAGATGCTCTTGCTCCAGAAGTTTCAAAATTGAAAGAAACTCTTGCTGGTGTAGAAGCAAAGGTGATCGGAGATGAATATCCATCACTTATCAACCTCCAATATGAAATGACAAAGCGAATTGATACAAAAAACGTTCGATTTGACCAAGCATACTTTGGGTGGGTAAAATTTGAAGCAGAATCTGATTCTGTAGCAAAGATTAAAAAGGCACTTGATTTGAACAAGTCACTACTACGATACCTTATCGTAACAACTGTTCGAGAAAATACTCTTTCTGCAAAGAAAAGTGTAGCTGCGCTTCTTTCACCAAAATCAGCTCGATCAACTTCAATTGTAAAAGAAGAAGTTGTAGCGGCTCCAATTGATGAAGAGGTTGTAGACCAAGAAATCGACAAGCTTGTTGAAGAAACAGCTACTGTTGAAACAAACGACTAAAATAGAAATCTCTATTTGTGTCAACAAGCAAAGATAGGGTACAATAGAACCATTATTTACTAATAGTGTCTCAAATATGTATCTAAATCGCGCTACAATTATCGGAAATCTTACACGGGATCCAGAACTCAAATCATTGCCATCTGGAGTTAAGGTTGTGAGTTTCTCTGTTGCTACAAATCGAGTTTGGTATGACCAAAATCGACAAAAACAAGAAGCGACAGATTACCACAACATTGTTTCGTTTGGTAAACAAGCAGAAACAATTGCTCAGTATATGAAAAAGGGAAGTTCAATCTATGTTGAAGGACGACTTCAAACCAGAAGTTGGGATCAAGATGGAAAGAAACAATACCGAACAGAAATTCTTGCTGAGAAATTCCAATTTGGACCAAGAGCGGGTGGGGCACCTGGTGCAGCACCTTCTCCAGTTTCTTCTTCAAATAATGCAGGTGGATCAGAAGAACAAGAACCACCAATGATTGATTCTGTTGATTATCCTGAAGAGGATATCAACCCTGAAGATATTCCATTCTAATAATTAATTACATTAGTATTATGGATTACTTTACTCAAAATAATATCAAACACATCGACTACAAAGATCTTGAAATCTTGCGAATGTTTGTGAGTCCATCTGGTAAAATCATGCCACGACGACGAACACAACTTTCTGCAAAACATCAACGACATGTAGCAGAAGCTATCAAACGAGCACGATTTATGGGACTTCTTCCATTCGTTGCAAAATAAAGATAGGAACAGAAAAGCCTCAATCTTGGGGCTTTTCTTTTTTGTTGAAATGCTATAGAGTAGATGCGTATGCTTGAATATAACGAAATAAAACCAAAAACAGTTATCGTATTTGACGAAGAACCGTGGGAGGTTATCGACTCTCATATTTTTCGAAAACAACAACGAAAGCCAGTTAATCAAACAACTCTCAGAAATTTGATTAGTGGACGAACTATCGAGCATTCATTTCACCAATCTGAAAAGGTAAATGAAGCAGAAGTTGCAAAAAAAGAGGTAAAATATTTATATCAAAAAGGAGCAGAACTTTGGTTTTGTAATCCAAAAGATCCAAAAGAACGATTCACTATCTCTCTCGATGTTGTGGGGGATAAAACAAAGTTTATGCTTGCAAATCGTGTCTATTCTGCACGAGTCTTTAAAGAAGATACAATCTTTGATTTGGAACTTCCAATCAAAGATGTGTATGAAGTAAAAGAAGCTCCACCAAACATCAAAGGAAACACTGTTTCTGGAAGTGGAAAGCCTGTAGTTATTTCAACAGGAGCAACAGTCCTTACTCCGTTCTTCATCGAAGCAGGAGAAAAGATTGTGGTAAACACTGGAACAGGGGAATATATCGAACGATATAAAGAAGGAATGTTTGATGAATAAAACAAAAAGCGGGACGCCTTCGGCGTCCCGCTTTTTGTTTTTAAATATCCTTCAATTTTTTTGTAATTGCCTTCAAAATTTCATCACGAACTTTTTTGTTTTCAGATTCTTTCAAGAATTGTCTTGTTGCGTCATATCCTCGTCCAAGTTTTACTTCCTCTTTTCCTTCCGCAAGATATGAATACATTGCGCCTGATTTCTTAACAATTCCCATCGATTCTCCAAGTGCAAGCATTTCTCCTTCGAGTGAGATTCCTTCTCCGTAGATAATATCAAACTCAGTTTGTTTAAATGGAGATGCAACCTTGTTTTTTACCACTTTTACTCGTGTTCGAGAACCAACAACATCTTCACCTTTCTTAATTTGAGCAATCTTTCGGATATCAAGACGAACAGAAGAATAGAATTTAAGAGCATTTCCTCCCGTTGTTGTTTCTGGAGATCCAAACATCACTCCAATCTTCATACGAATCTGGTTGATGAAGATAATCATTGTTTTTGATTTTGAAGTGAGCGCAGTAAGCTTTCGAAGTGCTTGACTCATAAGTCTTGCTTGTTTTCCAACCTGGTGTGATCCCATATCACCTTCAATTTCATCTTTTGGAGTGAGCGCTGCTACAGAGTCAATTACGATTACATCAATATTTCCACTTCGTACAAGACTTTCTGTAATCTCAAGTGCTTGTTCTCCTGTATCAGGTTGAGAAATAAGAAGTTCATCAGTTTTTACTCCAAGAGCTTTTGCATAAATTGGATCCATTGCATGTTCTGCGTCGATAAACGCACAGATTCCACCAGCCTTTTGTGCTTCGGCAATAATATGAAGTGTTAGTGTTGTTTTTCCTGAACTTTCTGGTCCATAGATTTCAACTACTCGTCCTCGTGGAAGTCCACCGATTCCAAGCGCTGCATCAAGCCCGATTGATCCTGTTGGAATTGCTCCAATATCTACCTTTGGTTGTTCACCAAGTTTCATAATTGCTCCTTCTCCAAACTTTGTTTGGATAGACTTGAGAGTTTCTTCAAGACTTGTTTTTCCACTTTTGATTTCATCGCTTGATGAAGAAGCTTTTGCTGTTTTCTTTTTGATAGCCATATATATAGTAACTAGTTTGTAATTTCTTCTTGTATTAATTCTTCTGTTTCAATGCGTGTGTCATCTTGCGTGGATGTTTCAATGTTTTCTAATTCCTCACCTTCTTCTTGGTATATGTGTGCTTCAAAGTTTTCTTTCAAGTGAGTCACGTTTGTTTCACTTGTATTCCAAACACTGTAGCGTAACTGTTTGTAGTTTTCGAATTTATCTTGAGCTTCAATCGTAAGAATATTGAGACCGGGGTAGAGGATAAGTGTATCCTTAAAATCTCCATTTTCATCAATGAGAACTTCTCGATTATTGATAGTCAGCATCACTGCTCGTTTTGCTGTGCCTTCAAGATTGAGAACTCTCGAAGAAAATTTTTGTCCATCTTCGAGATTCTCAACTGACAGGGAAACACCTTGAGAAAGAAATGAGGTTCGACTACGTGCGTATATGATTATGAATAAAAATAGTAAGATGATGAGTCCAGTTCGGACAAGATACTTAAAAGATTTTTTATATTCCATATCAATTAAAATCTCTTGTCTTCAGGATATTCATTCGTGTCATCCTCACTATAGTTATAGGCTCCACCACCATTTGGTGATTCTTCCAAAACTTCTCGTGCCTTGGATCCATTTTGTCCACTGATTACTCCTCGCTCTTCAAGTATGTCGATGATTCTTGCTGCTCGAGAGTATCCAATTTTCAGTTTTCTTTGTAGGAATGATGTGCTTGCTTTTCGAGATTCAATCACAACCTGTCTTGCTTCTTCATATAAATCATCATCGTCACCATTGTCACTATCTTCGAGAGATTGTCCGAATATAGTATTACTTCCAATTCCAGAAAGATTTTCGTTACTGCTGAGGTTTATTTCGTCCGGAAGAATATCACAATTATTCTTGATGAACTTCACAACCTCCTTTACTTCTTTTTCTGTTACAAACGGACATTGCAGTCGTTCTGGTGCTTTTTCTCCAGAAGAGTAGAGCATATCTCCTGCGCCGAGAAGTTTTTCTGCTCCTGTATCGTCGATGATAATTCGTGAGTTGATCTGACTTGATACCTTAAGAGCGATTCGGGCCGGAATGTTTGCCTTGATGAGTCCTGTAATAACATTTGAGTCAGGACGCTGTGTTGAGAGAATGAGGTGGATTCCAACAGCTCGTGACATTTGAGCGAGGCGTACAATCCCAGCTTCAAGTTCTCGTGGGTAGGTACTCATGATGTCTGCAAGTTCGTCGATGATAACAACAATATAAGGCATTGTTTCAAGTTCTTGCGCTTCTTCAGAATCTTCTCCAAACTCTTTAATCATCTCTCTTCGTTTCTCATGGTACGAACTAATATCTCGAACAGTTTGTTGTTGAAGGAAGTCATACCGCCGTTCCATTTCTTTGACTGCCCATTTGAGTGAGAGAATCGCTTTCTTTGGTTCAGTGATCACTGGAGTCAAAAGGTGGGGGATTGAGTTATAGAGTGTGAGCTCAACTCGCTTTGGGTCAACCATAATAAATCGAAGTTCCTCTGGTCCATGTCTGTAAAGAAGTGAGGTAATGATTGCATGAGCTGTTACGGACTTTCCGGAACCAGTTGTTCCCGCGATCAAAAGGTGAGGCATTTTTGCGATACTTTGGAAGTTTGGTTTTCCTGAGATGTCTTTTCCAAGTCCAACTGTAAGCGGTTTTGAATTTCCAGAAAATGCCTTATCTTCGAGAAGTGTCCCAAGTCCCAGTGTTGATTTTGTCTGGTTTGGAATCTCGATTCCTACAAGAGACTTTCCAGGAATCGGAGCTTCGATACGAACAGACGGGGCAGCAAGAGCAAGGGCTATTTCATTTTGCAAAGCCGTGATTCGTGACAATCGGACACCTTGCGCTGGCTTGAGTGCATAACGAGTAACGGTTGGTCCGATAGTGATTTCGTCCATCTCGACAGGGATACCGAAGTTTTGTAATGTCCTTTTGATAAGGACAGAGTTTGATTTGGTGTCTCCAACACTTACTCGTCCCTTGTCTCTTTCAAGAAGTGAGAGAGGAGGTGTCTTATATTCTCCCAGTGGAACAAATGCTCGTACGGGCACGTCTTCTTCCTCCTCAGGTTCTTCAACCTTTCTACTAAACAAACCTTTTCGTGGTGTTGGTTGAACTTCCTCTTCCTCAGGTTCTTCTTGTGGAGCGTTTACGATAGGTTCTGGTATTTGTTCTTCTTCGAAGTCATCAGCTACTGCTTCTTGTGGTTTCTTGCCAAAGAGTGAAAGAAGCCATGCTTTCATACCACTTACAGACGGTCTTTTATCAAAAAGGACAAGAAGTGCAATAAGGTCAAAAGCAAACAAAAGGACAATACCGAAATAGATTCCAAAAAATTCTTTTGCTGGCCACCCAAAGACATATCCAAAATATCCAGCTTTTTGTTCTCCAGCGATTATAAAGATAATTCCTAGACTTGAGAAAAGAAAGGTAAAGGCGCTGAGACTATGAGAAAGTCCAACATTAGGTTTTTTGAGTTTAAAGAAAGATATTCCTAAAAAGAAAAGCACAAGAGGGAGAAGGAAATATCCAACCCCAAAAATCTTTGAGAATAGTTTATACATTTTATCTCCCGCAACATCCGCCATACCAAACATAGCAGCTGTAAAAAAGAGACCTAAAACAAAGAAAACTATTGAAAGAATAGTGTGTTTTGTTTCTTGCTTAAGTTGAATACCTTTTGGTTCTTGATCGATATCTTGGATATCTTGTTTTTCTTTTACTTTTCTTTTACTCATATATCTGTATTGTAGCACAGGAGAGAGCTTGAATTGTAAGGAAATTCACACAATATTTTTTCTTTCTGTGTAGTCTTGCAAGACCGTCTTGTGACCGATATACTAAACCTACTTATGGACACAAATAACTCATATAATTTCTCAAAGACTTATGGAGGACTCAAAGACACAATGCTTGAAGTTGAGTCAAAAACCCAAAAAATAGTAACAGCTTTGTATCTTGTTTCTGACTTGATTGACGAAGAGGATCCACTTCGAAAAGATGTTAGGAATCTCGCGGTTTCACTCAGTGCTCTGGTTGGTTCAATTGCTATTGAGTCTCCAAGTCAGGCAAAGAAAACAATAACAGAAGCCCAAAACTACATCGACAGAATACTTAATGTCCTTAAAGTTTGTGTGTCTGTTGGTTTCGTGTCCGATATGAACTTCAAGGTTATCTCTGAATATCTTGTATTTGTTCGAGATGACTTGAATCAAAAATATGGTTTGATTAATTCACAATCTCTTCTTGCTTCTTCTTTCCATAACAAGGCGATTCATGAGTTTGTTCTCCCGGAATCGATTACTCAAAACAAACCTACTCCAAAGCCAGTTCAAAAAACGACGCCAGAAAAAAACACAGTTCCATTTGTCCAAAAAGACACAATCAAAAAGACAGATGAAGTCTTTCAAAAAGACATTCAAAAAGGACAGGAATCAAACAATCAAAGACTTGAAAAAATCATTTCAATTATTCAAACAAAGGGTGAGGTTTCTGCGGGGGATGTCTCGCTTGAGTTTCCAGAATTAAGTGAAAAGACAATCCAAAGAATGCTGATTAAGCTTGTTGAAACAGGAAAACTTTCAAAGACAGGGGAGAAGCGTTGGAGTCGATACTCTATAGCTTCATAACAAAAAAGATACTGGTCATGTTTGACACAGTATCTTTTTTGTTATGTTCTATTTTTTATGTAATATTGCTTAAGCTGTTTCGTCTTTATTTATGACGAAAATGAAGGGTTACCCAACCTTTCAACAGTTGCGTCGTTTTTCACAGTATTTTATATAGCCTTTATTGAGGCCTTGTGATACTATATGAAAGCGACGAAAGTGTGCGTTGTTTTTGGTATATTTATCAATCTCACCGTATTTTCGTCCAACAAGTGGAACGGTCGTTGAAAACAACATAGCGATCTTGTAGGGAATTTAAACGCCCTACTCTTAACTTGTGTTTTTTCGTCGATCGGTATCCGCCGTGTCGACAAGGTAGATACAAACAACAAAAATTGTTTGTAGTGAATGGTAGAGGTATCATTCACACAATCGTGTTTGTTTTCGAACAAATACAAAACTTTTCTTGCAAAAGAAAAGAGATCAAAAAGCCGGTTTACCAAAGTATGTGTGATAAAGACACAGAAAAAGTGGACCATGCGGAAACGCAAAAAAATTATAAGCTTTTTTAATTAGCTAATTACAAAAATTTTATTATGACAATTTTCAAAAAATCAGTTGCAGCACTTGTGCTTGCAGCAGCAGCATTTGGAATTGCAGGATCAGCTAAAGCTCAAACTCCAACTATTGAAAGTTTGATGGCTCAAATTGCTGCTCTTACAGCTCAAATTGCACAAATGCAAGGAGGATCTTCAACAGGATCTACAACTTGTGGAACAACTTACGGATACACAGCTACATCAACTCTCCGACCAGGAATGAGTGGATCAGCAGTATCTGCACTACAAACAGCACTTAACATGTATGCAGGAGCATCACTTACAGTTGATGGTTCATTCGGACCAGCTACATCAGCTGCAGTTCGAGCATTCCAAACTTCAAAGGGACTTACAGCTGACGCTATTGCGGGAGCTGCAACTCAAGGAGCGCTTGTAAACGCTTCAATGATGGCTGGAACAAACTGTGGAACAGGAAACAACAACAACGGAGGATCAACATCAACAGGAACTCTTAACGGAGGAGCTGGAGATATTACAGTTGACCTTTCTTCATCTTACTCTAACGAAGAAGTAGGAGAAGGAGAAGAAGATGTTGCAGTTCTTGCATTCGACATCGAAGCTGATGACGAATCAGATGTAGAAATCACTTCAATCAAAGTTGAATTCTCACAAAACACTTCAGCTGACTCAGAAAAACTAGAAGACTACGCAGATGAAGTATCTGTATGGTTTGACGGAGAAAAAGTTGGATCAGTTGATGCTGATGACTTTAACGAATCATCAGATGTTTACTCACGAAACATTTCTCTTGATGGAGTTATCATCGAAGCAGGTGATGAAATGGAATTGGTAGTTGCTGTTTCAGCACTTTCAAATCTTGACTCAGGAGATATCGACACTGATCAATTCAACGTAGGAGTTTCTTCAATCCGATTTATGGATGGAGATGGAGTAGTTACAACAGAAAACTACACTCTTGATGTTACTGATGGTGCAGCAAATGATGAACTAGAAAAGCTTTTCAGTTTTGAAGACTTTGCTGGAGCAACAGATGTTGAACTTCGAGCAGCACTTGAAAATGAAGACATTAACGATGCACGAGTATTGAATGTAGATGATACAGACGATACAAAGCACGAAATTCTTTCATTCACTCTTGAAGCACGAGGAGATTCAGACGTTACTATCGAATCTATTCCATTTGCTATTACAACAACTGGAGAAACAGATCCATCAGTAATCGTTCTTGAAGCAAACCTATGGATGGATGGTGAAGAAATCGCAACAGAAAACGTTCCATCAAATGGAGTAGTTACTTTCGATGATCTTAACATGACAATTGACGCAGGAGAAGAAGTGGAATTCGTTCTAGAAGTAGAACTTGCTGATACAGATGGAGCTCTTACTGATGGAGACACTGTACAAGCAACACTTACAGTTGCATCAATTGACGCTGAAGATGAAGCTGGTGACTCACTTGCAAGTGGAGACCTTACAGGTTCTGCTGTAGGAGATGCACACGCTGCATACGAAGTAGGATTTGATCTAGAATTGGTTTCAGCAACAGAAGTGAAAACTGTAACTTCAGACACTTCAGGAACAGGAGACCAAGCTCAATTCGTTATCAAGTACAAGGTTACTGCTTTTGATGGAGACATCTGGGTAGACAACACTTGTGTTGAAGATAACGATGGATCAGAAGTTTCAACAGCAACTTCATACTCAATCACAAACAATGGTTCAAACTCAACAACTTGTGTAACTACATCAACAGGTGATACAGATGGAGGAAACTCATTCTTGATTGAAGAAGGAACTTCAGAAACTATCACATTGACAGTAAACGCAACAGCATCAGCTGACGCATTTGCTCAAGTAGTTCTTGAAGCTATTGGATGGGATTATGCAGCAGGAGGGGATGATGAAGTATATTCATTCAACCTTGTTGACTTCAAAACAGATCCACTATTCCTAAACCTATTCTAATCTTAGAATAACCAAGGAATACTTAGTGAAAACTAAGAAAAACAATAAACCGCCCTCGTGGCGGTTTTTTGTTTTTTGAGGTATAATTTTTCCATGTTTGGTATACAAAAAGGCGATAATTCGCAAGTCAGCGCTCTTAAAATAATCATCTTTATTAGTATCTTTTTGAGTCCACTTCTTTTTTCTCTCAAAGATTATTACTACTTTTCAACCATCAAATACACCTTTTTGGCTGTGTTTGGGTCTCTCGCTTGTGGTTTTTTGGTTCCACTTGTGGTTTCTCAAAAAAGAACTCTTTCAAAACAAACAAAAATCCTTCTCGGCGTTGTTTCTGTTTTTCTTGTGTGGCTTTTGGTGACCAGTGTCACAGGGATACATTTTGAGTCATCGTTTTGGTCAAACTTCGGAAGACATAGTGGTTTTGTAACCTACTTGTTTTCTTTTGTTCTTTTTGTCAGCACGATTCTGGTGTATTCAAAAGAAACTATTTGGCAGCTGCTTAAAGCATTTGTCTTTGGGGGAGCTCTTGCAACTCTTACAGTTTTTGCTTCGCCTGTTTTTTTGAATCTTGATATTGAGTTTTTACGGCAATCAAGTAATGCAGGAACCTTTGGTAACACTTCGTACGCCGCTTTGTTTTTAGTTTTTTCTTTCTTCGCTTCTTTAATTCTTTTTGTGAGAGAGCAACAAACAAAGAAAAAAATTATCTGGGCTGTACTTGCTTTGATTCTCCTTCTCAATCCTATTTTTATTGAAATTCAAAAAGTATTTACCTTGCAGGTGACAAGTATCGATAGCTTCTTGGGTGAAGCTCGGGCTGGTTTTGTTTCGGTTGTGCTCGGACTTTTTGTCGCAGTATCTCTATTGTTGTCTGCATCACAGAAAAAAATACAGAAATTTTTTGGCTACATACTCCTTGGGTTGTTTGCTTGTGGAGTAGTATTTTCTGCTTTTGACTATTTTTCTCCTGATTCAAAAATACAAGAATATCTTGTTTGGAGCGGAGATGGTGCTCGGGTGGTGTATTGGGAAATGGCATGGAATGGTGCTATGGAAAAACCTTTGCTCGGATACGGTTTGGAAAATTATTCTTTTGTTCACAATCAAAATCTTGATCCTATTTTACTCAATCCACCATATCCAAACGAGCCGTGGACAGACAAACCTCACAATGCAATGTTAGAAACATTGGTTTCTTCTGGTGTTCCAGGTCTTGTTTTGTATCTTGCGGTGCTTGGTTTTGTTTTGGTTTCTTTGGTTCGCTTTGCTCAAAACACTCAAGATCGAAAAGACATACTCACAGCATCTTTTCTTGTAGGACTTCTTGTCTCATATCAATTCCAACTATTTTTTGCCTTTGATACTATTTCAAGTATTCAAGCATATTTCGTACTTCTTGGACTTATTTCAGTATTTCTTTTTGGAGGTAGTACAATCAAGCAAAAACATAACTTGAATGAATATGTAAGATTTGGTCTTACTATCCTTATGTTTGTTGTTGTTATGTTTGCTACGTATTTCTTTGCAATGCGAGTCCGAGCAGAATCAAAACAAATACGAGTATTAACAGATGCTTCCCTTGATCAAAGACCCGCTCTGTTTGAAAGGGCTTTTAATACTTCTCCTGTCGGTACTCTCCGGTCAGAAGCTCAGTTTTTGGATATTATTGTTGTTGGGTACAGACAGTATTGGCAGAGTTTTGATGAAGAAGTAAAGCAGTATGGAGAAAAAGAATTAGAGGTTTTGTTTGGTTATGCAAGTTCTATGTCCGACACCTATCCTTTTGATCTTCGTTTTAGTTTGGTGAGTGCACGTATTGCTGGATTGCTTTCTTCTATTCAATCTGAAAATAAAGATAGATACCTTAAAGAGGCAGAAAAGTTTAGCACGAGAACAATTGAAAATGCTCCGTTTTCTGCATTGGGATATGAGGCGATGATTGAAACACAGATTCTCGCAAAAGATTACAACAAGGCGCTTGAATATGCTCATGTTTTGTATGACATGGGTTCATATAACAAAAACTACGCAAATCTTCTGATGTCTACTGCGATTCAGTCAAAAAATATGAGTGTGATTAATGAGGTAAACAAAAAAATAAAGACCTTTATTCCAGAATATAGTTATTAACAAATAATATAAATTTTATAGTATGCTCCACAAAGAAACTACATTACAACAACTTGAACAAGCGTACAAACATGCGTTCTATTTCAATCATTTTGCTACTAAGCAAGGTTTTTTGTGGAAGTTTGTAAGACTTCTTTTCTCGGTAAGATTTTATGGACTATATTTGCTGTGGCGTTGTGGTTTTCTTAAAAAAGAGAATCGAGAGTTTTCTTTGTTTTGGGGAAGGAAAATCAAGGCTGATATTATAGATCAAGATATTATTATTCTCTATGTGTTTGGTGCCCTTATCTACAGTCCCGCTGAATATAAATTAAGTAAATTTTTCATCAAACATCTTGGATCGGATGATGTGTTTTATGATCTTGGTGCAAACTATGGATTTTATACCTATCTCACATCTGATATGTGTCGAGAAGTTCATTCATTTGAACCAATTAAAGAAGTCTGTGATGTGGTAAAAAATAATACAGCTTTGAATACACATGTAACAGTATCTCAGGTTGCAGTTTCAAATCAGTCAGGAGAAGGAGAACTCTTTTTGTCTGACTCTTCTGGGGTAAGTACTATCAACAAAAAGTTCGCAGACGAAAGAACTGATGTTGTTAATGGTTCATACAAAAGAAGTATTACTATTTCCATGATTACTTTATCAGAGTATTGTCAGTCACATGCAATTCCAACATGTATGAAAATGGATGTTGAGGGCGCAGAAGTATTTGTTCTTGAAGGTGGAGAAGATATTTTTAGAAATAATAATATTCTTATCTCTCTTGAAGTATGTCGATTTGATAATGGTGGCGATGCTTCAATGCAAGCGGTTGAAAAACTAAGATCGTTTGGCTACAAGTCATATGCAATTACACACGAGGGAGAACTTGAACTTGTCGAAGGTGATCTGTCTCGAATTCTTGATACGGCATTTGATAATTTTATTTTTAAAAAGTAATGGATCAAAAAGTTTCAATTATCATACCAACCTATAACCGAGCAGGATATATTGCTCGGGCAATTGAAAGTATTATTCACGGAGATTATGATAATTTTGAAATTATTGTTGTTGATGATGGTTCAACAGATAATACAGAAGAAATTGTTTCTGAATACATCGAAAGAGACTCTCGAGTTGTGTATATCAAACAAGTAAATGGTGGAATAGGAAAGGCAAGAAATACAGGACTTGAAAAGGCAAGTGGTTTTTTTGTTACCTTTCTTGATTCTGATGATAAATTTGTGCACTGGCGTATTTCAAAATTTGTTGAATATATGAATCGAAATAAGGATATTGATTTTTGTAGTTCTGATATTTGGATTGAATCTGGGTATACGAAAACAAAAAAAAGCTTTAGATTTTCAACAAAAAAACCAGTGTCATTTTTCCTTACTCGTATTGGTTCAACATTTAGTGGGATGAATATATTTACTCGACTTGATTTTGTGAGGTCAAAAATTGGTTTTTTTTCTGAAACAATAAATCACTGGGAAGACGTTGATTTTATTGTTCGCTGTTTTGATAATGGAGTATTTGGATATATTTCGGAACCTCTTTTGGTATATTCGATTCACGGATCAAACATAAGTAAAAATCAAAGTGTTGAGGAATTCCTCATTTTCAAAGAAAGGGTGTATCCAATGTATGAAAAACATAAGGTTGGTTTCTTTTTATGGAAATCACTTGGTTTTATATTGCTTCAAAAGGGTAAGAAAAAAAGTGCTCGGCACGCCTTCCAAAAAGCAATGCAAAGCAAGCCACCAATGTTTGATAGATGTAAAATTATGACACTTTTTGTTATTAGTTTTCTTCCATTTTGAATTGTATGTATAAAAATTACTTGAAACAAAAAACTTTTTCAATTATGCGTAAACTCGGATTACTTGGAAGTTTTTTGTTTTTTGGTCTGTATTTTGTAAAAAATATATGGAATCTTTTGTTTGATAGATTTTCATATAAAACTTATTCACAGAGTATCCAAAAAGCTATAACAAGAAAAAAAATTGTTTTGGATATACCATATAAAGGTTTGGGTGATTGGACTGTGTTTACCTCACTTCCAAGACTTCTTCATGAAAAGTATGGTGCTGATTTTTACATTACAAAAAAATCTTATGAAAAACTTTCAAATAAAGATATAGCAGAATTGTTATTTTTGAAAAATCCTTACTTTAAAGGTTTCGTTGAAGAAGATGGTTTGGTTTTTCGTATTTTTTCAAAAGATAAAACTTGGAAACAGATTTTTGTGACACAGGGATGTGATTCTATTACTGAAATTGTTGAGAAACAATTTGGCCTTCAAGGTATTGGAAAGGGGATTCCAGAGATTTTTTACACGCCTCAAAAAATTTCAGAATACGAAGAGACTATTTTGGTGGATTCAAATTATATTTCTGGTAAGAAAGTTGGTTGGGAATATAGTCAGCAGACTTTCCAGAACTATATTTCAAAATTTCAAACAAAAGAAACCTGTGTGGAATATGTGGATGTTTCAAAACAAGATTTGTATCGTTATGTTGATATAATGTATTCTTCAAAACATTTTATTACTGTCTTGTCTGGTGGAGCTGCTGTTCATGCTTGTTTTGATAAGGAATATATTTGCGTGCTTCCATATAATGCGTTTGGAGAAAGCGTTGATCAATTTGTATTTAAGAAATCACGAGCTGTATATGCAAAATAATCTCACAAATAATATATGTATTTTGGTGGTTTCCTGTGACTCCTACAAAGATCTTCAAAAACCTTTTTGGTCTTCTTTTGATTTGTTTTGGAAAGATTGTCCATTTGAAATATATTATCTTTCAAATACAACTCATCCGAAGTATAGTAAGGCAAAACCTCTTCTTGTTGGTGAAGATGTGGGTTGGTCAAAAAATCTTAAAAAAGCACTTGAATCTCTTCCGCACCAATATGTATTTCTTTGGCTTGATGATTTGCTTTTGAAAGAAAAAATTCATACTGAAAGAATTGAACAGGTATTTCAAAATGCATTAGAAAAACAAGTTAACTTTTTAGGTGTGAGTGGAAAACCGCAAGGTTCTGTTTTTGTTGATCAATATATGGGAGAACTTATTCCTGGTTCTTTGTATCGAGTTTCAACAGTTTTGTCTCTTTGGAATAGGGGATTTTTGCAGGAATTTTTAGACGAGAAAGAATCAGCTTGGGAATTTGAAATCAATGGTTCGTATCGTTCTGATATATTCCCAAGATTTTATAGTACACACAAACAAGAAATTGCTGTTCACAATGCGGTTATACGAGGAAAATGGAGGCGATCTGTTCTTCGAAGTTTGAAAAAAAATAAAATAGAGGTAGCTATGCATTCAAGAAAAGTTTTTTCCTGGAAAGAAGAGTTTGTGTTTTTTCTCAAAACAATTCGAACAAAAGTTTTGTTTTTATTTCCAAAATCATGTCAAAGGTCTATAAGAAATTTTTTTAAACATGGAATCTAATCTTGTTAGTATAATACTCTGCACATATAACGGCTCTCTCACAATCAAGAGAGCTATTGAAAGTGTTTTAAATCAGACTTATCAAAATTGGGAGCTTGTTATTGTGAATGATGGATCTAATGATAATGTACTTGAGATTATTTCTTTTTTTTCCGATTCAAGGATTTTTGTATACAACAATGATAAAAATCTTGGAATTCAAAAAACAAGAAACAGAGCACTTAGTTTTTGTCGTGGTACATATGTTGCGGTTCTTGATGATGATGACTTTTGGAGCGATGTTCAAAAAATAGAAAAACAAGTTTCTTTTCTGGACGCAAATAGTAACTATAATCTTGTTGGAACTGCAGTTCGTGTTTTTGATGAAGGGCAAAACTTTTTGTACTCTATTATTCCACCAGAGCAAGATGCCGATATACGAAAGAGTTTTTTGCGGTTTAATCACTTTACTCATTCAAGTGTCGTGTACAGAAGAAAGACCGCCCAGCAAATTTCAGGATATTCTGAAGCTTTGAATGTGAAGGATATGGAAGATTATGACTTTGTTCTCAGAATGGGAACGACAGGGCTTATGAAAAATATTCAAGATTTTTCTACAGGTTATTCTCTCAGAACTGGAAGTAATAGTTTTAAAAATAAAAAAATTTTACTCAAAAATAATATTTCTTCTGTTGTTCGACACAGAAAAAAATACCCAGGTTTTTACACTGCGTATCTTTTTTCTATAGGTAAATATATTTTTTATATGATATTATTTAGATTTTTACCTTTTGGTATTAAGTCTTTTTTTCTGAAATTATATAAGAAAATATAAATCGTTTCATTTGATAGGTGTTGTATAAACAAACTAAACTAAGAGAGATTGTTGTTGCGAGCGATGCTCCAATAATTCCATATAATCTTACCAAGACTAAATTGAGAATAATATTTGTGAGGATAAGCACTGTGTTTCCCCAAAGAAGTTTTCTTTGAGTATCGAATGTAATGATCGTGTACACACTGAGGTAGTTTATAAAAACAGGAATGAGTGAAAGGGAAAGAATTTGGAGGGCTGTTGATCCGGAAACAAAATCTCCACCATAAAAGAGAGAAAGAATGAATTTTGGGAACAGGATTGTTGTAATACTGATTAGTATCGAACTTCCCATAAGAATGATAAAAACTTTTTTGTAAAAAGATTTAAATTCTTCCATATGACTTCGAAGTTTTGTCATTGCGGGTTGCATCGCTCCAAGTATTACTTGAGGAATGATATGGAAAAGAAATACAAGTTTTTGGGCCGCTGAGTATGTTCCAACATCACTCAGCGTTTTATATTTTTGCAATACCAAAATATCAGTATTAAAAATAACTGTTGTTGTCATGAGTACGATGGCAAGTGGCCATGTCAGATTTAAAAGGGGACTTACAAGTTTTTTTGAAAAAGAAGAAAAAATATATTTATTTTTTCGGAAAAGAAATAGACTAGAAATTACAAAACTCAAGAAAGCACCAAGAGCATAGGCAAGGGATAGATTTTGTGCAGTACTTGCAAGGTACAGAAAATAAAACCCAAAAAGACCAACAATGATATTGCTGAGTATTTTGAATAGCGCCTCGTATTTCATTTTTTCTTCAGCACGACGAAGAGACATGATGAAGTCTCGCACGGTTTCAAAGAAAGAAAATAAAAACAGTGATATGACTATTGCAATATTATTTCCGATTGACTCATAAGGAATTGTGGTAAATATTACTAAAGCAGAAAGTAGTAATAAACAAATTTTGATATAAAAAGCAGTAGAAAAATAAGAGAATTTCTCTTGATCTTTTGAAACAAGTTCTTTTACAACGATTGTATTAAGACCAATATCGGTTAAGTTAATGAAGATTGTAACGAAAGAAAGAATGTAGGAAAACATACCCCATTCACTTGTTCCAAGAAGACGTACGGCGTAGATTACAAGAAGTATTTTAATAATTCTTCCTGTGAGTTCGCCCAAAAAAAGCCATGACATATTTTGAATAATGGTTTTTTTAAGATGAAGACTTGATGGAAAAAGTTTCGATAGGTTGAACATTGTTTATTGATGGGTAAAAATAATTTGTATTGTTTTGGTAATAATACCAAAATCAAGAATTATGTTTCTATTTTTAATATAGTACAAATCATATTCAAACTTCTCTTTACTATCCAAAACATTTCGCGCGTATCTGAACTTGATTTGAGCCCAGCCGGTAAAGCCTGGTTTGATGATATGTCTCATGTGATAGAAGGGAATTTCTTGCTCGAGTTTTGCGACAAATTCTGGGCGTTCCGGTCTTGGTCCCACAAGTGAAATATCTCCACGAAGTACATTAATGAGTTGTGGCAATTCATCAATGTGTGTTTTTCTGAGTATGTTTCCAACAGAGGTGATTCTTGGGTCATTTTTTTCTGCCCAGGTCGGAACTCCTCCTGACTCTGCTGAACCATCAGAGTGTAATGAAACCATTGAGCGTAATTTGAGAAGTTTAAATGGGATATTATGTTTTCCGGTCCGTGTTTGTTTGATAAAGATTGGTCCTCTATCTTGGAGTTTGATTGATATTATTGCAAGTATGAGAAAAGGAGAAAAAATAATCAACGCAAGACAGGAAATAAAAATATCAACACATCTTTTAATTGTTTTGTAGAGAATATTTTCTTCAGGTATTTTGTGGATCAGCCAAGATTCATCGATAGTATCGATTGGGATTTTTGCTAGAAGATTTTCATATGCTTGAGTAAATTCTAATATTTCAATATTTCTTTTAAAGATAGCTTTAAATATTTGGGGGTTTTTAAGAACATTTCCAGAAACAATTAATATGTCTATATTTGAGTATTCTTGAGATAGGAATACTTCAGCATCTGTATATGAGTTTACAATTTCAATTCCCGTGTGAGGATTATTTTCAAGGAAATTTATAAAATTAATTGTTACTTGATTTGACTCGCTGGTTATAAGAATTGCTTTTTTCCTGAAATTTTTTGCAAATAATAGATAAAACATTCTTCTCCAAAGGAAAAAGAGTCCACCGAAAGTAACGGTATTTATAACAAGATTTATCTTGGGTGTAATCTCAAAAAAAGGTGTAAGGTAGAAAAAAACTATTCCAAGTAAAAAGCAAGAAACAAGTGCTTGTCCAATATTTTTTAAATTTGAAATATTTGGTTTTGAAAGCTTAAGTTCATAAAGATTAAAAAGAAAGAGAATGATAACCCAACCTATATGTAAAAAGAAAAAGGGAACAGAGTGAGATTCTATAATTTCTTGATTAAAATCACCCCAAAAACCAACAATAAGGGTCAACCAAAAAGAGGAGAATAGTATGACAATATCTCCCAAAAATAGGATAAAAATTCTTTCGATATTTTTCATAACTTGTCGAGAGTATACCACTAAGTAGGTCAAAATAAAACACCCTGCAATAGGTGTTTTATTAGCTATTTTTTTCTAATTCTTGAAAGAATTCCTCAAGAGATTTTTTTTCGTTTTCTACATCTTCCTTTGTCTTACAAATACTTTGCTCTGGTGCAAACTCGCAAGATTGAACCATAAACTCTTTGTCTTCTGAAAGATAAAATGTTTTCCATTTTCTTGATTCTAAAATGTCTCCAGCTTTATTTTTGATTGTTCGAATGATATCAACCGAGTAGCTGTGTCGTCCTGGTGTTTTATGATAGATTGCATTCTTTTCAAGATTTTCATCAACATAATAAATCTCTTTTGGTGGATAGATATCTGTTTTGTTTTCAACGATAGATTCTACTATTTGTGCGTTCTCTCCACCTTCTGAAATTGTTGTGACTATTGTTTCTCTACCTTTATGTTTTCCTTGAATATATCGTCCATCATTGTTTCCAAAAAAAGTTACAGTCACATAAGTGTCTCCGGTTTTTGTTTGTATTAATATTCCGTGAGATCTGTTATTTTTGAAAATAAGATGAGGTTCGGGCCACGAGATTGTTGCTTCAATTCCTTCTGGGTATCGAGAAAAATATCGGCTGTGTGGTGTGTGACTAATATCTTGGAATCCACCCCAATATACTGCATTGTAAAAAGTTGTTGCAAACTGACTGATTCCTCCACCAACTGTTTCAATCATACTTCCTTTTACAATAGTCCCTGCTGGAAGAAAGCCTCTGTCCTCAGTTCGTTTTCCGATGTGGGTATTGAGATTAAATTCTTGTCCTGGGAACACAAGTGCTCCGTCAACAACTTTTGCAACCTGTTGTATATTTTTTGCTCTTGCCTCGCAACATGCAAAGTATGTTGTAAACGAAACAATAGGATGTTTTATCTCTAGTTCCTCGGCTTCTTTAGTTGTGAGATCTGGTTCAATACTTTCAAATATAATTTCAGCAGAGTGTTGTTTCGATTTAATACTTTTAATGATGGATTGCTCTGTATTTGTAATATCAACTCGAACACCAAGTTTTGAAGGAATAATTTCTATAGAGTTATCTTCATGTATTTTAAAATACGCATCCTGCATTTCTTGGTTATAGTTTTGAAGTTCTTCTGTAAGAAGGGGATCATAGATATCTATTGTTGGAAATCCTGTTTTTGGATCATCTATGACACTTGCAAAAAGACCAAGATTTTCTTTTGAGATGGTGTGTTGTACGGAACCATCTTGATTTGAGAGTGTAAAATCCTGTGATTGAAATATTTCAAGAGATTGTTCGGTTTTTTGAAGTTTCTTCTCGTGTATTTTTGCAGTACTTTTTGAAAAATTGAGATTGTGAACCACAAAAAAAGAAATTGTTGCAATTGCGATAATTCCGCCAGCGTATGCAATTTTTTTCTTGTGACTCAATTTCATACACAAAGTATATCATTAAAATTATTTCTGTATGATATAATTGGCTCATGTTTAATGGTCACTTTATAAAAACTATTCTTCTATTTTCACTCATAATTCTCATGGGTCTTGTTGGAGTTATGGTGGCAAATTCATTCGAGGGACAGGGTAACGAACCTCAATCCCCAGCTTCTGTTATTTGTAGTTTTCGATCTGATTGTTAGTGTTATAATTAAAATAACAGATCAATTCGCTACCCTAGGTCTGTGAGAAAAGCTGGCTTTTGCCAGCTTTTCTTGAGTCTGAAAAACATTGACAAATAAGGGTTTAGGAAGTAGTATGAGGTCTGTCTGAGGGAACTCAGGCACATTTAATAGAATAATGTGTAGATCCGTAAATTCTCTTAAAACTACAGCAAAATGCTGTAATTTCAATAGTTTTAGCGTGATATCTACTAGATACTAGTCACACATGGCTAAAAAATCTCTTATCGCTCGAAATATCAAAAAAGAGCGAATGTACCAAAAGTACGCTACAAAGCGAGCGCAGCTTAAGGCAGACGGAGATCTCGAAGCGCTTCAAAAGCTGCCTCGAAACTCTTCGCCAACACGCCGAAAGAACCAATGTGCTTTCACAGGTCGATCAAAAGGATATCTCCGAGCATTCGGAATGTCTCGAATTAAGTTTCGTGAACTTGCAAACGAAGGGATGATTCCTGGAATTCGTAAGTCTTCATGGTAATTACATAGAAAGTTTTTGCTTTCTATACAACAATAATTATGGATAAAATCGCAGATATGCTCGTAATGGTAAAAAATGCAAACCTTGCAGGAAAGGAATCAGTTGTGACTCCTTACTCAAAGTATAAGCATGCCATTGCACAGTGCTTGCTAAAAAACGGATTCATCAAAACTGCTTCTAAAAAAACAGGGAAAGATGGATTTCCAGCACTTGAGCTTGAACTTATATACAAAGGAAAAGAACCAAAGGTTACTCATGTAGAGCGAGTTTCTCGACCTTCACGAAGAATTTATTTTGGAACAAACGATATTCGATCGGTTCGAAACGGATACGGATTACTAGTACTTTCAACTCCAAAAGGAGTGCTTGATGGAAAATCAGCACGAAAAGAACAAGTCGGAGGGGAAGCGTTGTTTAAGATTTGGTAAGAAATATATGTCACGAGTAGGAAAACAAATCATACAAATTCCCGAAGGTGTTACTGTATCACTTGCTGATGGAGTATTCACAGCGAAAAGTTCAAAAGGTGAACTTTCTCGACCGTTCAAAAATAATATCGATATTATGATCAATGGAAATGAAATCACATTGAAACCAAATGATGATAGTAATTTCTCATATGCACTTTGGGGAACATACGCTTCTCATATCAAAAACATGATTGCTGGTTTGGTAGAACCATACAAAAAGCAACTTGCTCTTGAAGGAGTTGGATACCGTATGAATATTGATGGAAAAACTATAGTTATGAACCTTGGATTTTCTCACGAAGTTCGTGTAGAGGTTCCAGCTGGACTTGAGGTTGTTATTGAAAAGAACAACATGACTATTACAGGAATTGATAAAGAAAAGGTCGGACAATTTGCAGCAAGTATTCGAGCACTTAAGAAACCAGAACCATACAAAGGGAAAGGTATTCGATATGTTGGAGAATATATTAGACGTAAGCAAGGTAAGAAGTCTGCATAATATCTTCTTAAATACATTTATATGAAAACTATAAAAAATATTAAACTTGCGAAACGTTTCCGAATTAAAAAGCGAATTCGTTCACAAGTGAAAGGAACAGCTGAACGACCACGATTTACAGTGTTTCGTTCAAACAAATCAATCTACGCACAATTGATTGACGATGTTTCTCGGGTAACTCTTGTTTCTGCATCTGATCGAAAGATGAAAGATGGATCAAAAGCTGAGCGAGCAGCAAAGGTAGGAGAAACAATTGCAAAATTGGCTCTCGAAAAGAAAATCAATACAGTTGTATTTGATAGAAATGGGTACAAGTATGTTGGTCGAGTAAAAACATTGGCAGACACAGCACGAAGTGCTGGGCTAACATTCTAAGTTATATGGAAACAAAAAACGTAACAAAAACAAATAATACGGGAGGAACTTTTACTCCAAAATTTGCTCCAAAAGGTGCGCCACGGCGAGCTCCAGGAGCTCCAGGAAGTAGTGCACCACAATCTGGTGGACAACGACGTTTTGGTGGACCAAAAGGTGGACCACGAGGAGGAAAGCGACCTGAACGTGTAAAACCTGAGTTCGATCAAAAAATTGTAAGTATCCGACGAGTAACTCGAGTTATGGCTGGAGGACGACGATTTTCATTTGCTGTTGCAATGCTTATCGGAGACAAAAATGGACGAATTGGTTTTGGGACAGGTAAGTCAAACGACACATCACTTGCTATCAACAAAGCACTTCAAAGTGCAAAGAAGCATATGATGACTATTCCTCGAACAAAAAATGCTTCTATTCCACATGAAGTGGAAGCAAAATACAAGTCATCTCAAATTTGGCTTTCACCAAACAAAGGAAAAGGACTTGTGTCAGGAGCAGCGATTCGAGATATTTTCAATCTTGCAGGTATGACAGATGTTACTGCAAAGATTTATACTCGAAGTAAAAACCCAATCAACAATGTTCGAGCAACAATGCTTGCTCTTAAAAAACTTCCAACAGGGAAGATGGTCGAATCTACAAGTAATACACAAGAAGTAAAATAATTTACTTTCTCACACGACTATGCAAACTCATACTCTTAAACGAAAGGTAAAAAATGCTAAAAAGAAACTTGTAGGACGAGGAGGTACACGAGGAAAAACTTCAGGACGAGGACACAAGGGACAAAAGGCACGAGCTGGACACAGTATTCGACCTGCGTATCTTGACCTTATCAAGAAGCTTCCAAAACTTCGAGGTCACGGTAAAAACCGAGCTCAAACTGTAGATGGATCAAAAGAAAAAGCATTTGCAGTGAATCTTGTTTCACTTGAGTTGTTCTCTAATAACGATATCGTTTCTCCAAAAACTCTTGCAGAAAAAGGAATTATTGAACGAAAGAGTGGTAAACTCCCAGAAGTGAAAATTCTTGCATCTGGAGAATTAACAAAGAAGCTTACTATTATTGGTTGTGCAGTTTCAAAAAGTGCGCAAACAAAAATTGAAGCGCTTGGTGGAACAGTAAAAGCATAATTACGTCAGGGTTCATCTATTGGATAGCTATATCCAATAGGGTTTCCTGGTGATATACTAATATTATGAAATTTTGGCAAAAACTAACGGTGGTTTTAAAAGATAAGTCTATTCGAAACAAGATTTTATTCCTTTTGGGAATTTTGATTGTATTTCGAATGCTGTCTTCGATTCCAGTTCCAGGTGTAGATGTATTTCAACTTCAAAGTCTATTGCAAACAAATCAATTCTTTGGACTTCTAAACATTTTCTCTGGAGGAGGTTTATCATCACTGTCATTGGTTCTTCTTGGAGTGGGGCCGTTCATTACATCTTCAATTGTAATGCAACTCCTTACTGTGATTTCACCTCGGTTGAAATCAATGTTCCATGAAGAAGGTGCGATTGGACGAGATCGATTTACGCAAATCTCTCGAATCATTACTATCCCATTGGCAGCAATTCAAGGTTTTGGTCTTTTGCTTCTTTTGCAACAACAAGGAGTTCTTGTTGATCAAACAACTCTTCAAACAGTTACAAACTTAGCTTCTATTATCGCTGGATCATTCATCCTTATGTGGCTTGGAGAACTTATTTCTGAGTACGGAATTGGAAACGGGGTATCTGTGATTATCTTTGCAGGTATCGTTTCTGCAATCCCATCTCAAATAAGTCAGTTCTCATTCACATTTGATGTTGCACAAATCCCACTATACTTGGCATTTGTGGTTCTCGCTCTTCTTATTATCGCAGGAGTTATTCTTGTAACAGAAGCGGAACGTCTTATTCCGACAACGTATGCAAATGCATCACGACAAGGTGGATCAGGAACAGTACATAGTTTTGTTCCTTTGAAGGTAAATATGGCGGGAGTGATGCCAATCATCTTTGCTCTCTCTATCCTTCTTTTCCCACAACTTATCGTAACTTTCCTTTCAGCTTCAAGTGCGTCTTGGGCAGAAGGGGTGGTGAATGCTCTTAACTGGTTCTTGCAATCAGTATGGGTGTACTCACTTGTATACTTTGCACTTGTATTTGCATTTACATATTTCTATACATCTATTACTTTTGATGCTGATGCTATGGCTTCAAATCTTCAAAAGCAAGGTGCCTTTATTCCAGGAGTTCGTCCAGGAAATTCAACAAAGGAATATATTGAAAAAATTGTAAAACGAATTACATTCTTGGGAGGATTATTCCTTGGGTTGATTGCAGTACTTCCTGTGCTCACACAACAACTTACTGGAATTCCTTCACTTACAATTGGAGGAACAGCACTCCTCATTGTGGTTTCTGTAATTATTGATATTACAAAGAAACTTGATGGCGCTGTTGCAATGCGACAATATTAAAACAAAAATCCGCCCCCAACAGGGCGGATTTTTGTTTTAATTCAAGGGTTCTTGTGTTATACTGCGAATGTATTTATCTAATTTAATTAACAAGTATTATGCGTCCACAAACATTCGTTTTCTTTGGTAAATCTGGTTCTGGGAAAGGAACTCAGGCAAAAATATTAGGAGAATATCTTAAAAAAACAAAAGGGAATGAAGTCCTCTATATTGAAACAGGAGAAGGATTTCGTCAGTTTATGGAGACTGGATCTCATACTGCAAATCTTACTAAACAGGTTTTGACAGATGGTGGACTCATGCCTGTGTTTATGCCTATCTGGCTTTGGACAGACTTTTTAGTTAAAAATTATAACGGAACACAAGATTTGATACTTGATGGTTTGTGTAGACGTCCAGCAGAAGCTTCAGTTCTTGACTCAGCTCTTAAATTTTTTGGACAAAATAATCCAATCATTATCTACATTAACGTGTCAAACAATTGGGCGTTTGATCGTATGAAAGCACGAGGGCGAAAAGATGATACAGATGCATATATTAAAAGTCGTTTGGAATGGTTTGAGTGGAATGTTGTTCCTTCAATGGCGTATTTCCATGAACATCCAGATTACGTATTTCTTGAAATTAATGGAGAGCAGTCAGTTGAAGATGTTCACAATGAGCTTATTTCACGATTGGCTACTCGATAAAAATTCATGAATCATATTCAGTTAAAAACAAAAGAAGATATTGAAATTTTGAAAGAAGGAGGTCGTATTCACGGTCATATTTTGCGCGCACTTGGAGAAGCTGTAAAGCCAGGAGTGTCAGCTATGGAAATTGACACTCTCGCAAGAGCTTTGTTTGAAGAAGCCGGAGTTACTCCTGCATTTTTGAATTACACACCAGAAGGAGTTTCTTATCCATACCCTGCAGCTGTTTGTGTTTCGGTAAACGATGAAGTTGTTCACGGTATTCCACATGAGGATATTATCTTTCAGGAGGGAGATATTGTTTCTGTTGATATTGGTGTAAAACATAAAGGCATGATTACAGATGCTGCAATCACAGTTCCTTGTGGAGAGGTAAGCGATGAAGCACGTAAGATTATTTCAATTACCAAAGAAGCATTACATGTGGGTATTAAAGCAGCAGTTGTTGGAAATACTGTCGGTGATATCGGTTATGCGATTGAACAATTTGTAAAACCATATGGATACGGAATTGTAAAAATTCTTGCTGGTCATGGTGTTGGATATTCTGTTCATGAAGAACCATATGTTCCAAACTATGGAAAAAAAGGCGATGGCCCAAAACTTGTTCCAGGAATGGTGCTTGCGATTGAACCAATGCTCACACTTGGAACTGATGAGGTTGCAGTAACAGAAGATGAATATACCTATGTTACGTATGATGGATCTCTTGCTACACACTTTGAACATACAATTGCAATTACAGAAGAGGGGACAATAGTTTTGACAAAATAAAAATTACAAGGTATTGTAATTTTATTTTTTTTTGGCTTTTTAAATTGTTATAATAAAATTATTATAATTTATCTATATAAGCTCATAATATGGAACAAAACATTGGTAAATTGTCGGCTTTGGACAAAGTACAAGCATTAAAAAAAGAAAAAGAAAAATCTGCCTTGCAGAGTATTGATATGGAGTTGGGACAGCTTACGCAACAAAAACAAGAACTCGAGTCTAGTCTCGCGTCTATTCGTGCTAAACGTCTGGATAATATAAATGGTCAACGCCAGGCTGTGAAAGAACTTAAAAGTTCTGAAGACACCGAAAATATTTTAGATGACGATGAGGTAAAAGCTGATATTTTTAACGATGATGATCAAGAGCTCGAGACTTTGAAAACAGAAGAAAATAATATTCGTCAAAATATTCAAGAATTGGATGCTCAAATTGCAAAGCTTCAAGAGAAACGTGCGGAGGTTTTGAGTAATGTTTCGGAACAACAATCTTCCTCAAACTCAGAAGAAGAGTTACAGCAAGAAGAAAAACAAGTAGAAGGTGAGAAAGTGCCCGAATCGCAAGAGTCTACTTTAGAACAATCTAAAAAAGAACAAACTCAATCTGTTGAGGAAAAAACTGAAGCACAAGAAAATAAAGACAAAAAGAAGCGGTATGAACAGAAACTGCAAGAGATTTTGAGTTTTGAAGTAAGGTATCCAGAACTTATGAATGAACCAATCACATTTCTTCGTGAGAGTATGAGTGAAAATAAGATAATAGTATCTTTTCCTGAGCGGGTTGCAGTAAATTCTAAAAAAGCTACTGAAGCTTATAGGGCCGCTTTTAACACGAAAGAAAAAATTCAAAAATTAGGTGAAGGGCTGCGGTCTTCTAAAAAATGGTATCAATCAGAACAAAGTTTTAATAAGAAAAAAGATAGAATTAATCAAGAGCTAGACGAGTTACAAAAAAAAGTTGAGATTAATGAAGGTGACTACAATAATTTTGTTGCTGTAAGTACAAAACTCGAAAAATTTGAAGTTTTAGATATGTCTCAAGATAGCGACTTTAGTAATTTTCAATTTGACAGTGATGTGAGAGGTGCTCCACGTAATTTTAATAGACTTAAAGATCTCATGGATAAGGTTAAAAAGTTTTATACAAAAAAAATTGAAAACCATCAGTAAGATGGTTTTTAGTTTGTAAAAAATGATACAATAAGAATATATATGTTGTCATTTAAAGAACCTATTCCACAATTTAATAATCCAGAAGATGAGGTTGCTTTTTTGAAGCGTCAACTTGCTTCAAAGGAACAAGAACTTGCAAGTCTTAATTTTGAAAAACCAAAAGAAGTTGCAGCGATACATACTATTGAAACCTATAAAAATCTTCCTACAGAGGTTGTTCTTCATGAAGATTCTGTAATCACTCCGCAAGAAGAAGCGCATATTACACTGAAGCTCAAACCAGAATCACACGACAGACAGATTGAAGAACTCTTTGGTATTTTACTTGAAAAGGGTCTTAAAAATGCACTGAATATTGTTTCTGCCATGGGAAATCCTCACCTTGAGGATGATTTTCATCGTTTTCTTGTTCAGTATTTGATTGCAACTCATGAAATTCCAGGACTCACTTCTTCTTCTGGAGAATTTAAATCTCTTCATCTTTCTTTGTTTGAAATCACACTTCCGGTTGATTCAATTTCTGGGAATGGTGCCGAGAAATTAAGTCCAGAAGTTCTCATGCGGGCAATGGAACAGTTTTATGCTGGAATGCAGTCTATTTCTGTAGGAGAATTTAATAAACAAAAACAATATTACACAATAGAAATTGCAAAACCTCTTGGATCTGAATATGTTGTGTTGTATGTTTCTCTTCCACGGGAAAGAGCTTCGCTTTTGGAAAAACATCTTCTTGCATATTACAAAGACGCAAAGGTTCGCGAAGTTACTGATGATTACAATATTTTTATTGAAGGAGCGGAATCGGTTGGTTCACATGCTTCTTTGCAAGAGCGAGAAGTGCTTCCAATTTTAACCTACGATGAACTCGGACACGATCCAATGAGTGCTATTTTGAATGTATTTTCAAAGCTCGATGCAAACCAAGAAGGCGCTGGGCTTCAAATTATTGTCACTCCAATCAACGAAGACAAACAAAAAAATTTCGGAACTGTTTTGGATGATTTGAAAAAGGGTATTAAATTGAAAGATGCTGGAGAGGGAACTTTTACTCAAGAATTTTTCAAGGCAGGAAAAGACTTTTTTGCAAAAGAAAAAACCGCTGAAGAAAAACAAAAAGAGGAAGAAGAAAAAAAGATTGATGATTTTGCAATTGAAGGTGTTACAAAAAAAATAAGCTCAAGTCTCTTGAGCGTGAGTGTTCGAGTTGTTGCTTCATCTTCTTCACGAAATCGTTCTGAGTCAATTCTTCATGATATTGAGTCTGCCTTTCAACAATTTAAAAAACCTCACGGAAACGGTTTTCTATTTACCCGTGTTGCTGAAAAGAAAAATAATCAACTCCTTCATAATTTTATTTTCCGAATACCTTCAGAGAAACATTCTCTCATTTTGAATCTTAAAGAACTGACAAGTATCTTTCACTTTCCTGTGGGGCACGCTGCAACGATGGGTATTAAAGAATCTCGTTCGGGTACCGCTCCGGCTCCATTTGAAGCAAAAGAAGGATCTGTTTGTTTGGGGACAAATGAATACCGTGGAGACACTTCAAAGGTGTTTATGAAAGAAATGGACCGTATGCGTCATATGTATGTAATTGGTCAAACGGGAACAGGAAAAACCGGTATTCTTTTGAATATGATTGCTCAGGATATTAAGAACGGACAAGGAGTTTGTTATATTGATCCACACGGAAATGATATTCAAACACTTCTTTCCATGATTCCAAAAGAACGTGCTGAGGATGTTATTTACTTTGATCCGGCGTATATCGATAGACCATTTGGACTCAACATGCTCGAATATGACACTAGATATCCTGAACAGAAAACATTTGTGATCAACGAGCTTATGAATATTTTTAGTCAGCTCTTTGATATGAAATCAACAGGAGGTCCGATGTTTGAACAATACTTCAAAAACTCAGCAGGACTTGTGATGGATCATCCAGAATCTGGGTCAACACTTCTTGAAATTACTCGAGTACTTTCTGATAAAGCATTTCGAGATATGAAGTTGCAGTACACTACAAATCCAATTATTAAACAGTTTTGGGTTAATGCAGAAAAAACAACGGGTGAGCAGGGACTTGAAAACTTTGTTCCGTACATTACTTCAAAGTTTGATACATTCATCTCAAACGAAATTATGCGTCCGATTGTAGCGCAACAAAATAGTTCGTTCAATTTCAGAGATATCATGGACAAGAAAAAAATTCTTCTGGTAAACCTTTCAAAGGGTCGACTCGGAGAAATTAATGCAAACCTCATTGGTATGATTATTGTTGGTAAACTTCAAATGGCAGCGCTCTCTCGAGTGGATTCCTTTGGAAAAGATTATCCGCCGTTTTACCTATATATAGATGAGTTCCAAAATGTTACAACACCAAGTATTTCTTCAATTCTTTCTGAGGCGCGAAAATACAAACTTTCGCTCACTGTAGCTCACCAATATTTGTCACAGCTCAATGAGGATATAAAAGGTGCGATTCTTGGAAACGTGGGTTCAATGGCACTGTTTCGAATTAGTCCAGAAGATGCAATGGCACTCGAAGGAAGATTTAAGCCAACATTTTCTGCTGACGATGTAATCAAACTCGATAATCGAAATGCACTCGTTTCTATGTTGGTAAATGGCCAACCTGCAAAACCATTTAATCTCAAAACTGAAGACTATATGCCAGGAAACAAAGATATTATCGAGCCACTCAAACAACTTTCATATATGACCTATGGGCGACCAAAAGAAGAGGTTGATCAGGAGATTTTAGAGCGTTTCTATAAGGGTCAAAAAGCATAGTTGCTTTATGGTGTATATTTTTGTAGTATACACATGTTATAAATAAATTTTCACAGTATATGGACAATCATCCAAAAAACGAAAAATCACTTATTATTATCAAGCCAGATGCAATTCAACGAAATCTCGTAGGAGAAATAATTGGACGATTTGAACGAAAAGGTTTGAAGATCACAGGAATCAAGATGATGAGTCTTGAAGATGCAATGCTTGAAGCACACTATGCTCATATTGCTGACAAGCCTTTTTTTGCTGGAATTAAAGATTTTATGAAATCTTCACCAGTTGTTGTTATGGCACTTTCTGGAATTGGTGCTGTATCTGCAATTCGAACAATTGTAGGTCCAACAAAAGCTTTCGAAGCTCCAGCTGGAACAATTCGAGGAGATCTTGCGATGAGTATTCAGTCAAATGTTGTTCATGCCTCAGAAGATGTTGAAGCAGGAAAGTCAGAAGTTGAACGATTTTTTGGATCTGAAGAACTTTTCTCTTATCCAAAGATTGATCAAGGTCTTGTATATTCAGATTCTCGAGACTAATCAAATAAAAAATCCCTTTAAAGGGATTTTTTATTTGATTATAAAATTCTTGCAAGTGGAAAAACAAAATCACTACAAAAAATAATTTCACACAATATTGTGTGAAAAACTATTTTTGCTATTATAAAAATACGGTTATCCAAAAGAGTAACTTGAACACTATTCTTTAGGTATTGCGCGTTGGGGTGCATCGTGGTGTACTCCGTAGCTTAACCACTTGGTTTCGTATGCAAGTACCTCTAGGTGATAACCGTAAAAAGAAACTCTCCAGAAATGGAGGGATTTTTTTATGGTTTATAAAAAGGTTCATATGGTATACTAAAATATATGCGACGTGATATTTTGAAACAACTTTCTTTCTTTGTGTTTTTTATTTTCATCCTCAATACTTTGGCAACTTTTTTTGGTTGGTATACTATTTTCTCCTGGTTTGATAACATGATGCATTTTCTAGGGGGTGCATGGCTTGCTCTTGTTGCGACTTGGCTTTGGTATGAAAAACATAGAAGAGGAGGACGAGGAATTGTTTCAATATTAGTCTTTGTTTTTATTGGAGCTTTTCTTTGGGAGGTTTTAGAGTATCTCATACAATTTTTGGCACAGAGTCCAGATTCTTTGGCGACACTTCCAGATTCAGTTTCTGATATCATATTCGGTCTTCTTGGAGGTTTACTTGTAGGTTATAGAAAAATAAAAACTATTAAACGACAACAATAATGAAAAAAGAAATAACAATTACATGTTCTGGTGGCACACTTTCTCCAACAGGAGCAAATTTTCTCGTGCAAGGATTTGAAAAAAACTTTCTTGTCGATTGTGGTCTTCTTCAAGGTTCAAAGATGGCGGAAGAATCAAACTGGAAACCTTTTTCTTATGATCCAAAACAAGTTGATGTGTTGTTTGTAACCCATGCTCATCTTGATCATATTGGGCTTATTCCAAAACTTATTTTTGATGGCTTTTCTGGAAAGATTGTGAGTACTCATGCTACAAAAGATATAGCAAAGGTAATGCTTGAAGATACTGCAAGTATTCTGGCAAATTCTGAATCAGGAAAACCTTTTCATCTCGAAGAAATGTATAGTCCAAAAATTCTCCACAAACTGTTTTCTTTGTGGGAAACGGTTGATTATCATGAAAAGTATCAAGTCTGTAAGGATCTTTCTGTAGAAGCTTTTGATGCTGGGCACGTTCTCGGTTCTTCTATGTTCGTATTTGAATATAAACAACAAAAATTTGTATTCACTGGAGATCTTGGAAATTCACCATCTCCACTTTTGAAAGATACCGAGAAACTTCCTGATGATATTGAATATATGTTGATTGAGAGTGTGTATGGTGACAGAAATCATGAATCAAAAGAAGGAAGGCGTGGAATATTGAAAAGTGTATTACTACAAAATTATCATCGAGGAGGTGTTCTCATGGTTCCTATTTTCTCTCTTGAACGAACACAAGAATTTCTCTATGAATTTAATGAATTGATTGAAAGTGGAGAAGTTCCAACAATACCTGTTTTTCTTGACTCACCACTTGCAATTAAGGTGACACAAATATTTAAAAAATATACTCATCTTTTAAAAGATACAGTCCAAAAAGATATTATGGAGGGTGATAATATTTTTAAATTTCCTGGTTTAAAAGAAACAGAAACAGCGCAAGAATCAAAATCAATAGTACGAAAACCAAATCCAAAAGTTATTCTTGCTGGCGCTGGTATGTCGACAGGAGGAAGAATTGTTCATCACGAAAAAGAATATTTGAGTGACAAAAATAATACACTTTTGATTACAGGTTTTCAAACACCAGGTTCACTTGGAAGAATGATTGAAGAGGGTGCAAAGACTATTTTGCTTGGAGAGCAAACGATTCCTGTCAGGGCTCATATTGAAGCTGTGAAAGGCTATTCAGGGCACAAGGATTCAGATGGTTTAGTTCAGTTTGTTTCTGATTCATCAAAGAAACTTAAAAAAGTTTTTGTTGCTATGGGAGAAATGAAATCATCTCTTTTTCTTGCTCAAAGAATTAAAGAAGAGCTTGGTGTTTCTTCACTCGTTCCACAACCTGGGGAAGTTATAAAAATTTCTCTCAATGATTAAGGTATAATAATAAACGTATGACACAAAAAACAGTAGCTGTTTTAGGAAAATATAATCCTCTCAACTATTCTCTGTATGAGTTTGAGTTTGCTCGACTTGTGGGTGCTCACATAGGACAAAGAGGTGGTGTTATTGCGACCGATACTGGTTCTGGTTTTTCTGCTTGGGCAAGTCTTGGTTCAAGTGAAGTGCAAGGTATGACTATTGGATTTTCTCCTGCAAGTAGTCGATATGAGCACGAGAATCACTACAGGCTTTCTCTTGAACATGTATCAAGTGTTGTTTACACTGGTTTTGGATATCTTGGAAGAGATTTACTTATGGTTCGTAGCTCTGACGCTGTCTTGGTGTTTCTTGGAAATGAAAAAATAGGACACGAAGGACTACTTGCAAAAGAACTTCAAAAACCCTTGATTGTTATCACACTTGGAAAAGAAGATGAAATCGTGAAAGAGCTTTTGGGAGATCTGTATGATTATGCTGAGAAATATTCTTCTCAAAAAGAAGTACTCAAAAGAATAGAAATCATGTTTTCTTAAATAGAGACAATATAAAAAAGTAACCTTACGGTTACTTTTTTAGTTCTGCTACGATTCGTTTGAAACTTTCTGGATTTTGTTCTGCGATTTGCGCAAGAACTTTTCGGTCCAGTTGAGATTCGTTTGTAGCAACAATATTGATGAATTTTGAGAATGAAACGCCTGTTCCTCGAAGACCAGCACTGATCTTGATTTGCCAGAGAGCTCGCTTATCACCTTTCTTCTTTCGTCGATCGTTGAAAGCGTGTTTTCCAGCTTTTCGAAGAGTCTCGATTGCTTTTCGTTCTTTTGATTTAGCTCCGTGTCTAAAACCTTTTGCTTGTTTCAAAACGTTTCGTCGTCGCTT
>Ga0247839_1000652_pt1 | contig 60908 bp, 53 predicted proteins | sample LaCruzMarch2015__6_FD_192405 | JGI IMG/M metagenome (GOLD analysis project Ga0247839, IMG submission 192405) | Freshwater microbial communities from meromictic Lake La Cruz, Castile-La Mancha, Spain - LaCruzMarch2015_16m | ecosystem: Environmental > Aquatic > Freshwater > Lake | place: Spain...
AAATCGCAATCAGGTCGTTGATTTCATTGCAGAATTCCTAATGGTATCCATTAGAAACACCCAAAAACCCGGGGCTCACCGGACGGGTTCACGATAGCAGTCTTGGGGCTAATGGACAATCTCGGATTAAGGCCCGGCATCGCCTTGATGGTTCGCACCAAGATGGGGGCCAAGATTGGCGCGCTGCTGGTCACGCTGCTGATCCCGCTGGTATTTCTGGTTGTGCAGTTGTTTGGCGGTCTGACGGGCAGTTACCGTGCAGCCCAGCACCAGTTGCAAGGCGCAGAGGCGGTAGCGCATATCGCCGACCTCGCCTTTGCCCTGCACCGTGACCGGGCCCAGGTCAATTTGGCCTTGCTGGGTCAGTCCAACGCCGATGCCCGAAGCACGGCCCGCGACAAGTTGCGCAGTGCATTGGCGGCAACCGAAGCCGCGGTACGTGGGCACCCCGAATGGAGTCTGGTGGCACAGTGGGGCACCCTGCACACCGCTCTGACCAAAATCGCGGGTGTTGATTCCGTGGACTCGCGTGTTGCATTTTTTCAAAGCTATACCGCAGCGCTCACCGGCCTGCAGCTCTTGGCAACTGATGTGGGTGAGGTGTCGGGCTTGGCCCTCAGCAGCGACCCCGGCATCTATTTTCGGCAAAATTTGCTGGTCGAAAACAGCATCGCCTCACTGGGCTACCTGGCTGCCATGCGGGATTTGAGCGTGACGGTGATGCTGCAAAAAGGGGAGGCTAAAGATGCCGTTGGCAGTTTACTGGCCTTGGTGCCTATTGCAGAAATTGCATCACTCAAGCTCAGCCACCGTGTGGATGCCCTGGTCCGCCGAAATTTTGTCAGTTCGGGTGACTGGGATCTGGGGCGCAAAACTGCATCGGCCGCTCTTGATGCATCCCGCCAATTGCTGGCACCCACGGCGCAAGGGAGTGATGTCAGCGTCTACTTGTTGACCGCCAATTCAGCGATAGAGTCGGCGCGTTCTTTTGAGCAAAAGATGCATGGCGATCTGCAACAAGCTTTGCAGTCACATATGGCCTCATTGCACACCACACGGGTCTTTGCGGCACTGGTGGTTGCTGTGGGCCTGGCTTTGTGTGCGTATGGAATCGTCTGCATTTGGCTCAGTACCAACATGATTTCCAGGCAGATGTTGCGCGGCGTTCAAAGCGCGGGCGATGGCGACCTGTCCACCCAAGTTCGCTACCAGGGGCGTGACAACTGGGGCGATGTCGGGCGGGAGTTTGAGCGCATGCTGGACCACCTCTCCGGCATGGTCGGCCAAGTTCGCGTCGCTGCCGCCCAGCTCGGTGAGACCGGGCGTGGCCTCGTGGGTGACACGCTCGCTTTGTCGGAGCGCGCTCAAACCCAGGGCGAGAGCCTGCAACAAACCGCCATGCATGTGCGCAAAGTGAGTGACACGGTAGCCCGCAATGCCGATGCGGCGCAGGAGGTCAGCATGATGACTACCAGTGTGCACCATGAGGCCGAGTCCGCCGAGCGCCTGATGAAGCAGGCGGTCGGCAGCATGGGCCCGTTGCAGGCCACGTCCAACCGAATGAATGAAATCATTGGCACCATTGATGCGATCGCCTTCCAAACCAATTTGCTTGCGCTCAATGCGGCGGTCGAGGCCGCACGGGCCGGCGAGCAGGGGCGGGGCTTTGCAGTGGTGGCCGCCGAGGTGCGCAGCCTGGCCAAGCGCAGCCAGCAGGCCGCCGCCGAGGTGCGCGGATTGATCGCCGAGTCATCTGCTCGTGTGGCCACCACGGTCACCGATATTTCGCAGGTCAATATGCTGATGGACAGCCTGGTGGCCGGGATTCGTGAAATTGCCCTGAATGTCAATTCCATGGCCGAAGGCAGTGCCTCGCAAAGCGCGGCCTTGGCCGAAGTCGTCAATGCCGTAGGGGACTTGGACACCTTGACCCAGGAAAACACCACACTCATCGCGCAGGCTTCAGAAAAGTCGGACCAACTCATAGTGCAGACTCTTGACTTGGACGGTGCGGTCAGCTTCATCCGTTTGCGCAACGGTTCGGCCGAAGAGGCGCGCCAACTCACCATCGACGCGGCGATCCATGTACACCACGTGGGCTTGCAGCAGGCAAGCCTGGACTTCCATGATCCGGATGGCGCGTTTATTGACCGCGACCTCTATATTTTTTCCTTTGACAAGCAGGGCGTGTACAGCATTTTTGGCTCGGACCCCAAGCGTGTCGGCTCCAGGCTGGACAAGACCCCGGGCCTGGATGGTCCCAAGGTGTTGAAGGACGCCTGGGCGGTGTGTGATGCGGGCGGCGGCTGGGTCACCTATGACATCGTGAGCCCACTCACCGGTGAGGTGCAAGCCAAGTCATCGTACGTGGTCGCGCTGGATCGGGACCACTTGCTGGGCTGTGGCACCTATTTGGTTGCCGACATTTTGCAGGTTGCACGCGCGGGCATCTTCGGCGGTGATACCTCTGACTAGGGGCTTCCCCTAGCTAGGCGCGTCGACCTTTGGATGTGATATTTCAGCCACAAACAAAATTGGATTCGTAATCTAACGGTCACAAAAACCCGGCTACCATTCAGCAATATCTATGCAAAAAACATCGCATCCCTCGCCCAACGACGCGCCTGTTGCCTCCGTAGCCCAGCCCATGGTTGATTTGTGCGCCGGGGTGTTGCCGGTTTGGGCGCGCCACTTGGCCACATCGCGTGCGCAGTCCGAAGTGGCGGTCACGCAGATGCTCAAGGCTTTTGCTGATATCGGGCCGCACATTGACCGGGCCGAGCGCCAGTCCCAGCAGATCACCGAGGCGCTCAGCCAGTCCGATGGCGGCATCACCCGGCTGACGCAGGCCTGCGAACGCGCCCTGGCACCTGTGTTGAATAATCCAAAATTACCGGCTGACGCGAGCGCTGCCATTAACCATGTGCTGGACATGGTGCGTCGCGCAGTCGATTCGCTGGAACATATAGCCAAACCCTTCGCCCATGAAACCCAGATGGTTGCGGAGCAGGTCGAGCGCATGTACATGGGATTTCAGTACCAAGACCGCATCAGCCAGATGATGGCGCTGATCGAAGGCGACATAGCCCGCTTGCAGGACGTATTCCAGGGGGACGGCGCGTGCACGCCCGACCTGTCGGAATGGTTGGTCCGCCTGGAGTCGCAGTACGCGATGACAGAACAGCACCAAGATCACCAGGCTTCTGCAGCGGGTGATCCAGCGGGCAGCGACAGTAACGAAACTACTTTTTTTTAAGAGGTTGAAATGGCAAAGACGATTTTGATTATTGATGACTCCGCGAGCCTGCGACAGGTCGTCAAAATGGCGCTCACCGGCGCGGGTTACGCCGTCATCGAAGCGGGTGACGGGCAGGCTGCCCTGGCTTTGCTCGATGGTCGGCAGGTCAATATGGCGGTGTGCGATATCAACATGCCCATCATGAACGGGATCGAGTTCGTCAAGGCGGCCAAGCAGTTGCCCGCTTACAAGTTCATGCCCATTCTGATGCTCACCACCGAGAGCCAGGATTCGAAGAAAGAAGAAGGCAAGGCAGCGGGCGCCAAAGCCTGGATGGTCAAACCCTTCTCCCCCACCCAGTTGGTGGCGGCGGTTTCAAAGCTTTGCGTGTAAGCATTGCAATCAGCCATTGCGCAAGCGGTCGGTCGGTTTTTTCGTTGAAGCAGTCTGGAGAATTCCATGAGTGATAGGTTTGAGTTGCCGTCTGAGTTGAATATCTATAGTGCGCTGGAGTCGCGCGATGCCCTGTTGGCGTGGGCATCCGAGCAAATGACCAAGGCCAAGGGTTACTTGGAAATTTCTGCGCGCGACGTGACCGAGGTCGACGGCGCTGGCCTGCAATTGCTGGCAGCGCTGAGCAACATGGAGCAAACCTGGCACCTGGTCGATGCCAGCGAACCCTTTGCGGACGCCTGCCGCACCATGGGTTTTGGCCATTGGCTGGACTCGCGCTACCTTGGCACCAGTGGCGCGGAGGCCAAGTCATGAGCTACAGCAGCGACGCCGATCGCGACTTTATCGCCCAAGCCATGCCCGCCTTCATCAGCGAGGCGGCCGAACAAATTGAGGCCATTGAGACACTGCTGCTGGAGTTGGAAGAGCAACCCGACAACCGTGAGTTGCTGGATTCACTTTTTCGTTGCGCCCACACAGTAAAGGGTTCAGCAGGCATTTTTGGCTTGAACCGCGTGGTGGAGTTCACCCACCATGTGGAAACGCTGCTGGACAAAATGCGCGAAGGCGAAATTGCCCTCATCCCCACGATTAGCACCTTGCTGCTCCAGTGCAATGACCAGATCAAATTTCTGGTCGATACGGCGGCCGATGAGGATGCCGACACGCCTGAGCAAAAGGCGGACCGCGCTGATTTGGTCATGCAACTCAACGCGCTGACGGAACACGCTGCACTCCAGCCAGCGGCTGTTGCACAGACCGCGTCCCCAACGGCAGACGGCGGCCTGCGCACCTGGACCATTTCTGCACGGTTTGGCGCGGACACGTTTCGCAACGGCATGGACCCCTTGTCGATTGCCCGCTACTTAGGTGCCATGGGCCGGGTGGTCTCGGTGCGCTGCGGCAGCGAGACCGTGCCGCCACTGGTCAACCTGAACCCCGAGAGTTGCTACCTGAGCTTCTTTATGGAGCTGGAAACGGCCGCTTCGCGCGAAGACATCGAAGGCGCTTTCAGCTTTGTGCTGGACGACTGTGAGCTTGACGTGGTGGCACCAGAGACGCCCGGGCAAAAAATGGCCCGCGCCATTGATGAGATGCCCGAGACCCCGCGCCTGGGCGATATGCTGGTCTCGGTGGGCGCGGTGTCGCAAGACAAACTCGACCAAGTCCTGTCCAGCCAGCAGCAAACCCGCGGCATGCCCGCAGTGAGTAAACCCAAAATCGGTGACTTGCTCGAAGCACAGGCCGGCGTGGCCCATGAGGTGGTCGCAGCAGCTCTGGGCAAGCAACAAAAAATTCGCGAGAACGCCCCCTCGGAAGAGCGTTACATCCGCGTCCAGGCCGACCGGCTGGACGCGGTCATCAATTTGCTGGGGGAGCTGGTCATTGCCGGTGCGGGGGCGACTTTGCTGGCCCGCGAATCGCATGACGCGGCGCTGACCGAGGCCAATCTGTACATGAACGGCCTGATTGAAGAAATTCGCAACGGCACCCTGGGTTTGCGCATGGTGCCTGTGGGCGAGACCTTCAGCCGCTTTCGCCGCGTGGTGCGTGACACCGCCTCCAGCCTGGGCAAGGAAGTCAACTTTGAAATCGTGGGTGGGGACGCCGAGCTTGACAAGTCCATGGTCGAGAAAATTGCCGACCCACTTATGCACCTAGTGCGCAATTCCCTGGACCACGGCCTGGAAACCCCGCAGGAGCGGCTGGCGTCCGGCAAGTCCGCCTCGGGCCGACTCACCTTAAGCGCCCAGCACGAAACCGGGGCCATTTTGATCCGCATTGAAGACGACGGGCGGGGCATCAACCGCGAACGCGTACTGCAGCGCGCCTGGAACCGGGGCCTGGTAGAGCCCGGTGTGGTACCCAGCGACAACGACATCAACATGCTGATCTTTGAGCCCGGCTTCTCCACCGCCGAACAAGTTACCAACCTGTCGGGCCGTGGCGTTGGCATGGACGTGGTGCGACGCAACATTGAGGCTCTGCGCGGCTCGCTGCGCCTCACCAGCAACCCCGGTCAAGGCTTGCAAGTCGACATCCGCCTGCCCCTCACCTTGGCCATCATCGACGGCTTCCTTGTGGGCGTGGGCAAATCCAAGTTTGTACTGCCACTGGAATCCGTGGTGGAAGTCATTGAGTCGGGTGGCCAACACGTCAAGGTCGACGCCAGCGGTCGCCATTGCCTGGAGCTGCGCGGTGCGGTGCTGCCGGTGGTGCGCCTGCGCACCCTGTACACGGTGGAGTCCACCCACACGGAGCGCGTCAGCGTGGTGGTGGTTAATTCACAGCGCGGGCAGTACGGCATTGAAGTGGAAGTGCTACTGGGGCAACAGCAAACGGTCATCAAACCGCTGGGGCGCTTGTTCAAGACTCTGCGCGGCATCTCGGGCTCCAGCATTTTGGGCAGTGGCGAAGTGGCGCTGATTCTGGATGTCACTTCGCTGGGTGAGTTGGTGACGGGAGTCGAGCCCGTGCAGGCAGCGCATTGAGCTGTGCCTGCGAGATCGAATATTTTCCAAACGCGTATTTCACACATAGAACGGGACATTGCCATGGCCGACACAACGACTTCCTGGTTTTCGCGGATATTTAACGGAGCTGACATGGAGCGGCGAATCAAGGAGCTCGAAGCCGAGCTCAAGGTGCGCACCGACATCATGAACCTGACGAGCATCGTCTCCGAGGCTGACAAAAAAGGCGACATTCTGAACGTCAACCAGAAGTTCCTGGAGGTATCCAAATACCCCGAAAAAGAACTGATCGGTTTCGGCCACAACACCACCCGCCACCCGGATATGCCCAAGGCGGTATTCAAGGAAATGTGGGCCACCATCGGGCGCGGGGATATTTTTCGCGGCATCGTGAAGAACCGCGCCAAGGACGGCACCCCCTACTACGTGGATGCCGTCATTGCCCCGATATTGGGTGACAACGGCAAGCCCATGAAATACCTGGGCGTGCGATACGACATCACTGAGACGGAAATCGAGCGCCACAACGCCCGCGGCATCATCAACGCGATCGACACTTCCTACGCGTTCATTGAATTCGACCTCGGTGGTAATGTGCTCAAAGCCAACAAGAATTTCTTGCAGGTGATGGGTTACACCAACGATGAAATCGTAGGTAAGCACCACCGCCAGTTTTGTGAGCCTGCGGTGTACAACGCGCCAGCTTACACGCAGTTTTGGCGTGACCTGAATGATGGAAAGCCCCAGAACGATGTCTTTAAACGCGTCACCAAGAGCGGTCAGCAGGTTTCGCTGCAAGCGGTGTACGCCCCCGTGACGGATGAGATGGGGCGGGTCGTCAAGATTGTCAAGATTGCCACTGACGTCACCTCCGTGGTGAATGCCAATGAGATGCTGCGCAATGCCGTCGAGCAGGCTCAAGCGGTCACCGCTGCCGCCATGAAGGGCGACCTGTCCCAGCGCATTCCGCTGCAGGGAAAGAGTGGGCCCATCGAATCGCTTTGCGGTGGTGTCAATGCACTGATGGAAACCACCTCGGTGATATTTTCTGACGTGGTGCGCGTGTTTGGTGCCTTGGCGGCGGGCGACCTGTCGCAGCGCATCACCCGCGACTATGCGGGCACCTTTGGCCAGTTGAAGAACGATGCCAACGACACCAGCGAAAAAATCTCCGGCATCATTGACGACGTGGGTCGGGTGTTCTCCGGCATGGCCAGCGGCGACCTGACACAGCGCATCACCCGTGACGCGCAGGGCATTTTTGACCAGGTCAAGCAAGATGCCAACAGCAGTTCCGAAAAACTCGCCAGCATCATCGACGAGGTGCGCGCAGCCGCCGATGCGTTGACCGGTGCTGCTAACCAGGTCAGCGCCACCGCACAGTCCCTGTCCCAAGCCGCCAGTGAACAAGCGGCCAGCGTGGAAGAAACGACCGCCTCGATTGATGTGATGTCGGCGTCCATTGGCCAAACCAGCGACAACGCCCGGGTCACCGACGGCATGGCCACCAAAGCCAGCAAAGAAGCCACCGACGGCGGCAGCGCGGTCAGCCAGACGGTGGTTGCAATGAAGCAAATAGCCGCCAAGATCGGCATCGTGGACGACATTGCCTACCAAACCAACCTGTTGGCTCTGAACGCAGCGATTGAAGCCGCCCGCGCCGGCGAGCACGGCAAGGGCTTTGCCGTGGTGGCAGCCGAGGTGCGCAAACTGGCCGAGCGCAGCCAGGTGGCGGCACAAGAAATTGGCGAATTGGCAGCCAACAGCGTGCACACCGCAGAGCGGGCGGGCAAGCTACTCGACGAAATTGTGCCCAGCATCCAAAAAACCTCAGAACTGGTGCAAGAAATTGCAGCGGCCAGCGCAGAGCAAAGCGAATCGGTGGTGCAAATTGGGGGCGCTATGGGGCAACTCAGCAAGGCCACGCAGCAAAACGCATCGGCCTCAGAAGAGCTGGCAGCCACCAGCGAAGAAATGTCGGGCCAGGCAGAGCAGTTGCAGCAGTCAGTTGCCTTCTTCAATCTGGGAGACGAAGCCCCCAAGGTGCGCAGCCGCCATGAAATGGGTGGCAACGAACGACGTGGCGGTGGCGCGCCACGCTTGAATGCGCCTTTGCGGCAAGCGTCAGTGCGCGGCGGCGGTGGCAACTTCAAACCTTATTGAGGCAAGCCACCCATGACCACCGAAAGCGCTCCCCTGCAGTACCTCACTTTTGCGCTGGGTGATGAGGTATTCGCGATGGACATACGCACCGTGCGTGAAATCATCCAGCACGCCGCCATGACGGTGGTGCCATTGATGCCGAATTTCGTGCGTGGGGTCATCAATCTGCGGGGCGCAGTGGTCCCGGTGATTGACCTGCAATCGCGCTTCGGGCGTGCCACCACCGTGGTGGGAAAGAAAACCTGTATTGTCATTTTTGATGCCAGTAGCGAGGGCGAAAAAATGGAGCTGGGCTTGATGGTGGACTCCGTCAGTGAGGTGATTGACATCTTGCCCGCGCAAATTGAGCCCGCACCCCACTTCGGGACGTCCATCCAGCGGGACTTCATCCGGGGTATGGGCAAAGTGGATGGCAAATTCATCGTCATTCTGGAGCCGGCGCGCGCCTTGAACATTGACGATATGGCGCTACTGGCCGAGAAAAACGCCATGGCGTAGAGGGTTGCATGTCAGTTCCCGAATCAGCAACAGCGGATCAAGGTTCCCATGAATAGTTTCAATTTATCCATCAAGGCGCGCATCCTATGGGGCTTTGCCTTGCCGATAGTGCTGTTCGTCGGCTTCACGGTGTGGCTGAGCGGTCAATTGTCCCAAGTGAAGCAGAGTATGGCGACCGTGTCGGAAACCAGTGTGCAATATGCGCTGCTGGCAACACAGCTGGACAAAAATGTGGTGCAGATTCAGCAATTTTTGTCGGACGTTTCGGCAACCCGTGGCAAGGATGGACTGGACGATGGATTCCAAAAGGCGCAAGAAAATTTTGATGCCCTGAATGCCTCACTGGACAAGTTTGAAAAGCATTTCTCGGCTGCGGGAGATTCCAAATCGCTGCAACAAATGCAGTCGATAAAGTCTAGCGCAGCGGCCTATTACGCAACTGGACAAACCATGGCGAAGGCCTATGTGGCCAGCGGGCCAGATGCCGGAAACAAACTCATGTCGGGATTTGACGGGGCCAGCGAGACACTGCAAAAAGCGTTGGAGCCTTTTGTCGCGTCACAGCTTGAACAAATGAAATCGGACCTGAGCAGCTCCGAGGCCAAGGCGGACCAAATTTCCCAAGCCGCCATGGCTATTGTGGCCGTGGCCGTGCTGCTTGCGGTACTGGTGGCCTACTGGGTGACCACCAGCATCACGCGGCCGCTGGCCAAAGCCTTGGGGGTGGCCAACTTGGTGGCTTCCGGACAGCTAGACACCCGTATTGAAGCGGACGCCAGTGAAATCGGTCAATTGCTCAGCCCGTTGGCAAAAATGCAAAGCACCTTGCAGGAGTTTGAGGCCGCCCAAGCAGAGATGGCGCGCCAGCACGATGGCGGCATGATTGACCATGTTATGCCGGTCGACCAGCTTCAGGGCACGTACCGATCCATGGGGCAGTCCATCAACCACTTGGTGCAATCGCACATTGCGGTCAAGATGAAAATTGTGGACTTGGTGACTGAGTACTCAGAAGGCAAGCTCGATGTGGCCATGGACCGTCTGCCAGGCCAAAAGGCCCGCATCAGCCAAGCCATGGACAAGGTCCAACGCTCGTTGCAAGAGGCGGCGCAGGCGGCGCGCACGAATTTGCGCATTCGAAACGCGTTGGACAAATGCACCACCAACGTGATGATTGCCGATACCAATCTCGATATTTTGTACATGAACGAGACGGTCACGGCAATGATGCAGCGCAACGAAGCAGAGCTGCGCAAGTCGCTCCCCCACTTTGATGCACGCAGGTTGCTCGGGCAAAACATTGATGTCTTTCACAAGAACCCAGCGCACCAGCGTGGATTGCTGGCCGCGCTCAAAACAACTTACCGGACCCAGATCCAGGTTGGTGATTTGCATTTCGGGCTGATTGCCAACCCCATAGTGGACGCGCAGGGCAACCGCCTTGGTTCGGTCGTGGAGTGGGCCGACAGAACAGCCGAAGTGGCGGTGGAGCGCGAAATTGCGTCGGTGGTTGGCGCTGCATCGCGGGGTGATTTCAGCGAGCGGCTGAGTCTGGATGGCAAAGCTGGCTTCTTCGCGACCCTCTCCACCGGCATGAACCAATTGTTGGAAACCAGCGAGCAGGGCCTCACCGATGTGGCCGATGTGCTCGCCGCTTTTGCCGAAGGTGATTTGACCCGGCGTATTGAGCGCGACTACGCGGGCCTGTTTGGCCAGGTCAAGGACAGCGCCAATTCCACCGCCGAGAACCTGACGCGGGTCATGGGCGAGGTGCGCGACGCCGCCGACGCGCTCACCGGTGCCGCTAACCAGGTCAGCGCCACCGCACAGTCCCTGTCCCAAGCGGCCAGTGAACAAGCCGCTAGCGTGGAAGAAACGACCGCCTCTATCGATGTCATGGCGGCCTCGATTGGCCAAACCAGCGACAACGCCAAGGTCACCGACGGCATGGCCACCAAAGCCAGCAAAGAAGCCACCGACGGCGGCAGCGCGGTCAGCCAGACGGTGGTTGCAATGAAGCAAATCGCCGCCAAGATCGGCATCGTGGACGACATTGCCTACCAAACCAACCTGTTGGCTCTGAACGCAGCGATTGAAGCCGCCCGCGCCGGCGAGCACGGCAAGGGCTTTGCCGTAGTGGCAGCCGAGGTGCGCAAACTGGCCGAGCGCAGCCAGGTGGCGGCACAAGAAATTGGCGAATTGGCCGCCAACAGCGTGCACACCGCAGAGCGGGCGGGCAAGCTGCTGGACGAGATTGTGCCCAGCATCCAAAAAACCTCAGAACTGGTGCAAGAAATTGCAGCTGCCAGCGCAGAGCAAAGCGAATCGGTGGTGCAAATTGGAGGTGCCATGGGGCAACTCAGCAAGGCCACGCAGCAAAACGCATCGGCCTCAGAAGAGCTGGCAGCCACCAGCGAAGAACTGTCGGGTCAGGCCGAGCAGCTGCAGCAAAGCATTGCCTTCTTCAAGACCGGTGACGATGCACCCGCGGTGCGCAACCGCCATGCGCTACCTTCCAGCAAGGAGCGCCGTGGTGCGGCTCCGGTGCGCCAGAGCGCACCCCTGCTTGCCAGTGCCGTACGCGGCCGCGGCAACTTCAAGCCGTATTGAAACCGCCGCATTATGAAAAATAAACAAGCACCTACCCGGCAAGAGCGGCTGATGCGAGACGATGATTTCATCATCTCCAAAACCGATCTCAAAGGACGAATCACCTATTGCAATCGGATCTTCATTGAGTTTTCTGGTTTTGAGGAGCATGAGCTGTTAGGTGCCCAGCACAACATCGTGCGCCACCCGGACATGCCACGCGGGGTATTCAAATTTTTATGGGACACGCTGGAGGCGAAGAAGGAGTGCTTTGCCTACGTCAAAAATATGTCCAAGGACGGAAGCTTTTACTGGGTCATGGCCAACATCACGCCCAACCTCAGCGCGCAGGGCGCGGCCGAAGGCTATTTTTCGGTGCGCCGCAAGCCGGACCCTGGTGCGGTGTCAGCCCTATCGGATGTCTACAAATTGATGCTGGATGAAGAGCGCCGGGCCGGTCCCCGAGATGCCTGCGCCGCCTCGATTGCGTTGCTAACCAATGTCTTGACCCAGAAAGGAGTTAGCTATGAAAAATTCATCCTCTCCATCTGAGTCTTCCAAATATGCATTCGTTTTGGCGGCATTGCTGATTGGTGGTGCGGGTTTGCAGTGGTGGTCAGGGGGGTGGAGTTGGCTGCCTCTGGCGTCTTTGGTGCCCGCCATGCTTTGCCTGCTGCTGTGGACGCGCAGCAACCGCCGCAACGCGCGTTACCTCGACGACATGCAAGCTATGGCGCAGGACGTCTCGCATGGTAATTTTGCGCGGCGGATAAGCAATATCCCGCCTTCTGGTCAGTTCCACGCATTGTGCTGGGACATGAATGACATGCTGGACCAGTTGGAGGCCTGCTTTCGCGAACAGGCGACGGCGTTGGAATGCGCCAGTCAGGGCCAGTACCACCGGATGGCGCAGTGCGGCGGGTTGCGGGGCAGCTTTCGGGCGTCGCTCGAAAGAACCAATGGGTCGCTGCGGACGATGGAAGCAAAAGTGCGGGAGGAAGAAAGTGCGGCAGCGGCAAAGCTGGTGATGCAGGAGCGCGAGCAACGCATCGCCAACGAGAACCTGCGCATCCGCAATGCACTGGACAAGTGCAGCACCAACGTGATGATTGCCAATGCGGGCAATGAAATCATCTACATGAATGAAACCGTCACGGCGATGATGCAGCGCAATGAGTCTGAGTTGCGCAAAGCACTCCCCTCATTCGATGCGCACAGGCTGTTGGGGCAAAACATTGATGTATTCCACAAGAATCCAGCCCATCAGCAAGGGCTGCTGTCTGGCCTGCGAGAAACCTACCGAACCCAGATTCCTGTGGGAAGTCTGCATTTCAGCCTGAACGCCAGCCCCATTTTTGACGCCGACGGTGTGCGAATGGGCACCGTGGTGGAGTGGGCCGACCGTACGCAAGAAGTGGCCACCGAGAGGGAGGTTGCCGACCTCGTGCTGGCTGCGGCCCATGGAGATTTCAGCGGCCGGCTGAGCACCGATGGCAAGACCGGCTTCTTCATGAGTCTGGGCGCTGGCATGAACCAGCTTCTCAACACCAGTGAGCAGGGTTTGACGGACGTCGCAGACGTTCTGGCAGCATTTGCCGAAGGTGACCTGACCAAGCGTATTGAGCGCAACTACTCAGGACTGTTTGGCAAGGTCAAAGACAGCGCCAACTCCACGGCCGAGAACCTGTCACGGGTGATGGGGGAGGTGCGCGCCGCGGCCGATGCACTGACGGGTGCGGCCAACCAGGTGAGTGCCACTGCGCAATCACTCTCGCAGGCGGCCAGCGAACAAGCCGCCAGCGTGGAAGAAACCACCGAGTCCATTGACGTCATGTCGGCATCCATCAGCCAAAACAGTGATAACGCCAAGGTGACGGACGGCATGGCGACCAAGACGTCCAAGGAGGCGGTTGACGGCGGCGGTGCGGTCAGTCAGACCTTGGTTGCCATGAAGCAGATCGCTGCCAAGATCGGCATCGTGGACGACATTGCCTACCAAACCAACCTGCTGGCTCTGAACGCGGCCATTGAAGCCGCCCGGGCGGGCGAGCACGGCAAGGGCTTTGCGGTGGTTGCCGCCGAAGTGCGTAAACTGGCGGAGCGCAGCCAGCTGGCCGCCAAGGAGATTGGCGAGTTGGCCGGTAACAGCGTGCACACGGCAGAACGTGCTGGGCGCTTGCTGGACGCGATTGTGCCCAGCATCCAACGCACCTCTGAGCTGGTGCAGGAAATTGCGGCTGCAAGTGCCGAGCAAAGTGAGTCGGTGACACAGATTGGTGGTGCCATGGGCCAACTCAGCAAGGCCACACAGCAAAACGCATCGGCCTCGGAACAGTTGGCGGCCACCAGCGAAGAGTTGTCTGGCCAAGCCGAACAACTGCAGCAATCCATCGCGTTCTTCAATATCGACGACGGGACGACCCCCACCCTGCGTGGCCGCCATGAAATGGGCGCCAGCGAGCGTCGGGGTGCCACGCCCAGGGGTGCACCGCGTGTCAGGGCCTCGCTGAGCGCAGCTCTGGTGCGCGGTGGAAACTCCAACTTCAAGCCTTACTAATTTTCAGCAGCCAGAGACCCGATCTATGAGAACCGCGCAACAAGAAATTGACGAACGAACCAAACTGGCCGGAAACAACAAGTTTGAGTTGCTGTTGTTCCGACTGGGTGAAGCGCCTGGCAGCGGTCAACGGGAGTTGTTTGGCATCAACGTGTTCAAGGTGCGTGAAGTACTGGTCATGCCTGCCGTCACTGAGTTGGCCAATGCCAATGAACACTTGATGGGGGTGGCCAACATTCGCGGGCAGATCATTCCGGTGATCAACCTGCCGGCGGTGGTGGGCTGCGACCCCAAAAAGGGGCTCAACATCCTCATGGTGACCGAGTTTGGGCGGACGATTCAGGGCTTTGCCGTAGAAGATGTGCGTGAAATTGTGCGTCTGGAATGGGACCAGGTTCTTCCGGCGGAGGCCAGTCACGCTGGTGCGGCCATCACCGGCATTGCCCGGCTTGACGGCGCCACGGCAGACACCCGTTTGGCGCAGGTGCTGGATGTCGAGCAGATATTGAAAAACGTCATGCCAGTCACCACCGAAGAAATCAACCGCGAAGTGGTGGGCCCCGAGTTGGTATTGCCCGAGGGCGCGGTCATTCTTGCGGTTGACGATTCGGCAGTCGCGCGCTCGGTGATTGAGCTGGGCCTGAAGGCGATGGGGGTGAGTTACATCATGACCAAGACCGGCAAGGAGGCGTGGGAGCGCTTGCAGGCCATTTCCGACGACGCCATTGCACACGGCAAGTCCGTCAAAGACAAAGTGGCCGTGGTGCTGACCGATCTGGAAATGCCAGAGATGGATGGCTTCACCCTGACCCGTCTGATCAAGCAGGACCCGCGTTTCAAGACCATTCCGGTGGTCATTCATTCGTCTCTTACCGGCACCACCAATGAGAACCACGTCAAAAATGTCGGCGCCAATGCGTATGTGGCCAAATTTGCACCTCGCGAGTTGGCTGCCACCATTCGCGGCGTTCTGACGGCCCATTGACCATGTCTGCCATACCTTTCAGCGACCGGGAGTTCCAACAAATCCGCGACATCATGTACGAGGCCGCTGGTCTTTCGTACAACGATTCCAAAAAATCACTGATCCACTCACGCTTGGCCCCACGCATCCATAAGCTGGGTTTGGATGGCTTTGCCGAATACATCGCCATATTGGAAGACGAGTCTGAAGCAGCCGAGTTCCAGATGGCGGTTGACCTGCTCACCACCAACGAAACCTATTTTTTTCGCGAACCCAAACACTACGATTTGCTGCAACAGGAGTTGGCCAGCTTGGGCAACAAGACACCGCTCTCTGTCTGGAGTGCGGCGTCCTCATTTGGCGACGAGGCCTACAGCACGGCCATGCTGATGTCCGACATGCAGGTCATGGGAAAGATCAGTCCGGGTTGGTCCATTTTGGCCACCGACATCAGCCACCGGGTGCTGCTCAGTGCCAAGGAGGCTGTCTACCCCGAAGACCGGCTGCGCGCCGTGAGTCCGGAGCGCTTGCGCCGCTACTGCCTGCGTGGCGAAGGCCCGTCGCAAGGACAAGTGCAGTTGCAGGACAAGATCCGCGACAAAGTGCAGTTTGGGCAACTCAATCTGTGCAAGCCATTCAGCGGCATGGGCCCGTTTGACGTGATCTTTTTGCGCAACGTTTTGATCTATTTTGACCCCCCAACCAAGTCGGAAGTGGTGGACCGGGTGCTGGCGGCTTTGAAGCCTGGGGGGCTGTTCTTTTTGGGCACCGCCGAGGGGCGGGTGCCGTGCAACACGCCCATTACCACGGTGATCCCGGGTGCATTTCGCAAAACGGCCTGAGCCGGACTTCTAAAGCAGAAAGCAACTAATGGTCGTCAAAGTTTTTGTGGTGGATGACTCCGCCGTGGTGCGCCAGGCGCTGGCCCATATGTTGGCCGGTAACGCCGAGGTGGAGCTGATAGGCAGTGCGCCCAACCCCCTGTTGGCGATGGAGATGATTCGCAAGAATCCGCCGGACGTGTTGTTGCTGGATATTGAAATGCCCGGCATGGACGGGCTGACTTTTCTGCGCCAGATTATGTCCGGCACACCTATTCCCACGGTGATTTGCTCCACCCTGTCCACCGAGGGCAGCAAGGTTGCGCTGGAGGCCCTGAGCGCGGGTGCCGTAGCCGTGTTGGCCAAACCCAAGCTGGGGCTGAAGCAACACTTGGAGGACTCACGGCGCGAGATGATTCAGACCCTCAAGACCGCCGCCAAGTCCAAACCACGCCTCAGGGCTGCGGGTGCGGTGCACGCTGCGACCCGCCCTGCAGGTACGGTCCGCGCGCCTGTGCTGGGCTCGGTGCATGCATTTGCCATGAACAAGCCGGTCGTCATTGGCAGCTCTACCGGCGGCACCCAGGCGCTTGAGGTCGTCCTGACCAGCTTGCCGGCGGATGCGCCCGGCATTGCCATTACCCAGCACATGCCCGAGAAATTCACCGCCATGTACGCGGCCCGCCTGAACGGCATTTGCGCCATGAATGTGCGTGAGGCCAAAGACGGTGACCGGCTGGAGCGGGGTGTGGCGCTGATTGCGCCGGGTGGCTTGCACATGCAACTGCGCAAGGTGTCGGGCCAGTATTTTGTGCATGTGGTGGACGGCCCGCCAGTGAACCGCCACAAGCCCTCGGTGGACGTGCTTTTCAAGTCTGCCTCAGAGTGTGGTGGCCGTGACGTGCTGGGCATCATCATGACCGGCATGGGCGACGATGGCGCGCGCGGCATGAAGGTGCTGCACGACGGGGGTGCCCGCTGCATTGCCCAAAACGAGGAGACCTGCGTGGTCTTTGGCATGCCCAAAGAAGCGATCAAACTGCAGGCGGTCGACGATATATTGCCGCTGGAGAGCATCGCCAAGGCAATTTTGCAGTTTGATTCGCGCGCATAGGCGGCTATCGTGCTATATAAATAGTAGCTGCTCGCGCATATTCCACGGGGGCTAGAGGCTGATTTGACCTATAAATGCGGGTCAGGCGATCGGCGCTGTGCGTTCAGGAGTGGCGTGCCAGCAGTGCTTGCAGTGCAGCCGCATTCAGTGGCTTGGCGAGGAAGTCGTCCATGCCGGCTTTTAGGCAGGCTTCCCGATCGGCATCCATGGCGTTTGCGGTGACCGCGATGATGGGCGTTCTTTGTCCCGATGGCTCTTGGGCCCGAATCAACGCGGTGGCCTCCAACCCTCCCATCACAGGCATCTGCATGTCCATCAAAATGACATCCCAAGGGGCGGTGGGAAACAGGTCGACTGCTTCCTGCCCGTCGCGTGCCAGCACGACCGTGTGTCCCCATTTCTTGAGCAGCGAGGTGGCCAAAAGCTGGTTGATCGCATGGTCCTCCGCAAGCAGCACCCGCAGTGGACGTTGCGTTGGAGTGGGCGCTGGCAGGCTGTTGACGGGTGCGGTTTGGGGTGGTGGTGTTGGCATATTGGTTTCGGCTGATTGGCCCAGAAGCACGGTAAAGTGAAACGTGCTGCCTTGTCCCTCGGTGCTTTCGACCCAGATGCGACCGCCCATCAGGCCCACCAGTCTGGAGCTGATGGTCAGTCCCAAACCGGTGCCGCCAAATTGGCGGGTGGTGCTGGAGTCCGCCTGGGAAAACGCCGCAAAGATAAGCTGCTGCTTGTCCGCATGGATGCCCACGCCGGTGTCGCTCACGGCTATGTGCGCTTCGTAGCCCTGCGACCCCAGGTGTTTGGCTTCCACCCGAACCGTGATGCTGCCCTGTTGGGTAAATTTGATGGCGTTGTCACACAGGTTGGTCAGCACCTGGCGTATGCGGCCGGGGTCGCCCACCATGTTTGCGGCCCCTTGTTTCGGAATCAGCCGGGTCAACGTCAAACCCTTTTGGGAGGCCCGCGCCTCAATGCTGGTGAGTGCGTCACCAACCACCTGGGACAGGTTGAAGGAAATCTGCTCGATATCCAGCTTGCCCGCCTCGATTTTTGAGAAATCCAGAATGTCGTTCAAAATGACCAAGAGCGCGTTGGCCGAGCTTTTGACGGTGTTCAGGTAGTTGCGCTGCGTGGCATTGAGTTCGGTATCCAGGGCCAGGTCGGTCATGCCAATAACCCCATTCATGGGGGTGCGGATCTCGTGGCTCATGTTGGCCAGAAACTCGCTCTTGGCCTGGTTGGCTAACTCGGCTGCGGCGCGTGCGGCATTCAGGGACTGCTCCAGCTCCTTGGCGATTGTGATGTCGGTGCGGATGCCGATGTACTGCATGGGCAGCCCGTTCGGGCCCAATAGCGGCACGATGGTGGCTGCAACCCAGTAGTGGTTACCGTCTTTTCTGCGATTCTTGACCTCGCCGCGCCACACCCGCCCTTGGGTGATCGTGTGCCAAAGCTCTGCATAGAGTTCCGTAGGGTGAGCGCCCGATTTAACGACCCGGTGGTTATTGCCAACCAGCTCTTCCCGGGTGTAGCCTGAAATCTCGCAGAAGCGGTCGTTGGCATAGGTAATCACACCATCCAGATCGGTAATGCTGACAATGGCGTGCTGGTCCAGCGCAAACTTCTGGTTGCTTAGGTCGTTGTGCTGGGAGAGCAGTCGGGCAGAAACCAGATTCAAGGCATTTCCCAGGTCCTCGATCTCAGCGCTTCCGTTTGACACCGTAATTTGCGCCCCCAAGGCATGGTCCAGGTCATTCGCAAACCGGGTTGCAGCGCGCAAGGCCCGCATGCGCGGGTGCAAAAGCTTTGACAGCAGGAACAGTGTGGTGCCAATGGCCACGGCAATTACCAGCAAGGCTTGTGTCCAGATATCCCGGGCAATTTGGTCAAAGCTGTCAAGCCGGTAGCTGACCCGGACCCATCCCAGCGAGGCACCCTCAGCGACCGGGTGCCAACTCGAAATCTTGCCGTGTCCACCGGCTAAAAAGTCCCGCTGCGCCGAGCTTTGTTGGGCCGCCTCGATCAGGGTCACAGGATTGGCCGACGACGGAACAGCCACACGCTCGAAGCTAAAACGGGGCGACCAGCGCCCCGCCTGATTGACGACTTCACTCAGTGGTTTGCCTGTGCTGTCGGTTACCAAAACAGAAAAAATGCCAGGAACCGTGGCGGTCTGCAGCGTAATGGTTTCGATGCTGGCCAAATCGTGGGACACCAAGAAGAAGGCGTTGATCGTTGCCAGGTTTTGGGCCAGGGCCGCCATTTGCGCCGTAATGGTTTGCCGCGCCAACTCGGTTTGTCTCTTGGCCGTATAGGCACCGTAACCCAGGATGGATGCGCTGAGGCAAAAAGCAGTCAAGAGCAACAACTGGCGCTCCAAGCCGCGTGGCAACCAACCCCAAAGGCGATGTCGGCCCATCATGCTGGCTAGATTGGCTTCAACAATGCGCCACAGGCCTGGGCCCGCCCGGCATGCTTGGCCTGGTAGAGCTGCAGGTCGGCTTGCATCAGCAGGGCACCAGCGCCGCCAGTGTCCCCCGCCTCGCAGCCCGCTACGCCCAGGCTGATGGTGACGACGCTGGCGACATCGGAGTCCGAATGCGCAATGCCCTTCGCACGCACGCGCTGCTCCAGGTCAACCGCAACGGCCATGGCGCTGGAAAAATCGGTTTCCGGCAGGATGCAGGCAAACTCTTCACCGCCATAACGGGCCACCAAGTCGGCAGGTCGGCGCAGGCCCTCTTTGATGCAGAGTGCGACTTGGCGCAGGCAGTCGTCGCCCGTTTGGTGACCATAGCGGTCGTTGTAGCGTTTGAAGAAGTCGACATCCACCATGATCAATGCCAATGGGGACTTGTTGCGCACAGACCGTCCCAATTCAATGGCTAACTGCTGGTCAAAATAGCGGCGGTTGTAGACGCCGGTGAGTCCATCCAGAAACACCAGCTTGCGCATGACGTCCGACTGCAGCTTGAGTGTCAGGTGCGTCTTCACCCGGGCGCGCACCACGGCGGGATTGACCGGTTTTGAGATGAAATCCACGGCCCCGACGTCCAGGCCATGGGTTTCCTGATCTGCGTCGGTGTGCGCCGTCACAAAAATGACCGGGATATTGCGGGTCATTTCATCGGCCTTCAGTCGGGCGCAGACCTCAAAACCATCCATGCCTGGCATCACGATGTCGAGCAGCACCAGGTCGGGCGGGTTGGACTTGCACATTGCCAATGCCTGTGCGCCACTCGTCGCCATGAATACCTGAAAGTCGGCGGCAAAAATCTGGTGCAACACCTGGATGTTGATGGCTTGGTCATCCACCAGCAGCAGCTTGGGTTTGCCGTTTACGGTGTCAAGCAGGGTGACGAGTGGGGTGTTGTCGTCGAACATGGTCAGGTCTGGGCACCGAATTGTTGAATCAGGGTCTCACATTGAACCACACCTTGTGCGAAGTCGAAAGCCGAAACAGCGGCGTCCAATCGGTCAAATGCGTGTGCGGTGTGCGGGCCGTACGTGTGGCGCAATTGCATGTGCGCCTTGAGTGCCGCCATGTCGGAACTTTCAAGCAAGGCTTGCAATGCAGCAAGGTCTGCCAGCAATGCGGCTCGGTCCAGGGCCATGCAGGCAGCATCGGGGGTGCGGTGTGCCATTGGCGATGGAAGTGTCTGTGCGGTGGCGCCCAGGAGATCGCAGGTGGCGGTGGCGGCCGACCGAACCTGTGCACATGCACTTCGCCAATCTGCCCGCGCTGTTATGTCTTTGAAGGTGCGCTCAGCCGCGTGGGCGATTGCGGCCATGGAGGTGGCACCCACGGTGCCCGAAAGCCCCTTGAAAGTGTGCATGAGTTGCGCGGCGCCCACTTGATCTCCGCTGTGAATGCGTTCGTCGAGCTGGTCCGGCAGGCCTGCCAGCCGCTGCAAATAGGATTGCAGTATCTGCACATACAACTGGGTATTGCCATCGAGTCGCGCGATTGCCTGGCGAACATCGATAGAGCCAGTCAACAGCGCGCCGTCTGCCATTGCGTCCGCCGGGGCAGGAGCTTGCGCAAGTGCCGCACCGGTGCTTGCGCGCTTGGTGTGCTTCAAGATCACCTCCACCAAATGGGTCAGGTCGAAGGGCTTTCCTACGTGGTCATTCATGCCGGCCGCCAGGCAAGCCGCACGGTCCGAGGCCATGGCGTTGGCGGTCATGGCAATGATGGGTAACTCGGTCGGCCCGAATGTGCGGCGAATCGCCTCGGTGGCTTGGTAGCCATCCATCACCGGCATCTGCAGATCCATCAGCACCGCATCGAAGGCCGGTTGGGCCACCGTAACGGCGGCAACGCCCAGCATTCCGTTGCCTGCCATCGCCACGAATGCACCCTCGGCCAGCAGCAGTTCGCTGGCGACTTGCTGGTTGATCGGGTTGTCTTCCACCACCAAAAGGCGCATGCCGGTGAGTCGTCCTTGCTTGGCAGGGAAGGTGCGTGGCCCAGAGCGTAGTGTGCGGTGGTCTGCTGGTGCATCCGCCACGGCCGCCACCGCCCTTGGCGTGGTGAGGTGCGGCTCGTCGGGCACCTGATCGACAGTGGGCAATGTGACCGTGAAGTGGAAGGTGCTGCCCTCGCCCAGCGCACTGTGCAGCGTCAGCTCGCCGCCCATCAGCGCCACCAGACGTTTGCTGATAGAAAGCCCCAGACCCGTGCCGCCAAAGCGCCGCGTGGTGGATGCTTCCGCCTGTGAAAAACCGTCAAAAATATGCTGCTGGTTTTCGGGTGCGATGCCAATCCCGGTGTCGCGCACCGCGATGCGCAGTGTGGTGCCCGCGGCAGTACGCCCCAGCATCTTGATTTGCACGACCACTTCACCCTGTGCAGTGAACTTGATGGCGTTGCCACCCAGATTGATGAGTACTTGTTGCAAGCGCATCGCGTCACCCAGCAGCGTCTTGGGAACATCGGGATCGATGTCCAACAGCACCTCAACCGGCTTGGGGCCTACATTGGCAGACAAGATAACAGACAGGTCGCGCAGCAGTTGGGCGACCCTGAAGGGCTGGGGGTCCAGCCCCATCTTCCCCGCCTCGATTTTGGAAAAATCCAGAATGTCGTTGAGCAAACCCAGCAGCGAGTTGGCTGCGCCTTCGGCCTTTGTGGTGTAGTCCAGTTGGCGGGGACTGAGTTCGGTGCTTTGCAAGAGCTTGAGCATGCCCAAAATCCCATTCATGGGCGTGCGAATCTCATGGCTCATGTTGGCCACAAACTGGCTTTTCGACGCGGACGCTTCCTCGGCTACCTTCAAAGCAGCTTGTGTCGCCCCGGTGCTATGGGTCAAGGTGGTGTTCAGTAGCTGCAGCTTGCGCTCGCGGGCAACCGCATTGGAGACGTCGCTGATCTCTATCAGCACCTGCATGCCACCACCGTCCTGCGCCGGGGATCGAAAAATCCGCACCGATTGTTGCCTGCGAACGCCCCGAGCACGTTGGCGGGCATCGCTGTACAAAGGAAATGGGGCTGGGTTCAACGAGTTGGACAACACGGCTGGCAAACCACTGTGCAAACAGGCCTTCAGCGCGATGCCGGCACGGCCAGCATTTAGCTCCGGGAAGATATCGAATACATCACGCCCCACAACCTGCTCAAACTTGAGGCCGCTGCTTTGTACCATCCAGCGATTGAACAGGCGTACGCACCCTGCCAAGTCCAGCACGATCAGTCCGGTCTGAATGCTGTCGGCCACCCAGGTCGGCCATACAGATGCACCCTCCGGTGGCGACCTGGGTTCAAGGCTCACGTGCCGGTATTCCCGATGAAGCCATCCAAACGCGCGACCAACTTTGCGCCAGACGGAATGTCCAGCAGGAATGCCAGATAGCCACTGATTTGCCGCGCGCTGAGCGAGAAGTCGATGGTCAGGGCCAGCACCGAGGATTGCTCTTCGCTGCCCTCGGGTGTCGCCTGGGGGGGGCTAAAAATATCCTCTATGCTGACCACACTCACCTCGGGCAAAGAGCCTTCAAAAGCCAGATTCAAGGTGGATGAAAGACTGGAGATAACCGCGTTCAAAATGATGTTGCCAATCTCGGCCATGGCGTCGGTCTCCATTTCAGTCAGTTGCTCCAGCGGCAAGTCACCGCCCACCATCAGGCGCACCAACTCCAGACTGTTTTCCTCCGGGAACATCAAAATTGCGTCGGTGCTGACTTCGCCGCTGTAGGTTTGGCGGATCGCGCACAGAGGGCGCTGCTCGCGCGACACATAATAATTCTTGGCATTTCGCTGGCTGGTCAGCTCCACCAGGGGCACCGACAGTCGGACCGGCTCGTGGACCATCTGGCTCAACACGTCGGCGGCCAGCCCCACGCCAATATTGAAGATCTCGGTCAGTGCGTCCCGCTCCAGTTCCGTGAGGGCTATCATTGGGGCGTCAGCAGGTAGGTCAGCGCCTGTTGCAATGAGGCTTCGGTTGCGGGTTTGGCCACAAAGTTAAGCCGCAAAGATGCCGCCTGGTGACGACTGCTCTCCTGGATATTGGCCGTCAGCATTACGACGTGCACCTTGGGGTGTCGCTCCATCAGCTGTTCTGCCGCCTCAAAGCCGGTGATGCCCGGCATGTTGACGTCCATCGTGACAAAGTCAGGCTGGAGGCTGTCTGACGTTGCAATCGCCTCGTCGCCGGAACCGGCCTCCTCGATGTGCCAGGACGGACAATGGCTGGCAAAAAAAGCGCGTATCCGCATACGCGACACTTTGCTGTCATCCACGATCAAGAGTTTGCGAACCTGAGACGTCTCATCCAGCGACATGGGGTTTCCTTGTATTGGGGTAATACCGAGCTTAGATTGGGAAGTTTAGCGTTTTACGCAGCGTCTGTGTCACACGCGGGGTATCCAATCCAAGAGTGTTTTCCGCTTTGGTTGCCACGCAGGCTGATGCTGGCGTGTAACCGCTTCCGTGTAAAAATAGAAACGTAATAACTAGGAGACCTCCCCATGCCCCGTCGTGCTACCAAAATCGTTGCCACTCTTGGCCCTGCGTCCAGCGACCCCGACTTGCTGGAGGCGATGATTCGAGCCGGCGTCAACGTGGTGCGCCTGAACTTCAGCCACGGCAAGGCGCAAGACCATATTGACCGGGCAGCCATGGTGCGCGCCGCAGCGCTGCGCGCTGGCCGCGTGGTGGCCATCATGGCCGACTTGCAGGGCCCCAAAATTCGGGTGGGCCGCTTTGCCGACGGCAAGGTGTTTTTGGAAGCGGGGCAAAAGTTTGTGCTGGACGCCGCCCGCACCGAGCTGGGTGACATTGACGGGGTGGGCCTGGACTACAAGGCTTTGCCCAGCGAGGTCAAGGCCGGCGACGTGCTGCTGCTCAACGACGGACTGATCGTCATTACGGTCGATGCCGTCAGGGGCGAGCAGGTGCACACCACCGTCAAGCTCGGTGGCGAGTTGTCCAACAACAAAGGTATTAACAAGCAGGGTGGTGGCTTGACGGCCCCGGCGCTGACCGCCAAGGACATGGACGACATCCGGACCGCCATGAGTTTCCAGGCGGACTATGTGGCGGTGAGCTTCCCGAAAAATGCCACCGACATGGAAATGGCGCGCCAACTGTGCAATGTGGCCGCTGCCGAATACAACCACAAGCCAGGCCTGATCGCCAAGATCGAACGTGCCGAAGCCATCCCCCGATTGCTGGAAATTTTGCTGGCCAGTGACGGCATCATGGTGGCCCGGGGCGATTTGGCCGTGGAGGTGGGCAACGCGCTGGTTCCTGGCCTGCAAAAGCGAATGATCAAATTGGCCCGCGAGCACGACCGCGTCGTCATTACCGCCACCCAGATGATGGAGTCCATGATCACCAACCCGGTGCCCACCCGTGCCGAAGTGAGTGACGTGGCCAATGCTGTGCTGGATGGCACCGATGCGGTGATGCTGTCGGCGGAAACCGCCGCTGGCAAGTACCCCCTGGAAACCATTGTGGAGATGGCCAAGATTTGCCACGCGGCCGAGGACCATGAAGACTTCGAGCTGGAAGCCGACTTCACGGGCAAAACCTTTCAGCGCATCGACCAGAGCATTGCCATGGGGGCCTTGTTTACCGCGCACCACTTAGGCGCCAAGGCCATCGTGGCGATGACGGATAGCGGCTCCACCGCGCTGTGGATGAGTCGCCACCTGATCCGCGTGCCAATCCACGCGCTGACCTCCAAGATCGCCACGCAGCGCCGCATGGCGTTGTACCGCAACGTGCAGCCACTCCTGATTGACACCAGCGCCGACCGCGATACGGCCCTGAAAGAGGCCGAAGCCCACCTGAAGGCCAGCGGCATTGTGCAAACGGGTGACGTGTATGCCATCACCTGCGGCGAGCCCATGGGGTGCCCCGGTGGAACCAACATGCTGAAAATATGCCAAGTTGGCTAGCACGCTTGCTGCGGGGATAAAATCGCCGATCGGTACAAGTTACCACGCGGTTACCAACTTTCCTAGGAGAACACTCTATGGCACTCGTTTCCATGCGCGAGCTACTGGACCATGCCGCCGTCAATGGCTATGGCATTCCAGCTTTCAATGTCAACAACCTGGAGCAGGTGCAGGCCGTCATGGCCGCGGCCGATGAAGTGGGCTCGCCGGTTATTTTGCAAGCCAGCGCCGGTGCCCGCAAATACGCTGGGGAAGCCTTCATCAAGCACCTGATCCAGGCGGCTATTGAGACCTACCCGCACATTCCCCTGGTCATGCACCAGGACCACGGTCAAAGCGTGGCGGTATGTCAGGGCGCGATCGACCTCGGCTTCAGCTCGGTCATGATGGATGGCAGCTTGGAGGCCGACGGAAAGAGCATTGCCAGCTACGAATACAACGTCGAGGTCACGGCCAAGGTGGTGGCGTTGGCGCACGCCACCGGCGTCACGGTGGAAGGCGAGTTGGGTTGCCTGGGATCACTAGAGACCATGAAGGGCGACAAAGAAGACGGCCACGGCACCGATGCCACCATGACCCGCGAGCAAATGCTGACCAACCCCGAGCAGGCAGCCGACTTTGTCAAACGCACCCAGTTGGATGCCCTGGCCATTGCCATCGGCACCAGCCACGGCGCCTACAAGTTCACCCGCAAGCCCACAGGCGACATATTGGCCATTGACCGCGTGATGGAAATCCACAAACGCCTGCCCAACACCCACTTGGTGATGCATGGATCAAGCAGCGTGCCGCAAGAGTCCCTGGCCCTCATCAACCAGTACGGCGGCAAGATGAAGGAAACCTATGGCGTGCCGGTGGAAGAGATCCAAAAGGCCATTCAGTACGGTGTGCGCAAGATCAATATCGACACCGACATTCGCCTGGCCATGACGGCTGCAGTGCGCAAGTTCTTGTTTGAAAACCCCGACAAGTTCGACGCCCGCGACTGGCTCAAACCCGCCCGTGAAGCGGCCAAGGCGCTGTGTAAGCAGCGCTACCTGGAGTTCGGCTGCGAAGGCCAGGGTGCCAAGGTCAAGGGCTACAGCCTGTCGGTGGTGGCCGCTCAGTACGCACGCGGTGAACTGGCGCAAGTCGTTCAATAAGTACTTGCGATAATCGCAGGCCCGCCTTTCAGCCGTGTTGCTGGGGTGGGCCTTTTTAATTTGAAACGCCATGACCACAGCCCTGCACACTTCCATGCTGACCTCTTTGCCTTTGCTTGCCCGTGGCAAAGTGCGCGACAACTACGCCGTAGGCGATGACCGTATCCTGATGGTTGCCAGCGACCGCCTGAGCGCCTTTGACGTGATCATGGGCGAGCCCATTCCCGGCAAGGGCGCCTTGCTCACGCAGATGGCCCTGTTCTGGTTTGACAAGCTCGGCCCCAAAGGGATGAATCTGTGCCCGATCCACTTGACCGGTGATGCCCCCGAGAGCGTGGTGACAGCGGCTGAAATCCCGCAGGTGGTGGGCCGCTCCATGCTGGTCAAGCGCTTGAAGCCCCTGCCCGTGGAGGCCGTGGTGCGCGGCTACCTGGCCGGCAGCGGCTGGAAGGAATACCAGCACAACAGCGCGGTATGTGGCGTGCACCTGCCTGCCGGCCTGAAAAACGCCTCCAAGCTGCCCGAGCCCATCTACACCCCGGCCGCCAAAGCCGCCGTCGGTGACCATGATGAGAACATCACCTTTGAGCAAACGGTGGAGATGATTGGGCTGGATTTGGCCACCCGCATAAGGGACATCAGCATTGAGATCTACAAGGCCGCGGCCGAGTTTGCCTTGACCAAGGGCATCATCATCGCCGACACCAAATTTGAGTTCGGCTTGGACACCGATGGCACCCTGACGCTGATGGATGAGGTGCTGACCCCTGACTCGTCACGCTTCTGGCCGCAGGAGAGTTACCAAGAGGGTACCAACCCGCCCAGCTACGACAAGCAGTTTGTCCGTGACTGGCTGGAGCAGGCGCAGGTGGACGGAAAGCCCTGGAGCAAAACGCCCCCCGCCCCCCGCGTGCCCAATGCCGTGATCGAGAAAACGGCCGCCAAATACCAAGAAGCGCTGGATCGGTTAACCGCGTGATCCGCCTGGGGCTTGACCACATGCGGTGCCAGGCTGATACTTCCCGCCATGCAACACATTGATGGACATGGTCGACGAATCTCCCTCTGAAGCGCAGGGCGGCCCGGTGCCGCCACCGGTCTCAACGCCCTACCTGCTTGCGCCCCTGGCCGACTTGGCGGCGTGGACGCGCTACTTCCAGCAATCGCAAGTGCAGATGCCGGTACTGGCAGTCACCGCCGCGGCGCTGGAGGATTTGCGCGCCAGGGAAGACGATGTCGATGCAGGCATGCTGGCGGCACTGATAGAGACCGACCCCTTCCTGACGCTCAAGCTACTGGCGCTGGTGGCGTCCCGGCGCAAGCCCGGCGAAAGCACCGAAACCGAAACCGTAGTCAGTGCGCTGGTGATGATGGGGGTGTCCCCTTTCTTCAGGTTTTTTGGTGTGCAGCCCACGGTTGAAGACCAGTTGCACGACCAACCGAAGGCGCTGGAGGGCTTGTACACCTTGCTCACCCGGGCCAAGCGGGCGGGGCATTTTGCGCTGGGTTTTGCCGTGCACCGGGGCGATACGGATGCGGGCGTGATTCAGCAGGCCGCTTTCCTGCACGACTTTGCCGAAATGCTGATGTGGTGCCATGCGCCCACGCTGGTGCTTGAAATCCGCGAGATGCAGCGCGTGAACCCCACCCTGCGCAGCGCCAACCTGCAGCGCTTCGTATTCAATATTGACTTTGACGACTTGCGCCAGGCACTGATGACGCTGTGGCACTTGCCGGCCTTGCTGGTGCGCATCAGCGACGGTAAACACCCGGACCATTCCATTGTGCGCAACGTGCTGCTAGCGGTGCGCTTGGCCCGTCACACTGCCCATGGCTGGGACAATGCCGCGCTGCCCGATGACTTCAACGATGTGGCGCAACTGCTGAACGTGGCACCCCGCGCCGCGCGGGGTTTTGTCTACAAAATCGACCAGGGGCGCACTGAGTAGCCCCAGCGCCCGGCGCGCTTGCGGTGGCTATTTCAGTTCAGCGCCATGCTGAGCTTGCGCCGGTATTGCGACACCAACTGCACCTGCGGGTCAAGCTCAGCCACGGGCTTGCCCGCGATTTCAATGCCGCCTGCGCTTTTGCTGGGGTCCACCGGTCCGGCTTTGGGCTTGGGTGGCGTGAGTAGTTCCAGAATGGCGACATAGGTCTTGCGCGGCACGGCCTCGCCCCATGCCTTGTCGCGCATGATGATTTCCAGCAACTCGTCCATGGCGGCGGTCCAATCGCCGCCCACCATCAGCACGCGGGCCTTGGCCAGACGGGTGTCAAAATCCCGTTTGTTGGCTGCTATCAGGGCATCAAATTGCTCGGGAGCCCAGGTGCCGCGTGCGTCGCTAGTTACGAAATTGATAGCAGCCAGAAGTTGGTTCAGGGCTTCAAAACGGACCTGGCGGGGGATCTCGGCCAGCGCGGGTGCCAAGGCAGCTTGCGCATCGTCCAGCATGTCGTTCTCGATCAGCAGTTTGACGTAGTCGTAGCGGGCGTCGTCATTGCCGGGGTTGATGGTCAGGGACTCGTGCAGCTTGTGCAGTGCGGCCTGCGGGTCGCCAGCGGCGATCAGGGCTTGCGCGTCCTCGGCATCGGACTGCGCCTCCAACTCGTCCAGCGAGGGCAGGTTCTTGTCCAAAAAGGCCTTGAGCTGGCTCTCAGGCACCGCGCCTTGGAAGCCGTCCACCGGCTTGCCGTCCACCATCAGCACACAGGTCGGAATGCTGCGGATACCAAAGGCCTGGGCCAGCTGCTGCTCTTGGTCGGAGTCGATTTTGACCAGCTTGAAGCGCCCCTCGTACTCGGTCTCAACCTTCTCCAGCAGCGGGCCAATGACCTTGCACGGGCCACACCAAGGGGCCCAAAAGTCGACCAAAACAGGGACTTGGTGGGAGGCGGCAACGACTTCGGCGTCGAAATTCTCTACGGTGACATTGATCATAAAAATAGCTCAGGGTGAAAAAGTAAAATTCAAGACTTACAACTTGCGGTACCCACCGCGCTTGGGTCAGTAGCTTAACTGGCATGCACAGGGCTAAATATGACGAAAAACATACAAATTGGTGTGGTGATGGGTTCCAGCTCCGACTGGGACACGATGCAGCACGCTGTCGAGATTCTCCAACAGTTTGGCATCGGGTTCGAGGCGCGGGTGGTGTCAGCCCACCGCATGCCGGACGATATGTTTGCCTACGCCGAGGCCGCTGCAGGCCGGGGCCTGCGCGCCATCATCGCCGGCGCGGGGGGCGCGGCCCACCTGCCGGGTATGTTGGCTGCCAAAACCACGGTGCCGGTGCTGGGGGTGCCGGTGGCCAGTAAGCACCTGAGTGGCGTGGACTCGCTGCACAGCATTGTGCAAATGCCCAAGGGCATCCCGGTGGCCACCTTTGCCATTGGCAATGCCGGTGCCGCCAATGCCGCCTTGTTCGCCGTGGCCCTGCTGGCCGCGACCAACCCGGATTTGCGCATGGAGCTGGACGCCTACCGCATTGACCAGACCCAGGCGGCCCGCAATATGGAGCTGCCCATCACCGGCAGTGCTGCGTAATGGACGACAAGGACACGTCGCCACTGGGCGCGCCTGCCGCGCTGCCGCTGGGCGGGCCCAAAGAAATCACCTTGGGCGTTATGGGGGGCGGCCAGTTGGGCCGCATGTTTGTGCAGGCAGCGCAGCGCATGGGGTTTTTCACGGCGGTGCTGGACCCGGACGTGAACAGCCCCGCCGGGCGGGTCAGTCACCACCACATCCAGACCGCCTATACCGACCCGGTCGGTCTGCGGCACTTGGCCAGCCTGAGTAGCGCCATCACCACCGAGTTTGAGAACGTGCCGGCCCCCGCGCTGGCCAAGTTGGCCCTTAGCTGCCCGGTGTCACCCAGCGCCGCGTCGGTCGGCATCGCGCAGGACCGTGCGGCCGAGAAGGCCCATTTTGTGAAGTGCGGTGTGCCGTGTGCGCCGTACGCGGTGATTGAGACCACCGAGCAGTTGGACTCAATAGCCGATGACCTGCTGCCCGGCATTCTCAAAACCTCCCGCATGGGCTACGACGGCAAGGGCCAGGCCCGGGTCGCGACCCGCACGGAGTTGGCCGCCGCCTGGGCTGCCATGCACGGCGTGCCTTGCGTGCTGGAGAAAATGCTGCCCCTGCAACTGGAGTGCTCGGTCTTGGTGGCGCGCGGCATGGACGGCGCTTGTGTCAACCTGCCGGTGCAGCGCAATTTGCACCGCGACGGCATTCTGGCGGTGACCGAGGTTTATGAAGGAAATCTGCCTCCAGCCCTTATGGAGCGTGCGCAAGCAGCTGCGAAATCGATAGCAGAAGGGCTGCAGTACGTGGGCGTGTTGTGCGTTGAATTCTTCGTGCTGGACGAAGCCTCGCCTGCGGCCCAAGGCCTCGGTGGCCTGGTGGTCAACGAGATGGCTCCGCGCCCGCACAACAGCGGCCACTACAGCATGGACGCTTGCGATGTGTCGCAGTTTGAACTGCAAGTGCGCACCCTCGCCGGCCTGCCGCTGACCCAGCCACGCCAGCATAGCCCCGCCATCATGCTCAATCTCTTGGGCGATATTTGGCCCGAAGGCGGCGTGCCGCCGTGGGACAAAGTTCTGGCTCTGCCCGGCGCCCACCTGCACCTGTACGGCAAGGCCAAAGCCAGCAAGGGCCGCAAGATGGGCCACCTGACCATTACCGGTGCCACCGTAGCGCAGGTGCGTGGCACGGCGCTGGAAGCGGCCGAGCTGCTCGGCATCGACGCGTTCTGAACGCCTACCGAATGCCTGCCGACTGCGCCATCACATGATCCTGCCCCTTCAATCACCGTCCAGTGGCTCTGATTTTGCTATTGAATCCATAGCTGCTTGCGCACGTTCCATAAGGGCTGGAGCCCTGATTGGCATGCCAACCGAGACGGTTTACGGTCTGGGGGCGGATGCGGACAACGCCGAAGCGGTGGCGAGGGTCTTTGCCGCCAAGGGCCGCCCGGCCGATCACCCGCTGATCGTGCATGTGGCTGCGTTCGATGGCGGCATGTCCGGTGTGGCGCACTATGCCCAGCAGGTGCCACCGTTTGCGCAGCAACTCATGTCGGCGTTCTGGCCGGGGCCGCTGACCCTGATCCTGCCGCGCCGCGCCGGGGTCGGCACAGCGGCGGCGGGCGGGCAAGACTCCATTGGGCTGCGCTGCCCGTCGCACCCGGCTGCGCAAGCCATCCTCAGTGCGCTGCGCAAGCCTCCCCCCGGTGAGCCCGTGGTGTGGGGCGTGGCCGCTCCCAGTGCCAACCGTTTTGGCCGGGTCAGCCCCACCACTGCGGCCCATGTGCAAAGCGAGTTGGGCGACGACTTACTCATTCTGGACGGCGGGCCCTGCACCCTGGGCATTGAGTCCACCATCATCGACTGCACCCGTGGCGCGCCGGTGCTGCTGCGCCCGGGCTCCATCAGCAGCGTGCAGATCGAGCAAGCCTGCGGCCAGAAATTGCTATCAAAAGAGGAGCTAGCTACGCACAGCCAGCAAGCGCCCAAGGCCTCTGGGACCCTGGAATCGCACTACGCGCCCAACGCCACCGTGCGCCTGATGGACGCCAAAGCCCTGCAGACTGCGCTGGACCTGTTGGGCCAAGAGCTGGACGCACCAACCATTGCCGTTTACGCCCGCAGTGCGCTCAAAACAGCGTCCAAGTACATCCTGCTGCGCACCATGCCCGGCGATGCGGTGGCTGCCGCTCAGGAGTTGTTTGCCGTGCTGCGCGAGCTGGATGCCCGCGCTGTGAAGCTGATCTGGGTGGAAAATCCGCCCGCTGGGTTGGAGTGGGATGGTGTGCGCGACCGCTTGCAGCGGGCCAGTGCCCATTGAAATGGCACCCCTGAATTGAGATCTGTGTTTACCCTTTGGTGTCGCGTTAGTGGCACTCTGTGGTTCAGGCAACCCTGCGGGCAAGTGACTCATCCCGCGGCAGGTCGCTGATTACTGAATTGTTCAAAAACACGCGAGGCATAAAAATCAACCCGGGCTTTATGGAAGCAGGTCTTGTGGTTGAGGTTACAACGCAATCAAACCTTTGCGTTCCAAGTAGTTGCTGATTTCATCGAAGCACACCACTACAAATGCGGCCTCTTCCATCACCAGGTTTAGCCTTTCCGTACGATCAACGGCTTCTTAGGGGTAGTGATGGATGCGTTGGCGGCAGCCCGCAAGGCTGGCTGACAACATGGCTTGTTCTTTGCTCACAGTAGCACTCCCTGTTCAATAGCGATAAGGTGAATGGGTTGAAGCGGCTGCGACGGGTTTTTGACCAACAAATCTACATGGGTACCGCAGGCTTGCTGCAGTCGGTATTGGGTTCGCAACCGTGTCTTCAAATCGATGGGTCGCCGCCCTGATTGCGGGCTACGCCGATGCCAGTTCTATGAAGGCACTGTCTTACGAGGCAATTGCCGAGACCGCGCATCAAGTCCTGCGAAATGGGCTTATCGGCCTTCGTTTGGGGGGTGCTACTTGGTACTGGCTGGCGTCAAACGTCTGTCGCTGGCGCAGCAATTCGTCACCGTCAAGACGCTCTGACAAGCTTTCCAGGTCGCTTTTCGATACCCCGATGGATTCAAAGTGCGTGCGCCAGGTGTTGACAACCCCTATGACTTTGACGACTTGTGCGGCCGCCTGTGCCGGTTGAAGACCAAACGCATCGCACTGAGACATCGCGTTGACCAGCGTGGATTCTTGTCCATAATCCCCGCAGATGAACTCTTGATAGCCCTGTCCGGAGTTGGTGGGGAGTACGTCATACGCTGGCGCCAACCTTAGCCGTCCGTTGGCGGTGGGGGTTACGACCAAAAGCGCGTGGTTCTTCTCATGGTCATCAGTGTTGTCGATCAAGATGTTGAACACCATTCGGCGGAACAGCTCCTGGGCATCGGTCAGATGCGCATCGTCCAGGGTTACACCGATTCTGCGAAGAATTCGGGCGAGCTGCGGGTATCCCATTTCTGGTTCGGTACCCGAAGCAGTAGCAGCCCGGATAGCGGTACCCGCCGAAATACTGTGAATCCGCTGGCGGTCCACACGGTCGAATCGCCGAATGGCCACGGCATTCGCCGCAGCCAGGTGAATGACCTGGGTCTGGGCAACGCAGATTCCGGCCTGGGCTGCTAACGTCATGGTCGCGTGCTCGATGAGAGGAGCGTCAACGTACTCGTTGTTGAAGAACTTGATGACCCACTGCTCACCCTCGATTTCGATAAGCGCCTTGGGCTTTGCCCCGCCTAAAGGGCTGCCACCCCCGCCAATGAATTTGGCTTCGATTGTGGTCAAGGATTCACCCGCTTCAATCTTGGCAACAACCTCGCTAAGTCCTTGGGCTTGCTCCAACCGTGGCAGGGGCCCGCCTTTTCGGGGTGTGTAGGTGGTGGGCGAGGTCGAGACCCCTAACGCGCCAAAGCGGTCGTCACCCGCGTAGTAGAGTAGCTCCATCAACGACATGCGCTTGGGTTTGTCGATGAACCGGATGACTTTTTCACCCCATCGGTCTGGGCGCGCGTCATCCACGGCGCCGACTGCGCGGGGCGCGCTGGCGCTCAAACGCCCGGGCGGGTAAAACTCGTTGTCTACAAGGGGCAAGTCCTCGCTGAGAGCAAATCCATTTGCCAGCCAACCCTTGGCGTAGCGCAGCGAGACCCCCTTGCCTGCTGCAACCAGCTTCAGCGCACCCACATAGCGCGGAGTCAGGTCTCCCAGGTACCAAAGGTACAAGTCATCCAGGCGCATCACTGTCTCCTTTGCTGCTGTGGGATGTTGTTACGCGTAGGCGAGCCTCCGCTGATGCCTGCGCACGGGCAAGGCCCAGCTCCACCGCTTCTCGAACGTTCAGCTCGAGCGCGCCCTGGTCCATTTCCGGCGCAGCCAAGTTTCCCAGCTCACCATCCCTGTTGATGAGCCACAAGGCACTTGCGATGACACCGATGCTTACAGTTGGATCGCCGGCTTCAAGCCGTTGGAGCGTGGAGAGGGTGACTCCCAGGCGCTTTGCCCAAGTGCGCAGCGATTCCTTTCGGCGCAAGCGAGCCACTGCCAGGTCTGCACCCAGTTTCTGGAGTGCGCTCATGGTGGCGGGAGGCAGTTGTCGAATGGCTCTTGCGGTTCTTGGCATACCGTTATCATAGTGCAAAAGGCGGCATATTGTGTCTTTATATCGGTACACAGTGGGCGTTCCACGATTGCTGGCGATGAAAGGATCCGCGCGGCCGCGCCACCGACCGTTGTGTCGTTAGCTCGCAGCGGACAGTGTCTTGGCTATTCCCCGCAGGTCGACGGCGAGGCAATGAGAAGCCGTTTCTTTTCTAGGAATGGACTGTCTATCGGTAGCGCAGCTTCATCACCAAAATCGATGCCGCCAGCGCCAGCGTGATGGCATTGGCGATGACGATGGGCCAGGCATTCAACAGCAGGCCGTAGGCCAGCCAGAGGGCGACGCCCAGCGTGAACGCGCTGTACATGCCCAGAGAAATGCCGCGCACGTCTTTGGTCTGGAAGGTGTGCAGCGCTTGCGGTACAAAGCTGGCGGTGGTAAGGGCGGCGGCGGCGTAGCCGACTAGGTCTGACAATGGCATGGGGTCTTTCAGTGGTCTTTCGCGGTCCAGTCCACCAGCGCATCGATGGCTGGGCGAGCCGCATTGGCGTTGGGGTGGTTGATGAGGGCGACCAGCACATAGCGTTTGCCGCTGGCGGCGTGCACGAAGCCGGCCACCGCCACCACATTGTTCAGGCTGCCGGTTTTGAGGTGGGCGCTGCCGCTGGCGCGCGCCTTCATGCGTTTGAGCGTGCCGTCCACGCCGCTGATGGGCAGGGATGACATCAACTCAGGCATGAGCGGCGACTGGTAGGCGGTCTGTAGCAAGCGGCCCAGGCCCTGGGCGCTGATGCGCTCCTGGCGCGACAGGCCCGAGCCGTTGTCCAGCACCGGCAGGTCCTCAGTGCTGATGCGCTGCGTCCACCAGCGTTGCACCACGGCGCGGGACGCGGCGAAGCTGCCCGGGGCGGCGGGAAGGGCGGCGTTGGTGGGCAGCGCGGCCGTGTCGGGCTCGATGGGCACGACACGGCCCAAGGTCAAGAACACCTGCTGCGCCATCACGTTGTTGCTGTATTTGTTGATGTCCCGAATGATCTCGGCCAGCGGCGCAGAGCTGACTTCAAACGCGGGTTTGGCTGCGCCAATGGCCGCAGGCACCAAGCCCGTGCGTACCGCGCCCGACAGCTTGCCGCCCATCTCCAGCCACAGGCCGCGCACCGCGCGCACCGCGTAGCTCTGAGGGTCGGAGTAGGCCACTGGCCATACTTTTTCGCCGCAGTTGGCCGGGTAGCCGCCAGCAAAGCGGATACGGTTGGCGTCCGAGAAGTCTGCTTTCAGGGCGCCCCGGTAGTCGCCGCAGTCGCCCGAGCTGTTGCCATTACCGTTGCCGGGCGATGGCAGCAGCGGCACCGTGGCCTGCATCTGCACCCCGGCCAGGGTTGGGTCAAACTGCACTTGCGCGAGGTTGGCGGTGCGGTCCGGGGTGAAGGTCATCACCACGGCTTTGTAGTTGAGCAGCAGCGCGTCGGGCGCGGCGTTGTAGGGTCGCAGGGGTTCACCGTCGAAAATGGCGGGGTCACTTGGCTGCACCGTAAAGGCGCTGCTGTCCAGCACGATGTCGCCGGCTACGGAGTGGATGCCAAGCCCCTGCACCCGGCGCAGCAACAGCCACAGGCGCTCCAGCACCAGCTTGGGGTCGCCCTGGCCCTGGATGTACAGGTTGCCGTACAGCGTGCCCTCGCGCACCGCGCCCTCCAGGTAGACCGGCGTGCGCCAGGTGTAGGCGGGGCCCAGCAGGTCCAGTGCGGCAAAGGTGGTGACCAGCTTCATGACCGAGGCCGGGTTCATGGGGATGGTGCTGCGGTGGTTGATGCGCGGGGCGCTGTTGGCCTTGGCCGTTGGATCGGCGTCAATCACCAGCACCGATACGGCGTCACGCGGCACCTTGGCGCGGGCCAAGGCCGCGTCCACGTCAGGCGGAAGTTTTTGGGCCTGCGCTACAGCCATCAGGCTGCAAAGTACGGTCAACAGTAGGGCGATCGGTAAAACACGAAAAGGCATGGACCGATTATCCCGCCACCCCGGTGCGCCGCGCTTCAAGCCCGATAATCACCCCATGTCCCAGCCCAGCCCCACCACCGCCCCCCGCTTGTCGCCCAAAACCGTGGGTTTGCTGGCAGCAGTGGTCACGGTGACGATCTGGACCGCCTTCATCGTCATTGCCCGCGCCTCGGCCGACCCGGCACGCGGTGGGGTGCTCAACCCGTTTGACATCGTGTACGCCCGCATCTTGGGTGCCAGTCTGATTTTGTTGCCTTGGGGCTGGTTCTTGAGCCAACGCGATCGCCTGCGCCGTGCCGAAGGCATGCCCGGCTTTGGCAATGCGGGCAGCTCCCTGCTGGGACTGTCGCCCCTGCCCTTGCGCACCACGCTGCAAGTCGGGGTGTTCGGCGGTCTGTTGTACGCCATGCTGGCCTACAACGGTTTTGTGTTCGCGCCTGCCGCCCACGCCTCGGTGCTGATGCCTGGCAGCTTGCCGCTGTGGACTGCCTTGTTGGCGATAGTGGTGTTGGGCGAGCGCATCAGCGCCACCCGCGCGCTGGGGTTGGTGTTGATTGTGGGGGGCGACCTGTTGGTGGGCGGTGCCAGCCTGCTGCATGCGCTGGACGGCAGCGGTGTCTGGCGTGGCGACGTGCTGTTTATTGCCTCGTCGGTGGTGTGGTCGGTTTACAGCGTGCAGGTGCGCCGCCTGGCGCTGGACGCGGTGCGGGCCACCATTGCCATCACTGCCTTGGCCTTTGTGGTCTATGTGCCGATTTACAGCCTGTTGCTGCTGTTGCACTGGGTGCCGGGCAAGGTCTGGGTGGCGCCACTGGGGGATGTGGCGTTCCAGATGTTTTTCCAGGGCGTGGGCTCGGTGGTGATCTCCGGCATTACTTTTACCAAGATGATCCAGCACTTCGGCCCGGTACGCTCGACCATGATCACCGCCCTGGTGCCGGGCCTGTCGGCCGTGGCCGCCGCACTGGTGTTGGGCGAGTCCCTGAGCTGGAATGTGCTGGCCGGGCTGACGCTGGTCACCGCCGGCATTGTGTTTGGCGTGCGCAAGGCGATGCCGATTGCTCCTAAAATAGGAGCTGCTTGCGCAGTATCCACGGGGCCTAGAGCCTGATTTGGCTATAGATTTATGAACCTTTTGGCGTTTGACACCAGTACCGACACCATGAGCATTGCCGTGGCCCGAACGGTGGATGGCCGGGTGCAGCAGTGGCAACACACCGGTGTAGGCGGCGCGCAGGCGTCGACCGGGCTGATCGCCGCCATCCTTGATCTGATGCAGCAGGCCGATCTGAAGTTTGACGCGCTGGACGCCATTTGCTTTGGCAGCGGGCCGGGCTCGTTCACCGGTTTGCGCACTGCGTGCTCGGTGGCGCAGGGCTTGGCCTTTGGTGCGAATGTACCGGTGCTGCCCGTGGCATCCTTGCTGGCAGTGGCCGAAGAGGCGCGGTTTGCAGCATTGGCAGGGGAGTCGCGTGGGGTGGTCACTGCACTGCTGGACGCCCGTATGGATGAGATGTACGCCGCCACCTACGCGTTCGAAGGCGACCAGTGGACCGAACTTCAGGGCAGCCATTTGCTGAGGCCCGAAGATTTGCAGGCAATAACGCAGGGCACGGCCAATCCCTCGGCTTCGACCACGGTCACGAACACGAACACGAACACGGTCTTCGCGGGCAATGTGTTTGCGGTGTATGGCGAACGCCTGGTGGGGCTGGCGGCTGCCGGTGCTGTGCCGCGCATCACCGCTCTGCCCAGCGCCGCTGCTGTTGTGCGGTTAGCACCCCGGCTGTTGGCGCGCGGGCTGGCGGTGCCCGCGGCGCAGGCATTGCCGATCTACATCCGCGACAAAGTGGCCAAAACCACTGAGGAGCGCGCTGCTGAAAAAGCCGCAGCGCAGGCCCTGACGGCGCAGCAGCAGGGACTGGCCGTCCCATCGGCATCGGCAGATTGACCGCCATGAGCGCCTTGCCCCAAACCATTGAAGTGCAGTTCGAGCCGTTGCTGGCCCCTTGGCTGGATGCGGTGCTGCAGGTGGAGCAGCGCGCCTATGCCCACCCCTGGAATCGCACCAATTTTCTGGATGCGCTGCATTCAGGCTACCAGGCCCAGGTGCTGGTGGCCGACACCACCGTGCTGGGTTACTTTGTGGCCATGAAGGGGGTAGACGAAGTGCACTTGCTCAACATCACCGTGGCCCCCGAGCACCAGGGCCAGGGCTGGGCCAAAGTGATGCTGGACGCACTCACCCTGTGGGCGCGCGGACAGGGCGCCGAGTGGCTGTGGCTGGAGGTGCGGGTCGGTAATTTGCGCGCCCTGCAGGTGTACGAGAGCCATGGCTACCGGCGCATGGGGCAGCGCAAGCAGTACTATCCGGCGGGGCACGGCCAACGCGAAGACGCGGTGGTCATGAGCCTGAAGCTTTGAACCCCCTGTGAACCCTAACTGAGCAGACATTCCGAATGGCCCTTGACCTCGACGACCGCCAACGCGCCATGCTGCTGGAAATGGGCGTACACGTCTGGCTGCCCGGCACGGAGTTTTTGCCAGAACCTGCGCGCGCCGCGCCGCAAGATGCAGCGGCAGTGGCCGTGGTGGTGCGCCCACCCCGAGCGCCCACCCCCACCCGCGTTGCCGACGCAGAACCCCCTGCTCGGCAGATTTTGCCGCCAACGCCCACCGTCATACGGACACCGCCTGCACGAGTGCCCGTGGCGGTTGTCGAACCGGGTACTTTAGGTTCCATGGATTGGCAGACGCTGGTCACCGCCACCGCCACATGCCAAGCCTGCGGCCTGTGTGCCGGGCGTAAAAATTCAACGCTGCGAGCCCCGGCAACCCCCGGTCAGGTCGACTGGATGGTGGTGGGCGACCCGCCTGACGAGGACGAAGACCGCGCCGGACTTGCGTTCACCGAAGCGACGGGTGTGTTGATGGACAACATGCTCAAAGCCGTGGGTGCCACTCGCACGGGCACTGGCACGGCGGGGGCCTATTTGACCAACGTGGTGAAGTGCCGCCCCCCCCATAGCCGCATTCCCCAGGCGGCGGAGTTGGCGCAGTGCGCGGGCTACCTGCAGCGTGAAATCGCACTGGTGCAACCCAAGATCATCCTGGCCATGGGGCGCTTTGCCACCCAGTTGCTGCTGAGCGAGCAGCCAGCGCTGGCGTCGTTGCCCTTGGGTAAATTGCGTGGCACCGTCTACCGCTACCAAGGTGTTGCCGTGGTGGTGACTTATCACCCCAAGGTGCTGCTACGCACCAGCGGCGACAAGGCCAAGGCGTGGGCGGATTTGTGCCTGGCGATGCAGACCCTTGAAAGCCCGTGAATCGGGTGCAAAGCTCAGCGATCCAGTAAGTTCTGTGCTTTGCGGCGCTCGGTGGCTTCCTTGACAAACGCCAGAAACACCGGCACATCCAGCGGCTTGTACAGCACTGCAATACTCCGCTTTGCCATGGCCACGCTCAAAGCGGGTCCGGTATCGGCCGTAATGATGAGGCAGGGCAAGTCGGCACCAAATACCCGCCGGGTGGCGTCAATCACGTCAATGCCGGTTTCGCCCGCGCCCAGCCGGTAGTCGGAGATCACGATGTCCGGTGCCTGCGCGCCCAGGCGCTCCAGCAAGTCTTTGGCGTTGGTGGCAGCCACCACTTCGTACTTGGCATCTTCCAGGGCAAACACCAGTGACTCCAGCAGCATGGCGTTGTCGTCCACTAGACCAATCCGGCTGGGCCGCAGGCGCGGGGGTGTGGCCACCTGTCCCACGACTTCACAAGCCCGCCCCGGCGGCAGCGCAATGGCAAACATGGAGCCCCGGCCCACCCGGGACGTCAGGCGGACCTGCAGGCCTAGCAGCCGGGCGGTCTTGGTCACGATCGCCAAGCCCAGGCCGCTGCCTATGGTTCTGGCGTCGTCCTTGAGCTGCGTGAACTCTTCAAACACCAGCTCGGTTTTGTCTGGCGCAATGCCCACACCGGTGTCCCACACCTCCACCCATTGTTGGCCCGCGCGTACGCGGCAGGCGAGCAACACGCCACCGCTTGACGTGTGGCGTACCGCGTTGGAGACCAGATTGCCCAAAATCCGTTGCACCAGTTTGAAGTCGGTATGGGCAAACGCGGCAGACCTGCGGCTGCGCATGCGCAAGCCCTTCATCAGCGCTTCCACCGATTGCACGGAGACGACCGACGCCAACAACGCGTCGACCGCAAAATCTGACGGTGTGGGAATGACCACCCCCGCATCCAGCTTGCTCACGTCCATCAAGTCGGTGAGTAGCCCGGACATGCCGTCCACGCAGTCCTGCATGTTCTGGGTTAGCCGGTTGGTGGTGGGCGGCGCACTCTGCTTGAGCACGCTGACCAAGAGCGACAGTGCCGACAGCGGTTGCCCCAGATCGTGGGTCACCGCGGTCAGAAAGGTGGACTTCGCCTTATTGGCTTGCTCGGCGTCAGACTTGGCGGCAATCAGTTCAGCCTCGTACTGCTTGTGCACGCTCAGATCAATGTCCATGCAGAACAACTCGGCCGGACGGCCAGCGGGATGCACCAGCGCATGGCTGGAAAAAACCGGCACGCTGGCGCCGCTTTTGGACTTGAGCAAGAGCTCGCTGGCAGGAATCGATACGCCGGTCGCCGCCATTTGCTGCATAGCCTGCGTCACCCCGTCCCGCATTTCATCGGGAATAATCAGTTCCAGCAGATTACCCCCCAAGGCCTCGGCAGCACTGTAGCCATACAAGTGCTGCGCGGCCGTGTTCCAGTAGGTCACCGTGCCATCCATGGCGTAGCCTTGCACTGCCACGCCCTCGATGTTTTCCATCAATCCGCGGAAACGGTTTTCGCTTTCATCACGCGCGTGCACCAGGTCTTTCATCTGAACGATGGCGGCTTCCAGATCCTGGGTGCGCTGCGCCAGTTCTCGGCCCACTCGGCGCAGTTCTGCCAGACGATTCTGGTTGACCCGCATGCCTGCGATCACCATCAGTGCGGAGATGATAAAGACGATGCCTGAGACGCCTGCCCCCAGCAGCCGCGGTACATCAGGCAGCATGCTTAGAAACCCGGTCAACTCGCCGATTGCCAACCCAAATAGCCCCGCCACTGTGATGCCCGTAACCACCACCGCAGCCCTGGGACTAAGCAGCCAGCCGGTGGCAATGATGATCGCCGCATAACTGGAAACCATGGGGGAGAGTACCCCATTGGTGATGGTGATCACGGTGCTCACGGCGGCCCACAGGCCGAGGATCAATACATACGTGGCGGCACGTGCCTTGTCGCGCGCCAACAAAACCCAAGCGATCACCGCCACAAAAACAACCAATGCCGGTCCTAGCGAGCGAATGGTTTGGTCGGGAATAACAATGCGCTGTATCAGCAAAGCGAGGAGAGACCCGCCCAGCAGTACGCGGATCGAAATCCGCATGAAGTGCACCACCGCAGCGGTGGCGATGCGGTCATCTTCCATGTCCCCCTGCGCGAGGGGTGAGACTTTGGCGTGTGTCATTTTCGATCCTCCCCAACCGTGGCTTGGTTGAATTTGTCTGATTTTTCTTAAGGATACTTTAAGACCCGGCGACTACGCTTGGCTGACATATGACATCGCTGAATCTGTTGCTCTGGATTGCAGGGGGAATCCTGCTTCAAATCGCCATCTACCTGGGTGTTGAGTTTTGGAGCCATTGGCAGGAGTACTGGGCGCTGCGCAGCGTGGCCAAAGAGTTCGATTTGACCGTGACCCCAGGCGCTTTTGCTGATGTGCAGGAGACCACGGTCGCTGCTTGGGCTGGCTTGCGCACCTTTCATGTGGAGCGCCGGGTACTGGAAGACGCCACCGAGCAGGTCTGCTCCTTTTACCTCGTGCCGCAAGACGGCAAGCCGCTGCCACCGTTTTTGCCGGGTCAATTTCTCACGTTTCGCCTGGATGTGCCGTCCTCACAGGGCGGTACGGAAACGGTGGTTCGTTGCTATTCATTGTCGGACGCGCCACAGCGCGGCCACTACCGGGTCTCGATCAAGCGCGCTCCGGCACCGGTTGGCAGCGCGGTCTTGCCAGGCATTTCATCCAACTATTTCCACGACCATGTGCAAGTGGGGAGCCAGTTGCAGGTGCGCGCGCCGTCCGGCCATTTTCATATCGATCGCAGCGACGCGCCGGTGGTGCTGATCGGCGGTGGTATTGGTATCACGCCCATGCTGAGTATGCTGAGCTGGAGCCTGGCCGAGCAAACCGGGCGCGAGGTGTGGCTGTTTTATGGTGTGCGTAATCAGGCCGAGCTGGTCATGCTGGCGCAGCTGCAAGCCCTGGCGACACAGCACGCCAACTTCCATTTGCACCTGTGCCTGAGCGACCCGCAAGCCGCAGACCTGGATGGGCACCGATCAGGGCCCGTGCACCACCACCATAGCCGCGTCGATGTGGCTTTGCTGCGCCGACTGTTGCCGCTCAAGCCGTACCACTTCTATATTTGCGGACCTACGCCCATGTTGGCCAGTCTGGTGCCGGCGTTGGAGGACTGGGGTGTGCCGGACGCGCACATTCACTTTGAGGCGTTTGGCCCGGCGTCCGTCAAGCGCAGAAAAGCGGCGGTGCAAGCGGCCGCTGTGCCGGGTGATACCAGTGATACGGTGATGGTGACCTTCGCCAAAACCCAAAAGCAGTTGCCGTGGCAGCCCGGCATGGGCTCCTTACTGGACTTTGCCGAGGCCCATGGCATTGCAGTGGCCTCCGGTTGCCGCGCCGGTGGCTGCGGGAGTTGCCAGACAACGATTCGCGCGGGTGAGGTGGCCTACACCCAGTCGCCTGACTTTGATCCCGAACCGGGCAGTTGCCTGTTGTGCGTCTGCACCCCCAAGACCGCTGTGACATTGGATGCGTAAATGAAAAGCTCACTTTGGCGCGAACATGTGCTGCCCTTTACCCTGCTGCTTGGCTTGTTGGCAGCGGCCACCTTGGCGGGGGACTATGTTTTGCACCGTTTTGACTTGGTGTGGGTTGGGCGGTACATGGGCATACCTGGCACCTTGCTTATTATTGGTTCGCTGTATTACTCACTGCGCAAGCGCAAATATGTGCACACCGGGGACCCCAAAACCTTGCTGAAAATGCATGAGTTTGGCACCTGGCTTGGCTCGTTGATGGTGCTTATTCACGCGGGAATTCACTTCAATGCCATCCTGCCGTGGCTTGCCACCGTGGCCATGGGGGTGAACGTGATCAGCGGCATGGTGGGCAAGATGCTGCTGAACCAGTCGCGCCAGCATGTGCAGGGCGAGCGCGCCCAGTACCAACTGCGAGGCCTGTCCAAGCCCGAGGTCGAGCGGGCCGTATTTTGGGACGCCGTGGCACTGGGCGCCATGGCCCAGTGGCGCAAGGTGCATATCCCGATCTTCATCGTATTTGCCGTATTGGCGCTGGGTCATATCTTCAGCATCTTTTTATTCTGGGGATGGATATGAGCCGGACTCTCAAATGGGTTTTACTCATCAATCTGGTGATGCTGGCGGTGTTGACCTTTGCCTATCCGCATCTGATGGTGGGGCCTGGAAAGCTGATCCCTGGCCACAAGCAGTTGGACACCGAATGCTTTGCCTGCCATGTGTCGTTCACAGGGGTTGATTCCCGCAAATGTGTGGCCTGCCACAAGCCGGATGACATTGGCCGCGTGACCACCAAAGGCGCTGCGCTTGCCAAGCCGCTCACCTCCACCCCGTTCCACCAGAAGCTGGTCAGCCAGGACTGTGTGTCCTGCCATAGCGACCACGCCGGGGTGAAACGCTACAAGCTGCATGGCAACTTCAACCACGCGCTGCTAAAAAAGGAAACGGCTGCGCAATGCCAGACCTGTCACAAGTCCCCCACCGACGCGCTGCACAAGCAAATCACCGGCAACTGCGCCCAGTGCCATACGCAACAAAAATGGACGCCAGCCACCTTTGACCACGACAAGTTCTTTGTGCTCGACCGTGACCACAATGCCAGTTGCGTGACATGCCATGCGCGCAATGACTACAGCCGCTATACCTGCTACGGCTGCCACGAGCACACGCCCGCCAACATTCGCCGCGAACACATCGAAGAAGGCATTCGGGAGTTTGAGAACTGCGTGGAGTGCCACCGCAGCGGCGATGAGGACGATATCAAGGGCAAACGCGGTGATGACTGATGGTTGTGGGGTATCAGTCAGCCGTTGCCACGGTGCCGGTGGCTGCTAAGCGTGCATTAGGACGCGCGTTACAACCGGCTCGCCCGCTCCAGAAACGGGGGCGGTATCAGCGATATCTTTCGGTGCTGTTGGTCGATGAAAACGATCCCGATTTTCCCCAGCGCCACATCCCGCCCGGTGGCTTTGTCGCTCATGCGGAACTGCAGGTCGAAGCCGTATTTATTGAAGTCGGCAGGGTTCATTTCCACCCGCATGGTTTCGCCGTGAAATCCTTCGGACTTGTACTGGGCCACGATGTCGCCCACCACGATGAAATGCCCCTCCACGTTGAACTCAAAATATCCCAGCCAGGTGAAGAAGCGCACCCGCGCCTCCGAGACCAGTGTCAGCAGTTGTGCATTGTCAAGATGCCCGCCTTGGTTGACGTGGCTAATGTAGATCTGCATTTCCGTGGAAAAGGGGTAGCGCTGTGCGGGTTCTAGCTGGATTCGTGGCATGGCAAAACGGGGTTGTAAAACAGCCATCGTAGCGCCCGCGGTGCTTGGGGCGGTCTTTCTTACAATGCCGGTATGACCTTCCTTGACATGCTGCGCGCCGCTGAGCGCCAAAATAGTTCGATGTTGTGCGTGGGGCTGGACCCCGAGCCCAGCAAATTCCCCGCCCATTTGCGTGGCGATGCCAGCAAGATTTACGACTTTTGCGCGGCGATTGTCGATGCCACGGCCGATTTGGTGATTGCCTTTAAACCGCAAATTGCCTACTTTGCCGCCCACCGCGCCGAAGAACAGTTGGAGCGGCTGGTGGCGCACATGCGCCGCGCCGCGCCGCAAGTCCCGGTCATTCTGGATGCCAAACGCGGCGACATTGGCAGCACCGCCGAGCAGTACGCGATTGAAGCCTTTGAGCGCTATGGGGCTGATGCGGTCACGCTGTCGCCCTTTATGGGTTTTGATTCGGTACAGCCCTACCTGAAGTACCACGGAAAGGGCGCATTCTTGCTGTGCCGCACCTCCAACCCCGGTGGCGACGATTTTCAGCCGCAGCACCTGATGGACGTGCCGGGGCAGCCCCGCTTGTTTGAGCACATTGCGGCCTTGGCACAAGGGCCATGGAATCTGAACGGTCAGTTGGGGCTGGTGGTGGGTGCCACCTACCCGGCGGAGATTGAGCGGGTTCGCACCCTGGCACCTACCGTGCCCTTGCTGATTCCCGGGGTGGGTGCGCAAGGGGGTGACGCGGTGGCGACGGTCAAGGCCGGCTGGCGGTCTGAGAGCGGTGAAACTACAGCACCGATCATCGTGAATTCCTCGCGTGCTGTTTTGTACGCCTCCAGTGGTGCCGACTTTGCGGCAGTGGCCCGGCAGGAAGCGATTCGTACCCGCGACGTGTTGCACGCCTGCCGGTAGTTCCCCAAGGTGGTGGGTTTCGCTGGTTTAGCGTGGACCCCACCACATGCGCGCCATCAAGCCATCTTTGCGCACCGCTTGGTGAAACACTGCGCCCAGTACATGCAGGACGACCAAGGCGGCAATGCCCTTGGCAATCCATCCGTGGGCAATGCGGGGCGCAACGGTTGCCAGGTTGGCGGGCACCACAGCACCAACGCCGCCAAATACGATGTCCGGCAAGCCGGTGAGCAGCGCGGTGGCCATGCCACTGGCCGCCATGGCAAACACCAGACCGTACAAACCCCAGTGCACGACTTTGCCCAGCGCATCCAGCAGCGGGTTGCCGCTGCCGGGGGCTGGTGCGACCTGGTGGCCGGTGCGCAGCCGCACCACCAGACGTACCAGCATCAAAAAGCCAATCGAGACGCCCACCACCATGTGCCCCCGCAGTGCGCCAATTTTTTCCGGGGACTCCATAGGAATGCCGCTCAGCACAAAGGTGCCCATGGCCATGGCGACCATCAGCATGAGTGCCAGCAGCCAGTGCAAGGCCACCAGGGCGGGGTGATGACGAGCGGTTTTTGTTTGAAGTGCCATGAAATTCTCCGTGTGTGAAGTTGGTAAGTAACTAATTACTTACCAATCTTACTTGAATATTGCAAGTCTGTGCAAGTCCAGGGGGCTTCTGCGGGACAGCGAAAAATCGCCACTGCCGATAAACTGCAGGCACGACATCACTTTTGGGAAGTGTCGAGTTTGCTACTGTTTTTATAGCTGCTTGCGCATATAGTACGAGGGCTGCGGCCTGATTTGATGCTTAATTTTGAGAAAGACACCCGATGATTGACCTGTACACCGCAGCCACCCCCAACGGGCACAAAGTGTCGATTGCGCTGGAGGAGTTGGCGCTGCCCTACACCCTGAAGGTGCTGGACCTGTCCAAGAGTGAGCAAAAGACGCCCGAGTTTCTGGCGATCAACCCCAACGGCCGTATTCCGGCCATCGTGGACCGCGATGAAGGCGACTTTGCCGTGTTCGAATCCGGCGCCTGCCTGATGTACCTAGCCGAGAAGACGGGAAAGCTCCTGCCGACCGAGTTCAAGGCGCGATCGTGCGTCATCCAGTGGTTGATGTTTCAGATGGGCGGCATTGGCCCCATGATGGGCCAGGCCAACGTGTTTTACCGCTACTTCCCCGAGAAAATTCAACCTGCCATCGACCGCTACCAAGGCGAGAGTAAGCGCCTGTTCCGCGTGCTGGACGGCCACCTGAAAGACCACGAATACCTGGCCGGGGAATATTCCATCGCCGACATCGCCAACTTTGCCTGGGTGCGTACCCACCGCTGGTCGGGTGTCGAGGTGGACGACCTGCCCCACCTGCAGCGCTGGCTGGACGCCATTCGCGTGCGCCCGGCGGTGGAGCGCGGCCTGCAGGCGCCGCCGTCATCGCTGGAGCTGCGCCGCGACAGCCCCGAGAAGGCCAAGGAATTTTCTGAGAAAGCCCGCACCATGGTGGAAATGGGCCAGTCCAGTAAACCTGTTTGAGACCTGCAATATTGTGGAGATTGAAAATGCCGACGATTGATCAAAATACCGAAATTGCCGTGCGTCGCTTTATGGGTTTGCTGCCTGTTCGGTTGGGTGTTAACAGTGCCATACTCTTCGGGAGCCGAGCACGAGGGACGCATGACCAAGACAGTGATGCTGACCTTGCCATCATCTTGAATGGCAATCCTCAGCCCGTATTGAGAACATCTTTAGAAATGGCGGACATAGCATTTGATGTTCTTTTGGAAACTGGCATAAACATCACACCAATCCCCGTTTGGCTTGATGAATGGGAACACCCGCAGACCCACTCAAACCCGCTGCTACTTGCCAATATCGCCAGAGAAGGGGTGCGTTTTCATGGGTGAAAAATTAGTTCCATTGGATCTGCTCATCAAAGCTGAACGTGCAAGCGCATCAGCTATTGCATTGCTAGATCTTGGTGATGTGGATGGGGCCAGCAACAGAGCTTATTACGCAATGTTTGACGCCGCAAGATCCGCTATCCTTTCTCTCAATCTTCCAGGAAGACCTGATATTGGCAAAACTCACAGAGGTACGCTCAGTGCATTTAGTGAGCATTTTGTTAAAACAGGTGCCGTATCTCGGGAATTGGGTGTTCTGCTGAAACACGCCGAAACCTTCTGCTATGTTGCTGATTACGAAGGCGGATCAGTCGAGTTACAGGATGCACAAGAGATTGTCCAGCAGGCGCAAGTTTTCGTATCTGCATTGCGATTAATGCTTCTTCCGCAGACCAACACTAGTCCGGTGGATTAACGATGGCCAGATTTAGTTTTCACCAACAATGAAATACGGATACCCCAAATGAAGCTTTTCACCGCCCAAAGGGCCCCCAGCCCGCGCCGCGTGACCATGTTTATGGCTGAGAAAAACATCACCGGTCTGGAGATGATTTTTGTGGACTTGAACCAGGGCGAACACCGCACGCCGGAGTACCTGAGCAAGAGCCCCTTGGCCAAGGTGCCGGCGCTGGAGCTGGACGATGGCCGCGTGCTGACCGAAACCCGCGCCATCTGCACTTACCTCGAAGGCCTGCACCCAGAACCGAACCTGATGGGGGTGGACTATGAAGAGCGCGCCTTCATCGAAATGGCCGACCGCCGGGTCGAGCTGTATTTATTGGGCGGCATTGCCAACTGCATCCGCCACACCCACCCCGGGCTGGCGGTGCTGGAGAGTCCGCAGTTTCCCGAGTTTGGCAAATCGCAGGGCGAAAAGGTGCAAGAGTTGGCCAAATGGTTTGACCAACTGCTGCAGCAACAGCCCTGGATGGCGGGGGATCGTTTCACCATTGCCGACATCACCGCGTTTTGTGCACTGGAGTTCGCCCGTGGGTTGATGAAGTTTTCGCCCGCACAGGCCGATTTGAACGCGCTGCAAGACTGGCGCGACCGGGTCAACGCGCGCCCCAGCGCACGGGCCTGAGGCGCAAAGGATCAGCCGATTTCGCGCACGTAGTCTTCAAAGGACTGGGGCGTGAGAGGGCGGCTGAAATGGTAGCCCTGCACTTCGTCGCAGCCACGGGAGCGCAAGAATGCCAGTTGGCCTTCCGTCTCGACCCCTTCGGCAATGGTCTTGAGGCCCAGGCTTTGCGCCATGCTGATGATGGCGCCCACGATAGCCCGGTCGTCCGGGTCTTCCGTGATGTCGCGCACGAAGGACTGGTCGATCTTGAGCTTGTAGACCTGAAAGCGTTTGAGGTAGCTCAAGCTGGAATAGCCGGTGCCAAAATCATCAATCGACATGCGCACCCCGCGCGCGTGCAGGTCATCCATCACCGCAATTGCGCCCATCACGTTGGTCATGGTCACGCCTTCGGTGAGTTCCAGTTCCAGCAAATGGGGCGGCAGGGCTGCCTCGGCCAGAATGCTGGACACCAGTTGCGGCAGGTTGGCATGGCGAAACTGCACCGATGACAAATTAACCGCCATCGTGATGGGGGCCATGCCCTCTTTAATCCATTGGGCCAGTTGGTGTACCGCCGTGCGAATCACCCACTCCCCGATCGGCAGGATCAGGCCACTGCTCTCGGCGATCGGGATGAATTCTGCCGGCGACACCGATTCCAGTTCGGGATGGTTCCAGCGCAGCAGTGCCTCGGCCCCCACGGTCTTTCCCGTTTCCATTGAGATCTGCGGCTGGTAGTGCAGCGTTAGCTGCTTGCGTTCCAGGGCGCGGCGCAACGCGTTGCCCAACAACAGCGTGCGGTCAGACTGGGCCTGGATATCGTGGGTGAAGAAGCGGTAGCTGTTGCGGCCATCCTCTTTGGCGCGGTACATGGCGGCGTCGGCGCATCTGGACAAGGCGTCCAGGTCAGTGCCATCCTGGGGGTACAGTGCGATACCAATGGAGGGCGTGACGGTCAGTTCATGTTGTTCCACCTGCATGGGCAATAGCGCTGCGCGCAGGATTTTGTCGGCCACTTGGGCGGCACCCACGGCATCCGTGTCGGGCAGCAGCAAGATGAATTCATCACCCCCCAAGCGGGAAACCGTGTCTTGCTCACGCACCACCGATTTCAGGCGCCTGGCCAGTTCAACCAGCACCTCATCGCCTACGCGGTGGCCTAATGAGTCGTTGATGTTTTTGAAATGGTCCAGGTCCAAAAACATCAGTGCCACCGTTTGGTTGCAGCGCCTAGCAGCGCCCAAGACGTATTGGCATCGGTCATTGAGCAGCGCACGGTTCGGCAAGCCCGTCAGTGCGTCGAAATGCGCCAAGCGCTGAATGTGCGCCTTGGACTCGACTTGCTCGATGGCTTTCTTCTCCAGCTCCGCCACGGTTCGGCTGAGCTCCTGGGTGCGTTGTTCCACCAGTTGTTCCAGCTGGGTGTGGGCCTGCAGCAACGCAATCTCGGCAAGCTTTCTGCCGGTGATATCCATGATGATCCAGATCGAACCCTTGCCGATGTTTGCGGGGTCAATAGCCTTGGCCCGGACGTCACAGTAGAACGGTGAGCCATCCTTCTTGCGTAACACCATTTCACCTTCGAACGCATTGCCCGATGCAAAGGGTGTATAGCAAACGCTTGCGGCCGCCACCCATTCTTGCTCCGTCAGGTACCACTGCCGGGAGCAGACGCCCTGCAACTCGCCCGGCGCGTAGCCCAAAATTCCCTCGAAGGCATTGTTGCAGCGGGTGACGATGCGGTCCCGCAGGAAAACAATGCCCACCATGGCGTTGTCCAAAATCAGGTTTTGCTCGGTCAGTACGAACTGCAGTTGGGCTTGCGACGCCTTTTGTGCACTGATGTCGTCGACGATCCAGATGGAACCTTCGTCGGTATTGGTCGGGTTGACCAGTTTGCCCGTCAGGTGCGACCAAAACAACTCGCCATCCCGGCGCTTCATCAGCACCTCGGATTTGTAGGGCATTCCCTGCGCCATGATGGGGTAAGCCGCCTCGCCCAGTGCATGGAATGCGGCCTGGTCTGGGTAGAGCGCCACATTGGCGCTGCCCAAAATCTCATTGACTTGCGCATAGCCAAAAATGCTGGCGAAGCGCTGGTTGCAACGCATCACCACACGGGTTTTGATAAACACAATGCCCACGCCGGCGGTGTCCAAAATGACCTGCTGCTCGCGCAGCGCCAGTTGCAGCTGCTCCAGTGCCCCTTCGGGCGCGGTGGGTGATGGGACGCGGACGTTCACTTCAGGCATGGAGGATTATGCTGGCGAACGGCGGGTCAAAAGAAGCTGGTTTCAGTCGTGTGTTCCACCACTTCGGTCAGCTCACCCGCCTGCACCAGCTCGGCGTAGCTGATGACCTGGTTGCGGCCGTGCGCTTTGGCGTAGTACACGGCCTTGTCGGCCCGGTCAAAAGCCAAATCGGGCGTGTCGTCGGCCCGCAAACCGGCAAAACCCACGCTGATCGTGATGGAGCCAACCTGGGGAAAGGTGAAGTCCTCGACCGCACGGCGAAAACGCTCCATGACCGCGGCAATGTCGGCGTGGTCGGCGCAGCGCAGCAGCACCACGAATTCCTCGCCGCCGAAACGGTACAACTGGTCGTTCAGGCGAAAGGTGGCGCGCATCAAGCGGGCCAGCAGCAGCAAGACCTCGTCCCCAATGAGGTGCCCGAAGTTGTCGTTTACCCGTTTGAAATGGTCGATGTCGATCATGGTCAGCCAATAGCCCCCGCCGTCGCCCACCGTGCGCCGGTTGATCTGGCCTTCGGTGACCGGGGTGTCTTGCTCCACGGCGGCCCGCACAAACGCGCTGTCAAACGACTTGCGGTTGAGCAGATCGGTCAGTGCGTCCTTCTCGCCATAGTCCAGCACCCCAGCAGGTTTTGGTACATGCGCAGCATGGTGCGCGTTATGGCCATGACCTGGTCAGACAGCGCATGGTCGGACTCCATCTCCAGCAGGCTGCGCACCGACGACTGGGTGTCAATGGGGAAAATTGTGGTGCAGGGTGGCCCCACGGTGCAAATGACTTTGCCACTGCTGATGGCTTGCTCGCGCTTGGGGAATGCGGACAGCTTGGGGAGATGGCTCCAGTCGGCCCAGACCACATCGCGCGTGGGGGCGTCGTCGCTACTGTGAACCTGCGCCCGGATCAGCCAGTGCTGCGCCTCGCCTTGGCCAATGGCACGCACCAGTCGCACCGCGCCGTGGTCGCCAAGGACGGAGGTTCTTAAGAGCTGAACCAGTGCGAAATCGAGCGCATCACGGTCGCGCAGGCCACTCAGATCCGCCAGGTCATCCAGAAGTTGTTGCATGGCCTATTTTAGCGCCATCGGGATACTGGTTTCGCTATGATTTTAGTAGCTATCTGCGCATATTCTGCGGGGGCGCAAGGCCAATTTGACCCTGAAACCGGGGTCTACCTAGGGTTTACCCGGCCTGCTCCAGCTCCGCCAACTCTGCCGCTGTGAACACCCGCGAGCGGGTGTGAAACGCCTTGCCCTCCGGCCCTTCCAATGAAAAGGTGCCGCCAGTGCCCTCAATCACATCGATGATGAGTTGGGTGTGTTTCCAGGTGGCGTACTGCGACGTGCTGATATAGAACTCGGCCTCGCCAATCTTGCCCAGCAACACATCGCCCGCGCCCATGGTAATTTCACCCGGGAGGTAGCAGTTGGCCGCGCTGTTGTCGCAGCAGCCGCCCGACTGGTGGAACATGACGGTTCCGTACTTCTTCTGCAAAAACGCCACCAACTCCAGTGCGGCGGGGGTGGCAATGACTTTTTCAACCATGACTGTCTCCTTGTTGGAATGTCACTTGAATTTACATTCTTGGCACTCGCAACGCAATAACCCAACGGGGCAGCCACCTCATACTGGAGTACCAGAAATCGGTGGCCGCCCCGTTGGGTTACCGCGTTGAGTACGTAGTTGGCGTAGCGCAGTAGCCGGTTGGGCATTCCCCCGATTTCTGGTACTCCAGTATGAGGGGGGAGGCCCAGCCGGCTACTGCGCGGTTCGCACTGTGGTTCAAAAGAAACCGAGCTTGTTTTCCGAGTAGGAAACGAGCAGGTTCTTGGTCTGCTGGTAATGGTCCAGCATCATCTTGTGGGTCTCGCGGCCGATGCCGGATTCCTTGTAGCCACCAAATGCGGCGTGCGCAGGATAGGCGTGGTAGCAGTTGGTCCACACACGGCCTGCCTTGATGGCGCGGCCCATGCGGTAAGCCACATTGCCGTTGCGGCTCCACACACCAGCGCCCAAACCGTACAGCGTGTCGTTGGCAATGGCCAGCGCTTCGGCTTCGTCCTTGAACGTGGTCACGGCCAGTACCGGTCCAAAAATCTCTTCCTGGAAAATGCGCATCTTGTTGTGGCCCTTGAACAGGGTGGGCTGCACGTAGTAGCCGCCTTCCAGGTCGCCGCCCAGGTGGGCTTGGCCGCCACCGATCAGCACTTCAGCGCCCTCTTGCTTGCCCAGGTCCAAATAGGACAGGATCTTGGTCAGCTGCTCTTTGGACGCCTGTGCGCCCATCATGCTGTCGGTGTCCAGTGGGTTCATGTGCTTGATGGCGGCTACGCGTTTTAGGACGCGTTCCATGAACTTGTCGTAAATGCTTTCCTGGATCAATGCGCGCGACGGGCAGGTGCAAACCTCGCCCTGGTTGAAGGCGAACAGCACCAAACCTTCGACAGCTTTGTCCAGGAAAGCATCGTCCTTGTCCATGATGTCGGCAAAGAACACGTTAGGGCTCTTGCCGCCCAGCTCCAGCGTGGCCGGAATCAGGTTGTTGGCGGCCGCCTGTGCGATCACGCGGCCTGTGGAGGTGGAGCCGGTGAAGGCGATCTTGGCGATGCGCTTGCTGGTGGCCAGGGGCATGCCCGCTTCGCGGCCATAGCCGTTCACGATGTTCAGCACGCCGGGTGGCAGGATGTCGGCGATCAGCTCGGCCAAAATCAAAATGCTGATGGGGGTGGACTCTGCGGGCTTAAGCACCACGCAGTTGCCCGCGCCAATGGCGGGGGCCAGCTTCCAGGCCGCCATCAGGATGGGGAAGTTCCACGGAATGATCTGGCCGACCACGCCCAATGGTTCCTGGATGTGGTACGCCACGGTGTTCTCATCGATGTTGGAGAGCGCGCCCTCTTGCGCACGTACGCAGCCCGCAAAGTAGCGGAAGTGGTCTACGGTCAAAGGGATGTCGGCGTTCAGCGTTTCGCGAATGGCTTTGCCGTTGTCCACGGTCTCGGCGTAGGCCAGCAGCTCCAGATTGGCTTCGATGCGGTCGGCAATTTTCAGCAGCAGGTTGGAGCGGGTGGCTGCATCCGTTTTGCCCCAGGCGTCTGCGGCGGCGTGGGCGGCGTCCAGTGCCAACTCAACATCTTCCGCGGTGGAGCGGGCGGCCTGGGTGTAGACCTTGCCACTGACGGGGGTGACCACGTCAAAGTACTGGCCCTTGACCGGGGCGACAAACTTGCCGCCAATAAAGTTGTTGTACTGGGCTTTGTAAGCGATCTTGGCACCAGCGGTGCCGGGGGCTGCATAAATCATCGTGTGTCCTCTTTGTGTGGTCGTGGATTGCTTCTAACAGCGGGGCTGTTGGGCCTCGTTACCTACTCAAGGTCTGTGCCAACTTGCAAGCGCTGCGCAAGGACTTGATTTCATTGGATATTTTTTTTGAGATGCGGGTTTTCCCGAAGAATTGGGTGTGTCGGTTCCCCTGGACCAGTTTGCGACAACTGTCACAAATTGGAACAGTCCCGGTCACTTAGCCGCGCTTTTGACGTTTGTCTATTGCGGGGGTGCGCATTGCGCCCCATACTTTGCGAAAAAGCGGGCGCACCAAGCGACCCGCGCAGGAGACAACGTGCGTACCACACCCCCTTCGCTGGCGCTGCGCCAGGCCCGTTTGCATTTGATGGAATTTGGCGATTGCCCGCCCGGGACGATCGACGAACGCTTGGCGCGCTCCTGGCGGCGCAGCATGGCCGCCGGCCTGCTGCCCGAAGGCCGCCTGGCCCCCGTGGACCACGCCAGTGGCGGCCTGCTGCGCCAGACATTGGCCAGTAACCATGAGCTGCTGGCACACTCCCGCCCGGTGATGGAATACCTGTTTGACCAAGTGCGCCACAGTAACAACGTGGTGGTGCTGGCCGATAAGCGCGGCACCCTGATGCACACCTTGGGCGATGGCAGCTTTTTGGGCAAGGCCGAGCGCGTGGCCCTGGCCAGTGGCGCCTCCTGGCACGAAGAGCAGCGTGGCACCAATGCCATCGGCACCGCGCTGGCAGAGCGCAACAGCGTGGAGATTCACGGCGCCGAGCACTTTTTGGAGCGCAATGGCTTTTTGACCTGCGCGGCTGCGCCCATCTTTTCAGCCACCGGCGAGTTGATGGGTATTTTGGACATCTCGGGCGACCACCGCAGCGGCCATCCGCACACCTTGGGGCTGGTCAGCACGGCCGCACGCATGATTGAAAACCGGCTGGTCAGCGCCATGTGCCGACGCAACATTCGTTTGCATCTGCATGCCCAGCCCGAGGGCATTGGCACCGTGGCCGAGGGCATCGTGGCGCTGTCGGACGACGGCTGGGTGGTGGGCGCCAACCGCATGGGCTTAAGCCTGCTGGGCCTGCGTGCGGGCGATGTGGGCGCCACCTTGCTGGAGCGCTGCGTCAATGTGCGCCTGGATGACCTGCTCTCGCACCACAAACGCCGACCGCTGTTGCCACTGCAGCTGCATCTGGCCGATGGCAACACCGTGTTCGTGCAAGTGCATGTGGACGCTGCATCGGTCGCCGCCGTGGGTGTCCACGCTCGCGCGGCCCCGGTTTTAGACAAAAAGGATGACGCGCTGTCGCAGTTGGACACGGGTGATGCGCGCTGGCGCAGTGCGGCCGAGAAGGCACGCAAAGTGATGGACAAGCCGATTCCCCTGCTGATCCAGGGCGAGTCCGGGGTGGGTAAAGAGCTGTTCGCCCGCGCGGTGCACGACAGCGGGCCGCCCCGGGCGCCTGCGCGATGCCCATGGCGGCACTTTGTTTCTGGACGAAATTGGCGACATGCCGCTGCCACTGCAAACCCGCCTGCTGCGCGTGCTGCAAGAGCGCGCCGTCACGCCCGTGGGCGCTGGCAAAGCGGTGCCGGTGGATTTTGCGCTGGTCTGCGCCACCCATTGCAAGCTGCGCGAAGAGGCCGAAAAAGGCACCTTCCGCAGCGACCTGTATTACCGCATCAACGGCCTGACGCTGATACTGCCCGCGCTACGCGAGCGCACCGATTTTGGGGCCTTGACCGAGAGTTTGCTCAAAACGCTGAGCCCCGAGCAGCACGTCGCGGTGGCACCCGAGGTATTGAGCCGCCTGGCGCAATACCCCTGGCCGGGCAATGTGCGCCAGTACGCCAGCATGTTGCGCACCGCCTGCGCCATGCTGGACCCAGGGGAGCGCAGCATCGGCTGGCAGCACTTGCCCGACGATTTGGCGCAAGACCTGATGGTGCCCGTGCGCCCCGCTGTGCCGCGGGCCGCCGCCAGTTCCGCTCACGGCGAGGTCCGGGCTGGTTCGCAAAATCTGCAGGAGATGTCACACGCCGCCATCCAGCAGGCGCTGGCAAGCAGCCGCGGCAACGTCTCGCTGGCCGCCCGCACGTTGGGCATCAGCCGCCAGACGCTGTACCGCAAGATGAATGGGTGATGGATCACTGCGGCGCTGCGCGTCGCGGATAACATCTGGTTGTTTGCTATAAATTCAGGAGCTGCTTGCGCACGTTCCACGGGGATTGTGGCTATTTTTTGCTTATAAAAGCCGCGCCAAATACTTGCCGGTATGGCTGTCCGGGTTGGCAGCTATGTCTTCCGGCGTGCCCACCCCCACCACGGTGCCGCCACCGGCGCCGCCTTCGGGCCCCATGTCGATCAGCCAGTCGGCGGTTTTGATGACATCCAGGTTGTGCTCGATCACCACAATGGTGTTGCCTGCGTCCCGCAACTGGTGCAGCACGCGCAGTAGCAGCGCAATGTCGGCAAAGTGCAGGCCGGTGGTGGGCTCGTCCAGGATGTAGAGCGTGCGGCCGGTGTCGCGTTTGCTCAGTTCCAACGCCAGCTTCACGCGCTGCGCCTCGCCGCCCGACAGGGTGGTGGCGGCTTGGCCCAGACGGATGTACGAGAGGCCCACATCCAGCAGGGTTTGCAGCTTGCGGGCGATGGTGGGCACGGCTTTGAGGAAGTCAAACGCCGCCTCGACGGTGAGCTCCAGAATCTGCGCGATGTTTTTGCCCTTGTACAGCACTTCCAGCGTTTCGCGGTTGTAGCGCTGGCCCGCGCACACGTCGCAGGGCACATACACGTCGGGCAAGAAATGCATTTCCACCTTCACCATGCCATCGCCCTGGCAGGCCTCGCAGCGGCCGCCGGCCACGTTGAAGCTGAAACGCCCCGGGCCATAGCCGCGCTCGCGTGCCGTGGGCACCTCGGCCATCAGCTCGCGGATCGGTGTGAACAGGCCGGTGTAGGTGGCGGGGTTGGAGCGTGGTGTGCGGCCAATGGGGCTTTGGTCCACGTTGATGACCTTGTCGAAATGCTCGATGCCCTCGATGGCCTCGTGGGCGGCAGGTTCGTCATGGGCGCGGTAGAGGCTGCGGGCCACGGCGGCGTACAGCGTGTCGTTGACCAGGGTGGATTTGCCTGAGCCGGATACGCCGGTCACGCAGGTAAACAAGCCCACGGGAAACTCCACGTCCACCCCTCTGAGGTTGTGCCCGGTGGCCCCCACCACGCGAATGGCTTGCAGGTCGCCCTGCGTGGCGAGGTGTTCGGCATGGCGAATCGCCCACGCGGCAGCGGCCTTGCTCGGCGGCGCCTTGTTGGCGACCGCTTTCTTCTCGGATGCCTTAGGCGCGACCGTGGGCAACCAGGGCGTACGGTGCTTGGGCACCTCGATGTTGAGCGTGTGTGCCAGGTACTGGCCGGTGAGCGACTCGGGGTTGGCCTTGACTTCGTCAAACGTGCCTTGGGCAATCACCCGCCCGCCGTGGATGCCCGCGCCCAGACCCATGTCGATCACGTGGTCGGCAGCGCGCATCATGTCTTCGTCGTGCTCCACCACCAGCACGCTGTTGCCGATGTCGCGCAGGTGTTTCAGGGTGTCGATCAGCTTGTCGTTGTCGCGCTGGTGCAGGCCAATGCTGGGCTCGTCCAGCACGTACATCACGCCGGTCAGGCCGGAGCCAATCTGGCTGGCCAGGCGGATGCGTTGGCTTTCGCCCCCGGAGAGTGTCTCGGCGCTGCGGTCCAGGCTGAGGTAGTTCAGGCCCACGTCGTTCAGGAATTTGAGGCGCAGGCCGATCTCGCGCACCACTTTGGCGGCAATTTCGCCTTTGGCGCCCGACATGGTCAGCGTGCTGAAGTAGGCATAGCTTTCGCGCAGGGTGGCGTGGCTCACTTCAAAGATTGCGCGGGCTTGGTCGCCCTCGCCAATCTTGACGTGGCGGGCCTCGCGGCGCAGGCGGGAGCCGCCGCAGTCCGGGCAGCACTGGGTGGCGCGCATGCGGGACAGGTCTTCACGCACCATGGCCGAGTCGGTCTCGCGGTAGCGGCGCTGCATGTTGGGGATGATGCCCTCAAAGGGGTGTTTTTTGCTGAGCTTTTTGCCCTGCGCAGCACCGGAGTCGCCTTTGGCTCCACCCGAGTCCATCATGTAGCTGAACTTGATTTCCTCCTCGCCCGACCCAAACAGGATGGCGTTTTGCACCTCTGGGGCTAAGGATTCAAAGGCGTTGTCGAGGTCAAATTTGTAGTGCTTAGCCAGACTCTCCAGCATGGAGAAGTAGTAGCCATTGCGCCGGTCCCAGCCCTTGATGGCGCCGCTGGCCAGGCTCAGGGTGGGGAATGCGACCACGCGGGCGGGGTCAAAAAAGTCCTGTATGCCCAAACCGTCGCAGCTGGGGCAGGCGCCCACGGGGGAGTTGAACGAGAACAGGCGTGGCTCCAGTTCGCTAATGGAGTAGCTGCACACCGGGCAGGAGAACTTGGCGTTGAATAAGTGCTCTTTTGGCCTGTAGCCCTCGTCGGTATTGCGCAAGCCGCTATCATTTTTGATGTCACTGTTGGCGTCATTGGAGCTATTGGGCTCGGGCATCTCCAGCGCAATGGCGCGGCCGTTGGCCAGACGCAGGGCGGCTTCAAAGCTTTCGGCCAGGCGCTGGCGGGCTTGGGCGCGGCCCTGCGGGTCGGCCTCAGAACGCACCTTGATGCGGTCAATCACCACGTCCACATCGTGCTTTTCAGTCTTTTTAAGTGCGGGCAGGTCATCAAACTCATAGGCCACGCCGTTGATGCGAAAGCGCACATAGCCCTGTGCCTGCATATCGGCAAACACGTCCAGGAACTCGCCCTTTTTCTCCCGCGCCACCGGCGCCAGGATCATCAAGCGCGTATCTGCCGGCAGGGCCAGCACCGCGTCCACCATCTGGCTCACGGTTTGCGCCTGCAGCGGCAGGTTGTGCTCCGGGCAATAGGGCGTGCCCGCGCGGGCAAATAGCAGGCGCAGGTAGTCGTGGATCTCGGTCACGGTGCCCACGGTGGAGCGCGGGTTGTGGCTGGTGGCCTTTTGCTCAATGGAGATGGCGGGCGACAGGCCCTCGATCATGTCCACATCGGGCTTGTCCATTAGTTGCAGGAACTGGCGGGCGTAGGTGCTCAGGCTCTCCACATAGCGGCGCTGGCCTTCCGCGTACAGCGTGTCAAACGCCAGACTGGACTTGCCCGAGCCTGAGAGACCTGTGATGACGACCAGCTGATTGCGTGGAATATCGATGTCAATATTCTTCAGGTTGTGGGTGCGCGCCCCCCGCACACTGATGTTTTGCTGCTGCAAAGCCGTGGCAAGGGTTTTGCCGTCTGGAGATGAATTCAAGGTGTGCGCCGGTTGAGAGAAACCCACCATGATAGTGAAAGATGCCTGGCGGCGCTGGTTGCCCGGTGGGGCGGAACTGATTGGGCTTGGGTTTGTGAGTCAAATCGGGCTGTAGCCCGGGTGGAGTATGCGCCGTGGCTTTCATCCACCGGTTCGGCTCCAGCCGGAACGGGCATGTGCATTTCCACGTCTGTGCCTACCCAAACCGGCACCGGCGTAGGCGTGCCTGGGGTGGTGGTGACGGGCAACGCGGTCCCACCCGCACCTGAACCTGTAGCGCCACCCAAGCGCTCGAAGGGGTGGACTCCGAGCCACCACACATCGCCCCAGCGCGCGGACCACCGCTATGGGTTCTGCTTACGGCACCTTTGCGCTGCCCGATGGCGGCAAAAATGACGAAGCTGCGTACATCTGGATTAACTTCAACATGCGCCCGGACATTGCGGCGCGTGTGGCCAATTCTGTTGGCAATTTCACCGCCTCAAACGGCGCTGAGGCCCTGATGGACAAGGCAGCGCTGGAGCGATTCCGCGAGAGCTTTCCAGAAGCCGCGCTGCGCAACATCAAGTAGTACCCGACAGTTCCACCAGGATTGGAAGCCATCGAAGCGAGAATTCTGGAAAAGGTAAAAGCCGCCAAGTAAATTTGGCCGGCACCCAAGCTGCAGCGGTGCGCGCGTGACTTTGAGAACTGGCCGTCACGCTATCGACACGTTAACTTCGCTTAGACTTCGCGCACAACAACGATGAATAGTTACCTTTCCATGCCGTTGACTATCGTAGCGCAGGCAGTTTATCGGCGATAAAGCAACATCTATTCTGTAAATTTCGATTTTGGCTGTTGGGTTGTTGTGCAATAGCGTCAGGTCAAGGTTTCATGTTCAGGTAGATTTTTGCGGTCATCCACTCCTCGTCTTGTTCTGCCAA
>Ga0247839_1000662_pt1 | contig 60273 bp, 55 predicted proteins | sample LaCruzMarch2015__6_FD_192405 | JGI IMG/M metagenome (GOLD analysis project Ga0247839, IMG submission 192405) | Freshwater microbial communities from meromictic Lake La Cruz, Castile-La Mancha, Spain - LaCruzMarch2015_16m | ecosystem: Environmental > Aquatic > Freshwater > Lake | place: Spain...
CAAGCAGACGTTTCGCTTGGCGGTAGCACGCAAGCGACGACCGTGGTTTGAGGGCTTGTGGGCGAATGCGGGGGAGCCGGTGAGGCTTACGCCAAAGCCTTCAAATTCCTAATGGACAATCTCGGATTAATCTAATAGTGAATCCCCCAAAAAAATCGGTTGCGGTCAGTTAGTCGTGTTTTTATTTCAACATTTCAAATATCATTGAAATATGAAAAGCAGTTTGACCTTCATTGATAAACCCCAAGCGCTCAAAGCACTGACCGCTTTGGCACAGGCCCAGCGCCTGCGTGCTTTCAAGGCCTTGGTGGTGACGGGGCCTGACGGCCTTGCGCTGACCGGCGCACATTTAAACCTACCTTTCCCCTTTGCCCACATCAACTACTGGAGAACCCCGATGACACAACCCAACCCCATCCGTGTGCTTTTCTTGTGCACCCACAACTCGGCGCGCAGCATTCTTGCCGAGGCCATCCTGAACCACATTGGCCAAGGCCGCTTTCAGGGCTATTCGGCAGGCAGCAGTCCGAGCGAAAACCAACAGCCCAACCCGATCGGCTTGCAGGTGCTGCAGTATGCGGGCATTTCCACCGCGGGTCTACGCAGTAAAAGCTGGAACGAATTCGCACGGCCCGATGCCCCCCACATGGACCTGATCATCACGGTGTGCGACAACGCCGCTGGCGAGGTCTGCCCACTTTGGCCGGGCCACCCCGCTACCGCCCACTGGAGCTACCCCGATCCATCCGCAGGCACCGGCAGCGACGCCGAGAAGCTGGAGGCATTCCGCCAGACCCTGCACGCTATGCACCTTCGGCTGGAACTGTTGGTGAACCTGCCCGCCGAAAAGCTGGAAACCCTGGTGCTGCAAAACACGGCCAACGAACTGGCCCATTCGTGAGTGCGAAGGCGCCTGCGCGGCCATGGTGTGATTTGCGCCATAGGCACGGCCAAACCCCCGATCACTGCAGGATGCAAACAATTCATACCCCGTAGGGTATATTTACACACCCACTACTTGAAAGAATTGAATGCCAGCACACACACAATCATCCATTACACGCCGCTTGGCCCTGATGGCCTTAGGCTTGAGCGTGGTGACCGCGGGCTGTGGCCAGGAGTTAGCCGCTGCGGACTCGGTCACTCTGGAGTTTGCCCGTAACGAGCTGGCGGCTGGCAAAGCAACATTCATTGATGTACGCGAACCCCAGGAGCACGCCACAGGCGTGGCGGCTGGCGCACAGTTATTGCCCATGCGCCAGCTTGAATCACGAATGGGCGAGATCCCCAATGACCCGAAGCGCCCGGTGCTGCTGATATGCAACACCCAAAACCGATCCAGCGCCACATTGCGGTTTTTGCGGGACAAAGGCTACACCAATGTGCGCTACGTACAAGGCGGAATGAGCGAGTGGAACCAGCGCAGCTGGCCCTTGGTCAAGCCGTTGTGACTGGTTGGGTTCCACTTCGGTGCGGAACTGTCCACGGTAGGGGTATACATCTTCAACCACTCAAAAGGCTGGTGTGAACTCGGATCTGCAACCCAAGGAACTTGACATGACCCAAATCACGATTTACCACAACCCGGCCTGCGGCACCTCGCGCAACACGCTGGCGCTGATTCGCAACAGCGGGGCTGAGCCGCAAATCATCGAGTACCTGAAAACACCCGCTTCCAAAGCACAACTGCAAACCTTGCTGGCCACTCTGGGGATCAGTGCCCGTGACCTGCTGCGGCCAAAAGGAACGCTGTACGACGAGTTGAAACTCGCCGACCCAAGCTGGTCGGAGGACGACTTGGTGAACTTCATGGCCGAACACCCCATTCTGATGAATCGGCCCATTGTGCTTACCCCAATCGGGGCCCGACTGTGCCGCCCCAGCGAGACGGTCCTGGACATCCTGCCCGCCCCACAGCGCGGGGCCTTTGCCAAGGAAGATGGCGAACCGGTAGTCGATGCCAAGGGGCAGCGTGTCTGATGGGCGGAACTACCATACCGAAGGACCCCGAGCAACACCCAAGCGCGGAAACCCCCCTCAACCTTGCCGACGCCCTCAACCAGGGCTGCTATTGCCATACGCTGGACGCACAGCGCCTGCGTGGGCAACTGGAATCCGACCCCAGCCTGCTGGGCATGGCCCAAAGCATCGCGCAAACCCGACCCCATCTTTTTTCATCGACGGTGGTGTTTCTGTCGCCCACCATGGTGGATGCAATCACCGCCACAGTCGGCGCCATTGAGCGAGTGATGGCCTTGCCCGCCTGGCAGACCCATGCGCTGGCAACGGCCGCCCCGATCGCGCAAGTGGACCACGGGCCTGTGGGGGTTTTCATGGGCTACGACTTTCATATTGGCGCTGACGGCCCGCAGCTGATCGAGATCAACACCAATGCGGGTGGTGCCCTGCTAAACGTAGCCTTGGCGCGGGCGCAAACCGCCTGCTGCCAAGCGATGGACTTGGCCATGAACGGCTACCGCGACCTGCGCTCGCTGGAGTCTGATTTTTTAGCCATGTTCCTTGCCGAATGGCAATTGCAGCGCGGCACCGCACCGCTGCGCACCATTGCCATCGTGGACGACGACCCACACAACCAGTACCTGGCCCCCGAGTTCGAGCTGTTCCGCCAGTTGTTCACACAACACGGGCTGCAGGCGGTCATTGCCGACGCGACGCAGCTGCAATGGCGCGACGCCACCCTGTGGCACGGCAGCGTCGCGATTGATCTGGTCTACAACCGGGCGACCGACTTTGACCTATCTGAACCCAGGCACGCGGCGCTGGCAAAGGCCTATGCGAGCGGTGGCGTGGTGCTGACCCCCAATCCCCGCATCCATGCACTGTGCGCGGACAAGCGGCATCTGGTAACCCTGGGCCATCAGCCCACGCTGCAGGCAATGGGAGTGACCGAAGCAGACCAGCGCACTTTGCACAACCGTGTGCCAGCGTGTGAGGCAGTCACACCGCAGAATGCCGATGCATTGTGGGAACGCCGACGCCACCTATTCTTCAAACCGCTGACGGGTTTTGGCGCTCGCGCGGTGTACCGGGGCGACAAGCTCACCCGCAAAGTGTGGGATCAGATTTTGGCGGGCGACTACATCGCCCAGGCGCTGGTGCCACCCAGCCAGCGCGCGATGGAAATCGACGCCGCGCAAACCACCCTCAAATTCGACATCCGGGCCTACACCTACGCCGGGCGGCTACAACTGCTGGCCGCACGCACCTACAACGGACAAACCACCAACTTCCGCACCCAGGGCGGTGGTTTTACGCCCGTGCTGCTGGTTCGCGCGCAGTCGCAGGCGCAAACCTGCCTGAACCAGGCCATGGCGGCAAGCTGAACCCAGCACGGTTTACTACTATATTGATAGCTGGTCGCGCACATTCTACGGGGGCTACAGCACTTTTTACTGTAAATTTCTGGCAGGAACAAGGCGGCAACCATGCGGACGCATCCACGGCACACCCATTGGATCGACAGAACCGAGCAAACTGATTCCTTAAATTCTTTGTAGTTCAGCATGGTTCGTACTTTAGATTTATACTCCCCCCTGTATAAAATCCCGGAAAAACCCATGAGCACCTTTGACCACACCACTTTGATCCACAACATCAACACCAACTTGGCCCCGCTGCGCAAAGCACAGCCCGAGGCCATGCAGGGCTTTGGCCAACTGGCTCGGGCGGCAATGACCGAAGGCGCTATCAGCGCCAAAAACAAGGAATTGATTGCGCTGGCCATCGGTGTGACTCAGCACTGCTCTGGCTGCGTGGGCTTTCACGTCAAGGCCCTGGTCAAACTGCAGTGCACCCGTGCCGAGCTGGAAGAAATGCTGACTGTGTGTGTTTACATGGGTGGCGGCCCGGCACTGATGTACACCGCCGAGGTGCTGGCCGCATGGGACGCCATGAGCCCCGCCGCGCAATAGCCCACCGATAGGCTGGTCAGCGAAGGCCGATCCAATACGCCAGCACAATCATGCTGGTAACAAAGGCCAACCAGCCGACCAGCAATACGCGCCACATGAGGGGCGCGTGGCGCAGCTCCATGAAGTCATAAATCACCCACAGCCCTTTGGCCGCAGCCATCGCAAACATGAGCAGTACCGGCAGCATGCCGGCGCTGCCCGACAGGCCGCTTTCACCCAGCCAGTAGGTAACCCCGGTGGCGAGAAGCAAAGCGAGCCAGATGCGGTTGAGCGCAGTATTGAACATGTGAGGAGTGCGGCTAGCGCATCACATAAACCAGCGGGAACAGCACGATCCACAAAAGGTCCACCATGTGCCAAAAGGCGGCACCGGTCTCCAGAGCATGGCTGTCGTGGCTGCCATAAGCACCTTGCAGGGTTTTGACCAGCAAGATCACCAAAAACAACATGGCCAGGAGAACGTGAAAGAAGTGGAACGCCGTCAGCAAGATGTAGAACATGTAAAAGGTGTTGGTGGACAGGTCAATGCCCGCATCGAGCTTGGCTGAAAACTCAATCACCTTCAACGTCACAAAACCGGCACCGCAAACCAATGCAGCCACCAGCCAGCGTGCGCCCACACCTGAGGCATCACGGCGGACCGCCTGCACGGCGTGCACCACGCACCAGCTGCCCGTGATCAGCAGCACGGTGTTGATGGCACCGGAGTTCAGGTCGAGGGTGCGCTGCGATTCGTTGAACACGGCCACGTCAAACGAGCGGGCAAACGCATAACAAAGAAACAGAATCGCGAAGGTCAGCAGCTCTGCCAGAATGATCAGCCACACGGCCAGATCCCCGTGCAACCTCAGTGCGGGAGCAACAATGGTTGAGGTGGGTCCCAGACTCGGACTAAGGCTTGGGGTTGTCACTGTGCGAGACCTCGAAACCATCGGCCACATAGGCGGGGCCCTTCATGAGCCACACAATTACACAGCCAATGGTGACGGTCAACACCAGCGTCCAGATAAAAATCACCAACCCGATCATCGCAAAATCAAACAGCTGGATATGTCGCTCCAGCTCCGCTGCATCACGCCCGGTGATGACAAAGCGGGCTGCAAACGCCATGACGGCCGGCAACAAGGTGCCCACCGCCCACACCTTGGGCATCAGGCGCAACAGCACCCACTCGAATCCGTGGGGAGTGCGTTGAAATCCGGGGAGTTTCTTTAGCCAGTTCACAGGGGCAATTTTAAAGGGGATGAGTAACCCTGTGACCCATTAGGGTACGACGCCACCACGGTGGAGGGATAGGCACAAAATCGCCCCTCACAGCGTCAACCCCTGACCGGCCTCTTCATAGGTGCGTCCGTCACGAATGTGATAAATGCGTTTGAAGGTGGGAATGATCTTCTCGTCATGCGTGACCACGATGATGGCAGTACGAAATTGCTGGGCCATTTGATTGAGGATACGCATGACGCCCAAAGCGCGTTCACTGTCCAGCGGGGCCGTGGGCTCGTCCGCCAAAATCACCGGCGGCTGGTTGGCCAGTGCCCGCGCAATCGCCACCCGCTGCTGCTCACCACCAGAGAGCTGCGAGGGCTGGGCCTTGGCTCGGTGCCCAACATCCAAGGCCCCCAACAGCTCGAGCGCGCGTGCCCGCGCTTTGGCATTGGCTTGGCCTGCCAGCATGGGCAGCAGGGCCACGTTGTCGGTGACATCCAGAAACGGAATCAAATACGGCGCCTGAAAAATGAAACCGATGCTGTCGCGGCGCAGGGCGCGCAAATCGGCAATTTTCCAGGCCCCGTCAAAGATCACATCACGCCCCAGCGTCATACGCCCGGCGGTCGGTTCAATGACTGCGCCCAGGCACTTGAGCAAGGTACTTTTGCCCGAGCCCGATGGGCCAATCAAGCCCACCACTTCGCCTGGGGCTACACGGATGTTGACGTCTTTGAGCGCGTCTACGGCGGAGTCGCCCTCCCCGTAGCGCTTGCTCAAACCTTCAATGTGGATTCCAATTTCAGTCATGGTATTTTTATCCAATGGCCGCAGCCGGGTCTACGCGCAGCGCTACGCGAATGGCAAGCGTGCTGGCCAGAGCGCAGATCACCATCACCAGGAAAAAACCGATCACCGTGTCGCCCACCTCCAGCAACACGAATTTGGGAAACACCGGCGACCAGATGGTTGCAGCCACCTTGCCCACAATAAAACCAATGAGCCCCAGCCCCATGGCCTGCTGCAGGATCATGCCGGCGATGGTGCGGTCCCGTGTACCAATCAGCTTGAGCACCGCAATTTCACGCAGCTTGCCCAGCGTCATGGTGTAGATGATGAAGGCCACAATGGCCGCGCTCACGATAGCCAGAATCACCAGAAACATGCCAATTTGCTTTGCGGAAGTCGCAATCAGTTTGGCCACCAAAATGTCTTCCATCTGCATCCGCGTGAAGGCCTGCAAATGCTTCCAGCGCCGCAGGGGCTCCGCGACCTGCTCGGCATCCCATCCGGGCTGGATTTGCACCAGCACGGCATTCACATTGTGGTTGCTGCTTTGGGACGCTTGCACCGCCTCCAACAAGCCGGGCACACCGGGGCGGTTGAAGGCCGGGTTGGCAGCGGTGCGCGCGCGGTCGTTGTAGATGGCGTCGTTGTCTTTCAAAAACTGGGCTTCTTGTGCATCGGCCAGTGGAATGAAGACCATGGGGTCGCCGCCCGAAGACACCATGCGCTGGGTCACACCCACCACGTCATAGGTGTGGCGGCGAATCTGGATGCGGTCCCCCACCACGAAGCCGGTCTTCACATCGGCTACAGCCTCGTAGTGGTTGCGCGTGATGTGTCGGCCCTCAATCAGGTAGGCCGGAGCGCCCGGCTGCCCCGGCTCTTCAACACCCACCACCATGGCACGGACTTCCGTGGACGCGCGACGCACTTGCATCGTGAGGTAAGTGACGTTGGCGGCTCGGGCCACCCCTGGCATACCCAGCACCGATCGTTGGATGTCATCCCGCAGGCTGGAAGCCTCGGCGTAAGGGCCCTGGGTGTCTTTTTGCACCACATAGAGGTCTGCGCGGCTGTTGGTCAAGAGTGCGCGTGCGTCGTCCACCATGCCGCGGTAAACACCTGCCATGGTCAGGGTCACGCCAATCAACAGGCCCAGCCCAATCCCGGTAAATACGAACTTGCTCCAAGAGTGGAGAATGTCCCGGCCAGCGAGGCTGATCATGGTTTTGCCTGTGCCTGTGTTGGCTTGGGTGCAGCACCGGCCAAGCTGCTCACCACTTCGATGCGGCTTTTTGCACCTACGTCCTTCTCGCTGTACACCACCACCTGCTCGCCGGCTTGCAGGCCACCGAGTACCTGCACGCGGCCGTCAAGACTGCTCTGGCCCAGGCGCAAGGCTACAAACTTCAATCCATCCGCTGCCATGACCCAAACACCCACCTCACTGTCCAGGCGCTTGATGGCGGCGTTGGGCAGCACCAAAGTACGTGGCGTCTCAGGCAGATTGAGGGTGACCTCCGTGAGCTCCCCCATGGACATTCCCGCTGGCAGCACGTCAAATGCCACTTGGGCCACGCGCTCCTCGGTCACGCTGTCGCCTTGCATCTCTACGCGAATCACCTTGCCAGCCAGTGCTGTAGCCGGGTTGGAGCGCAGCACGATGCGGGCTGCAAGCCCGGGTGCCAACCCTGCGGAGCGCCCCTGATCGAAGCGGACCCGAACCCAAAGACTTGTGGGGTCCACCAACTTGAGCACCGACTGCCCGGCCACCACCGTGGTACCGGGCTCCGCATCGCGCGCAACCACCACCCCGTCCTGCGTGGCTAGCAAACGCACATTCTGACGCTGTTGCACCAACGCGGCACGCTCTGCCTTCAAACGCGACAGGTCTTGTCCTGCAGCACTCAGATTAGCCTGCGCGGCACGGGCACCCGCATCGGCCGATGTTTGCTCTTGAACCTTGGCCTCGACCGCGCCACTGCTGACAAAGTTTTGCTGAGCCAAATCCAAGTAGCGGCGTGCCGAGATCGCAGCCAGCTCCTTGCGTGCTGCTGCATCAGCCGTTTGCGCATCCGCCGCCGCAATCATGCTGGCCGCGCGAGCAACTGACGCGTCCAGCGCAGTCAGGCGGTTATCCATATCCACGGGGTCCATCTCGGCCAGCAACTGCCCGGCCTTGACGGTATCACCCACATCGACCAATACCCGCAGCACGCGGCCCGCGGCGGTAGGACCAACGAAGTAGCTGCGCCGCGCCTCCACGGTTCCGATGCCATACAGCGCGGGCGTCAAAGTACCCTCAGTCGCTTGGGCTAGCGTTACCCGTACCGGTGCCAGCGGACCCGCACGCATCACCACAAACACAACTGCGGTAATCAGCAGCACACCCAGAAGTACCAAGGATGTGACTTTTGAAGAGGGAATTTTGAATTTCATGATGTGGCGCGGATACTGCGCAAATAGAGGTCAAAAACACGGGGCGCGTGCTCACGCATACCGGCAATTTGGTCACTGAGCATGGATTGCATGACCAGCCCCTGGACAATGCCGATCAGCAACGTGGCTGCTGCCGCGATGTCCAGATCTGCATCGGCTTCCCCGTTGCGCACTGCGTCGCCCAGCAGTCGGAGCAGCAGTTGGCGGTATCCCTGCATCAGGCCGCGCACCTGCTGCTTGACCGCCGAGTCTTGTGACTGCTGCAACTCATGAAATATCACCCGTGGTACGCCTGGATGGGTAACCACAAAATCCACATGCGCGTCGAACACGCAACGCAATGCGTCCAATGGCGAGCCAGACTGTTCGGCGGCGTCATGCAGCGTGCGCAGCAAATGGTCGGTAACCCACACCATGACCGCCAGCCAGATCGCGTCCTTGGTTGAGAAATGCTTGAACAAAGCGCCTTGGCTCAGGCCCATGGCCTGCGCAAGGTCATTGGTGGTGATGCTCGCCGGGCTGCGGTCTTGGGCCAGTCGCAACGCAACGGCAACAATTTCCGCCTGCCTGGCCTCGGTGGGTAAACGGGTGACCAAGGATTGCATAAGTACTGACGTTAATTTGGTAAGTATTTAATTACTTACCAATAATACTTCCTCAGCACCTAGGTGTCAAACCCGCCGATGTTGCCCAGAAGTTGCTCCTGCCCAAACTGCGCTCAAGCCGTCAGAGCTGGGCAGATCACCGGACGGCGTCAATTCCGCAATGTGTTGGCAATGCGTTCAGCACAGGCCTGCGCCTGGTCCGCGTCTCTGGCCTCAACCATCACGCGCACCAATGGCTCGGTACCACTGGCGCGAATCAGCACGCGGCCAGACTCCCCCAACTCGATTTCAACGGCCAGGGTGGCTGCGGCCAAGTCAGGGTTGGCCTTCCAATCCTGACCAGGTTGCAGACGGACATTGATCAGGATTTGCGGGAAAAGCGTCACATCTGCAAGCAACTCTGCCAGAGTCAGCCCACTTCGCATGCAGGCCTGCAAGACCTGCAAGGCTGACACAATGCCGTCACCCGTGGTGTGCTTGTCCAGGGCCAGCAGGTGACCAGAACCTTCCCCACCCAGCAGCCAGCCACGCTTTTCCAACTCCTCCAGCACATAACGGTCACCCACTTTGGCGCGCACCAGCTCCACCGCTTTGGCTTTCAAGGCGATCTCCACAGCCATATTGGTCATGAGCGTTCCCACCACACCCGGCACCGCTTCACCTGCACGCTTGCTGACAGCCGCACCGCCGCGCGACAGACGCTCCTTCACCATCAGGTACAAGATCTCGTCGCCATTGAAGAGTCGGCCCTCGGCATCCACCAGTTGCAGCCGATCGGCATCGCCGTCCAGCGCCACACCATAGTGCGCACCGTGCGCCTTGACCGCGGCCACCAAGGCCTGCGGATGGGTGGCCCCCACTTCGTGGTTGATGTTCAAACCGTCCGGCGCACAACCAATCGAGATCACTTCCGCGCCCAGCTCATGAAACACCTTGGGCGCGACCAAGTAGGCCGCACCGTGCGCGCCGTCCACCACAATCTTGACTCCCTTGAGCGTCAAATCATTGGAGAACGTGCTTTTGCAAAATTCAATGTAGCGCCCGGACGCATCATCCAGACGCCGTGATTTTCCCAGTTGGGCAGACTCGGCCCACACCGGCGCTTGCTCCAGCGCTGCTTCCACCGCCAGCTCCCAATCATCGGGAAGCTTGGTTCCCTTGGCACTGAAGAACTTGATGCCATTGTCGGCAAAAGGGTTGTGGCTGGCACTGATCACCACGCCCAATGAGGCCCGTAGCGTGCGGGTTAAATACGCAACTCCCGGGGTCGGCAAGGGGCCTAGCAGCACAACATCCACGCCCGCAGAATTAAACCCGCTCTCCAGGGCACTCTCCAGCATGTAGCCCGAAATACGGGTGTCCTTGCCAATCAACACCCTAGGACGGGACTCGGTTTGCTTGAGTACGCGCCCCACCGCGTGGGCCAGCCGCAAAACAAAGTCCGGGGTAATGGGCGCCTGCCCTACCGTGCCGCGAATTCCATCGGTTCCAAAATACTGACGCGTCATGTGCTCACCCCTCGTATTGAAATATTGTCATGCCAAAGATTGCTGCAAAGTGGGGACTGGCTTGCTGGCACTCACTGCCGTCAACACTTTGAGCGCCTGCACCGTCTCGGCCACATCGTGCACCCGCACCACGCTGGCACCTTGTTGCACCGCCAGCACTGCCGCGACCACGCTGGGCACCATGCGGTCTTGCACGCTCAAGGTGGCAACCGCCCCCAATGACCGCTGCGTTATCGCCGCCAGGGTTGATTTGCGGGACCAGCCGGCCAGCAATGGGTACCCCAAAGACAGCAGCTCATTCTGGCGCGCCAGCAGCGCAAGGTTTTGCGGCACTGTTTTCCCAAACCCAATGCCAGGATCAACACAAATACGAGCCATATTGACCCCTAACCCGCATAGATACTGCGCGAGCAGCTCTAAAAATGATAGCACCTGCGGCACCACATCTCCCTCCATGGGGGTGAGCTGCATGGTCTGCGGCTCGCCATGCATGTGCATCAAGCACACACCACAACTGCGATGTGCCGCCACCACGGCTTGTCCGGTCACGCCATCGGGCTGGTCGCGCCACCGCAGCGCCCACACATCGTTGATGATGTCCGCGCCCAAATCCAGCACCGCCTGCATCACCTGCGGCTTGTAGGTATCCACCGATACGGGCACGCCCAAAGTCACCGCATGGCGCACCACGGGCAGAACTCGGGCAAGCTCTTCCTCCACTGGCAATGCCAACGCACCCGGCCGGGTGGATTCCCCGCCGATATCCAAAATGTCGGCGCCGCCTTTCAGAAGCTTGTCACAGTGCCGCATGGCCGCCCCATGCGACGCATGCAAGCCACCGTCCGAAAACGAGTCAGGGGTGACATTAACAATGCCCATAACTTTGGGTTGTGTCAAATCAATGAGGAAGCGACTGGTTTGCCAATGCATGGTGTTTTGTTTCATCTAAAAACAAAACGGGGCACAAGGCCCCGTCTGTTTTTCGCTGGTCAATCAGGCTGCAGTATGTGCAGGTTCTGTCGCCACCGCTGCCGCAGTGCCACCGCCGTCGCCACCACCAATGTTGGGCGTGCGGGGAGTCCAGTCTTTGGGCGGACGGGGCTCACGCCCGGCCATGATGTCGTCCAACTGGTCGCTGTCGATGGTTTCCCACTCCAGCAGGGCTTTTGCCATGGCATGCATCTTGTCTTTGTTTTCCTCAATCAGCTTGCGCGCCAAGGCGTACTGCTGATCGATGATGCGCCGCACCTCAGAGTCCACCTTTTGCATGGTCTGCTCGCTCATATTGGTGGTCTTGGTGACCGAGCGGCCCAGGAACACTTCGCCCTCGTTTTCGGCGTACACCATGGGGCCTAACGCGTCGGTCATGCCGTAGCGGGTCACCATGTCACGGGCAATATGGGTCGCGCGCTCGAAATCGTTGCTGGCACCGGTGGTCATCTGGTTCATGAACACTTCTTCGGCGATACGTCCACCGAACAGCATGCTGATCTGACTCAACATGTATTCGCTGTCGTACGAGTAACGGTCTTGTGCGGGCAAACTCATGGTCACACCCAAAGCGCGGCCACGGGGAATGATGGTGACCTTGTGCACCGGATCGCACTTGGGCAAGGCCTTACCGATCAGGGCGTGACCGGCTTCGTGATAGGCCGTGTTCTTGCGCTCGGACTCTGGCATCACCATGCTCTTGCGCTCGGGGCCCATCAAGATTTTGTCTTTCGCTTTCTCGAAATCCTGCATTTCAACCACGCGGGCATTGCGCCGCGCTGCCATCAAAGCGGCTTCATTGCATAAATTGGCCAAGTCAGCGCCCGACATACCGGGCGTGCCACGCGCAATCACGCCTGGGCTCACGTCCTGGCCCAATGGAACCTTGCGCATGTGCACATTGAGAATTTGCTCACGGCCGCGGATGTCCGGCAGCGTCACATACACCTGACGGTCAAAGCGACCGGGGCGCAACAAAGCAGCATCCAAAATATCAGGGCGATTGGTCGCGGCTACCACGATCACGCCAACGTTGGTCTCGAAACCGTCCATCTCCACCAGCATCTGATTGAGCGTTTGCTCCCGCTCGTCATTACCGCCACCCAAGCCTGCACCTCGCTGGCGGCCAACCGCGTCAATTTCATCAATGAAAATGATGCAAGGGGCGTTTTTCTTGGCGTTTTCGAACATGTCGCGCACCCGGGATGCACCCACACCGACAAACATTTCAACAAAGTCAGAACCAGAAATACTGAAAAACGGCACCTTGGCCTCACCAGCAATCGACTTGGCCAGCAGTGTCTTGCCGGTGCCCGGAGGGCCGACCAGCAACAGGCCACGGGGAATACGTCCACCGAGCTTTTGGAATCTGGCGGGGTCTTTCAGGAAGTCCACGACCTCCTTGACTTCTTCCTTGGCTTCGTCGCAGCCTGCCACATCGGCAAAGGTCACCACGTTGGTGTTTTCATCCAGCAAACGGGCTTTGCTCTTGCCAAAACTGAACGCGCCGCCTTTGCCGCCGCCCTGCATCTGGCGCATGAAGTACACCCACACGCCAATCAGCAGCAACATGGGGCCCCAACTCACCAGCAAAGTCATCAGCAAGGAGCCTTCTTCGCGGGGCTTCACGTCGAACTTAACGCCGTTGTTGATCAAATCACCCACCAAGCCACGGTCCAGATAGGTAGCAGTGGTTTTGATTTTGCGGTCATCGGTGGTCACCGCCAAAATTTCGGTACCCCCCTGGCCTTCTTGGATCAGCGCGCTCTTGATCCGCTTGCCGCGCACTTCCTCCAGGAAATCGGAGTACCCAAGCGTCCCCGCGCCGGCCGTGCCGCGCGAATCAAATTGCTTGAAAACGGTGAAGAGCACGAGTGCAATCACCAACCACACTGCAATTTTAGAAAACCACTGATTATTCAAGCGAAGCTCCAATATGGGCGCAATAAGAAATACTTGGCCTACTTGTGTGCCATTTTAGGCGTTTCAAGACGACTAGCCCGTTATTTTCACAATTTCGGCCATAGTCATCACAGGGATTTTGTCGCACCGTCTTTCAGGTGAATGCCGACCAGGAAGATTTCGGATGACCTGCCGCGAGACGCTTTGGGTTTGAACAGCTTGACGACTTCAAACGCCGCCTTCATCCGCTTCAGCACCGAGTCGTAAGTTCCGCCGTGAAAGGCTTTGACGACGAGCGAGCCCTGCTGCTTCATGTGGTTCTGAGCAAACTCAATCGCCAATTCAATCAAATGCTCAACGCGCGCTGCGTCGGCCGAAGCAATGCCCGACAAATTGGGTGCCATGTCTGACACCACCAAATCCGCTTGGCGCTGCGCCAACACCTGCGTTAACTTATCCAAGACCTCAGTCTCCCGGAAGTCGCCTTGGATGAAGTGCACCCCTTCAACTGGCTCCATTGCAAGCATGTCCAAAGCGATGATGGTGCCGTTCAAATCACCCACAGCAGCCCCCTGAGGCGACATGCGGCGGCGCGCATATTGGCTCCAGGCACCCGGCACGCTGCCCAAATCGACCATCAGGTAGCCGGGTTTGATCAGATTCAACGCCTCATCAATCTCCTTGAGCTTGTAGGCCGCGCGCGCCCGATAGCCCTCCCGGCGGGCCAATTTGACATAAGGATCATTGATATGGTCGTGCAGCCAGGCCTTGTTGACCTTTTTGCCTTTGCTAGGAGTTTTCATTGCACCGATAATAGCGGTATGCCTCAAATTCAACTGACACCCGCCCAGCGCAAAGATCACCGCGCCGAAGCCCACCACCTTGACCCCGTCGTAATGGTGGGGGGCGATGGCCTTACTGCCAACGTCAAAAAGGAAATCGATTCCGCCCTGAACGCCCACGGGCTGATCAAGGTGCGCGTTTTTTCTGACGACCGCGCCGCCCGCGAAGCCATGTTCCAGATCCTGGCTGGCGAATTAAGTGCTGCACCCATCCAGCACATCGGCAAACTGCTGGTGCTGTGGCGCCCCAAAGTGGAAAAAGAAAAGACGGTCGACGAGGGCCGCATGGCAGGTCCGCGCGATGTCAAGGTACTGAAGTACAGCAAGCGTGCTGGCCAGCGTCCCGAGGTCAAAACCCTGCGGGTGCTTGGCAACCAGCGACTGACTGCGGGTGGAAACGTCCGACGCGCCAAGCCAAAGCCCAAAGCCAGCATCAAGAAACGCAGCCAAACCTGAGATATCGAAGCATTGCAGGGCAGAGCGATGCTACGCCCATAGCACTGCCCTGAAAGCATTAAGCAGGTCGGCGAACCAGCTTGCCAAACACCACCGCAGCACAAAGCCATTGCGCTAGGTACATGGCGCTACCGACGCGGTGCCACAAGGCCAGGTTATCCCGAGCCACGATGTGCGGCGCTACGCCAAACTCCACCAGCAATGCAAGAAGCAATCCAGCCGCTACAAAAACAGTAGCTGCTTGCGCAGTATCCACGGGGGCTAGAGGCCGATTTGATCTAAATACCAGCAGCAAGATCATTCCACAGACCGTAGAGATTGCCGTCTGCACAGTGAACAGTTTCGCCGCCATGCCGCCCGCCATCGCCGGACTGGGAAGATGCACAAACAACATGGGAACCACAAAAAACCCCAATGTGGTCAGGCTACCCCACCACACCGCCGCCGCCCACATAGGCAGGGCTCTCATAGCATCAGACGTACGAGACCTCTATGATTTCATAGGACTTGACCCCACCCGGCGCCTTCACCTCGACCGAGTCGCCTTCTGATTTTCCAATCAAGGCACGGGCAATAGGGCTGCCGATATTGACCAAGCCCAGCTTGATATCCGCTTCGTCCTCTCCCACGATCTGGTAGATCACCAGCGTACCCGATTCTTCGTCTTCGAGCTTGACGGTGGCACCAAACACCACACGCCCTTCGGCGTGGAGTTCGGTCGGGTCGATGATCTGGCAGGTAGACAGCTTGCTCTCTACCTCCTGGATACGCCCTTCGATGAACCCTTGGCGGTCTTTTGCCACTTCGTACTCGGCATTTTCGCTCAGGTCACCTTGGGCGCGCGCCTCGGCGATGGCGTTAATGACCCAGGGGCGGTCCACGGTCTTGAGTTTGTGCAGCTCAGCCTTGAGCAATTCAGCGCCGCGCTTGGTAATGGGAATGGTAGCCACGTACTGCTCCGTTGATATTTTGGGTGTTATACAAAAGGAAACCGCCGAACGTTACCGTTCGGCGGTTAGCAAGAATGAATTATGCCGCGATTGTCAGCAGGACTTCAAGCGCCAAGCAACTGCGCATGCATTTCCTGGATTGAAATGACATCCAATGTGTCGAGATGCCGCATGCCCTGAACCGCAGCCTCGGCACCGGCAATGGTGGTGAAGGTAGTAACCCGCGCCATCAACGCCGAGGTGCGGATCTGGCGTGAATCGGCAATCGCATTGCGGCGCTCCTCCACGGTGTTGATGACCAAGGCAATTTCGTTGTTCTTAATCATGTCGACGATGTGGGGGCGGCCCTCGGTTACTTTGTTCACCACGGTACATGCCACGCCCGCCGCGTTGATGGAGGCCGCAGTGCCCTTGGTCGCCAGCACGCTAAAGCCCATAGACGCCAAAGCCCGCGCCACCTCAATGGCCCGTGGTTTATCGTTGTTTTTGACGGTCAGAAAAACCTTGCCATCCCTTGGCAATTTGGTACCGGCACCAATCTGGGATTTAACAAAGGCTTCGCCAAAGGTCTTGCCCACACCCATCACCTCACCGGTGGACTTCATCTCTGGGCCCAAAATAGTATCCACACCGGGGAACTTGACGAAGGGGAACACCGCCTCTTTCACGCTGAAATACGGCGGAGTCACTTCCTTCGTAATGCCCTGCGACGCCAGCAACTGACCGACCATGCAACGTGCAGCCACCTTGGCCAACTGGATGCCGGTCGCTTTGGACACAAAAGGCACGGTGCGGGAAGCACGAGGGTTCACTTCCAGCACGTAAATGACGTCTTTGCCATCGATGTTCTGGATGGCGAACTGCACGTTCATGAGGCCCACCACATTCAAGGCTTTGGCCATGGCTGCAGTCTGGCGTTTGATCTCCGTCACCGTCTCGGCGCTGAGGCTGTACGGAGGCAACGAACAGGCCGAGTCGCCGCTGTGCACGCCCGCTTGCTCAATGTGCTCCATCACGCCGCCAATGAAGGTGGCGCCTTCGACACCATCCGAACCCGCATCACGGATGCAATCCACGTCGCACTCGATCGCGTCGTTCAAGAAGCGGTCCAGCAGCACGGGGGAGTCATGACTGACCTTGACCGCTTCGCGCATGTAACGCTCCAGGTCGCGCTGCTCGTGGACGATTTCCATGGCGCGGCCACCCAGCACATAGCTGGGGCGCACCACCAGGGGGTAGCCCAGTGCCGCGGCTTTTTCCAGTGCTTCTGGCTCGGTGCGGGCGGTGGCATTCGGTGGCTGGCGCAGCTTCAATTCGTGCAGCAGTTTTTGGAAGCGTTCGCGGTCTTCGGCTGCGTCGATCATGTCCGGGCTGGTGCCGATGATGGGCACGCCATTGGCTTCCAGGTCCAATGCCAACTTCAACGGCGTTTGACCGCCGTATTGCACGATGACGCCAACCGGCTTTTCCTTGTCCACGATTTCCAACACATCTTCCAGCGTCAGCGGTTCGAAGTACAGGCGGTCCGAGGTGTCGTAGTCGGTGGACACGGTTTCCGGGTTGCAGTTGACCATGATGGTCTCGTAACCGTCTTCGCGCATGGCCAAAGCGGCGTGCACGCAACAGTAGTCAAACTCGATGCCTTGCCCGATGCGATTGGGGCCACCGCCCAGCACCATGATTTTCTTGTTGTTGGTGGGTGCCGCTTCGCACTCGGAGCCTTCGGCTTCGTAGGTGGAATACATGTACGCGGTATTGGTAGCAAACTCGGCGGCACAGGTGTCGACCCGCTTGTAAACCGGGCGCACACCCAAAGCGTGGCGCTTGTTGCGCACCGCGGTGTCGGTGGTTTTGAACTGGCGCGCCAGGCGACGGTCCGAAAAACCTTTTTGCTTCAAAGAACGCAGCGTGGCGGCGTCAATGCGGTCCAGCGCCGTGCCGCTGTCAGGCACCGGCAGGCGTTCGATTTCCAGCTCAATCTTGACGATTTGCTCGATTTGCACCAAGAACCAGGGGTCGATCTTGGTCAGCGCAAACACTTCATCCACGCTCATGCCCTGGGCAAACGCATCGCCAACGTACCAAATGCGCTCGGGGCCGGGGGCACCCAGCTCTTTTTCCAGCACTTCACGGTCCTGGGTTTTTTCGTTCATGCCATCCACGCCCACTTCCAGGCCGCGCAAGGCTTTTTGGAAGGACTCCTGGAAGGTACGGCCCATGGCCATGACTTCGCCGACCGACTTCATTTGGGTGGTCAAGCGGCTGTCGGCGGTGGGGAATTTCTCGAACGCAAAACGGGGGATCTTGGTGACCACATAGTCGATGCTTGGCTCAAAACTGGCAGGCGTCGCGCCACCGGTAATGTCGTTGCGCAATTCGTCCAACGTAAAGCCCACCGCCAGCTTGGCAGCGATTTTGGCAATGGGAAAGCCGGTCGCCTTGGACGCCAGCGCCGAGGAACGCGACACGCGCGGATTCATCTCAATCACCACCATGCGGCCATCGACCGGATTGATTGAGAACTGCACGTTGGAGCCGCCTGTATCGACGCCGATTTCGCGCAGCACGGCCAGCGATGCGTTGCGCAGAATTTGGTATTCCTTGTCGGTCAGCGTCTGCGCCGGGGCCACGGTGATGGAGTCGCCAGTGTGCACACCCATGGGGTCCAGATTTTCGATCGAGCAGACGATGATGCAGTTGTCCGCCTTATCGCGCACCACTTCCATCTCGTACTCTTTCCAACCCAACAACGACTCTTCAATCAGCAGCTCGTTGGTGGGTGAGGCTTCCAGACCACGCTTGCAAATCGTTTCAAACTCTTCGGAGTTGTAGGCAATGCCGCCGCCGGTGCCACCCAGTGTGAAACTGGGGCGAATCACGGTTGGGAAACCCAAGGTTTTCTGCACGGTCCAGGCTTCGTCCATGCTGTGGGCGATGCCCGAGCGGGCGGAGCCCAGACCGATCTTGGTCATGGCGTCCTTGAACTTGAGGCGGTCTTCCGCCTTGTCGATGGCTTCTGGCGACGCGCCAATCAGTTCCACCTTGTACTTGTCCAGCACGCCGTTGTGCCACAGGTCCAGCGCGCAATTCAGCGCGGTCTGGCCGCCCATGGTCGGCAAAATGGCGTCAGGGCGCTCCTTGGCAATGATCTTCTCCACCGTCTGCCAAGTAATAGGCTCGATGTAGGTCACATCCGCCGTGGCGGGGTCCGTCATGATCGTGGCGGGGTTGCTGTTGATCAGAATGACTTTGTAGCCCTCTTCGCGCAGCGCCTTGCAGGCTTGCACGCCGGAGTAATCGAACTCGCAGGCTTGGCCAATGATGATGGGGCCTGCTCCAATGATGAGGATGCTTTTAATGTCGGTACGTTTTGGCATTTCTACTTCTCTACTCTTAATCTCAATTCAGGCTGGGTCAATTCAAACTCGCTGTGGCCAGCTTGGCCCCAAACCACATAAACAATCCGCCCACCGCACCGGACAGGCTGGCCGACAAGCGCTTGCGGCGGCTAAAACTCTGGGCCAGTCGGGCCCCAGCAAAAATCAGGGCGGACAAATACAAGGCACTTAATCCCATGATGATGCTGGCCAGGATGAGAAACGGGACTGCGGGGCTGGCATAGGCCGGGTCAATGAACTGCACAAAGAACGAAAGCAGAAACAAAATCGCCTTCGGGTTGAGCAAACTAATCACCAGCGCGCGCTTAAACGGTTGTTGCAGATTCGTCACCATCTGCGCCACGGCGGCATCCGGATTCAACTCAAAAGGAGCCCCTGAGCGCCATTTCAAATACGCATTGCGCAGCAGATTGACGCCGACCCAGGTCAGGTACGCCGCGCCCACATACTTCACCACCATGAACAGCGCCGGGTAGGTGCGCAACAAGCTGGCAGCCCCCAGGGCGGTGAGCGATAACAAAATGGTATCCCCCACAAACACCCCAAACGCCCCCTGGTAACCCGCTTTAACCCCACGAGCGGTCGCCACTGACAAAACATACAAAGAATTGGGGCCAGGCAGCAAAATGATACCGACGGCTCCAATCAAGTATGTCCAAATGTCGGTCACGCCGTAAAAGCTCATGCGTGCTGAACCCCGCATGCTTCCATTTCACGGAGGAAGCGGTCAAACAAATAGCCGATATCGCTCGGTCCGGGTGATGCTTCCGGGTGGCCCTGGAAGCAAAACGCGGGCTTGTCGGTGCGCTCCAGACCCTGCAGCGTGTTGTCAAACAGGCTGATGTGGGTGGGGCGCAGGTTGGCTGGCAAGGTTTTCTCATCCACCGCAAAACCGTGGTTTTGGCTGGTTATGCTGACGCGACCGCTGTCCAGGTCTTTGACCGGGTGGTTGGCGCCGTGGTGACCAAACTTCATTTTGAAGGTCTTGGCACCAGACGCCAGCGCCATGATCTGGTGCCCCAGACAAATACCAAAGGTAGGAATGCCGGTTTCGATCAACTCTTTCGCCGCGGCAATGGCGTAGTCGCACGGCTGAGGGTCGCCCGGGCCGTTGCTCAGGAAGATGCCGTTGGGCTGCAACTTGAGCACATCGGCAGCGGGGGTTTGCGCGGGCACGACCGTGACCTTGCAACCGCGCTGGGCCAACATGCGCAAAATATTCTTCTTCACACCAAAGTCGTAGGCCACCACATGGAAGCGGGGTGCGGTCTGCTGGCCATAACCCGTCTTGCCCTCGGCGTTGAACAACATCCACTCGGACTCGGCCCAGCCATAACTGGTGGTGGAAGACACCACCTTGGCCAAATCCAGCCCAGACATGCTGGGTGCGGCTTTGGCAGCGGCGATCGCCTTGTCCACCAGCGCACTGGTGACCACTTCACCCGCAGCCAGGGCCAAAATGCAGCCGTTTTGCGCACCAAGGGTACGCAGTTGGCGGGTGAGCTGGCGGGTGTCGATGTTGGCAATGGCCACGGTACCCTCTGCCACCAGATATTGGCTCAAACTTTGGGTGGAGCGGAAGTTGGATGCCACCATCGGAAGATCTTTGATGATCAAGCCCGCGGCGTGTACTCGTGAAGACTCGACATCTTCGGGGTTGATGCCGTAGTTGCCAATGTGGGGATAGGTCAACGTGACGATTTGCTGGCAGTAGCTCGGGTCTGTGAGGATTTCCTGGTAGCCGGTCATGGACGTGTTGAACACGACCTCGCCAACTGTGGAGCCAGCGGCCCCAATGGAATTACCAATATAGACCGTGCCGTCTGCGAGCGCCAAAATGGCGGGTGGGTTGGTTCCCTTTAAAGACAAAAGCACTGGTTTCTCCGGATGGGGTTTTCGGGTACGCCCAAACGCGCTCAAGAGTCAAATCTTGGCTAGCTGCTTTGAAGGGATTGGCTTGAGGGGGCTCTAGGCGTACAGGATGCGGTGAAGCCTCCCATTGTAACCGAGGGCTAACCCGCAGTAGCGCTGGCGTGCAAGCAAATGGCTGCCGCCGCCGCCACGTTGAGCGACTCTTCACCACCCGGCTGGCCGATGCGGGCAAAGTGGCTGGCGCGTTGCATGAGCTCGGTGCACACGCCCTGCCCTTCGTGGCCCATCGCCCAGGCGCAGGGTTGGGGGACGTTCAGTTTCTGGATGAGATCACCTTGGTGCGAGCTGGTGACCACGATGGGGACTTGCAGCGCATCCAGTGCGTCCAGTTCCACGCCTTCGATCAGCGTCAGCCCAAAGTGCGCACCCATGCCGGCGCGCAGAACCTTGGGGCTCCACAGCGCGGCGGTGCCTTTGAGCGCAATGATCTGCTTGAAGCCAAAGGCCCCGGCGCTACGCAGGATGGAGCCGACGTTGCCCGCGTCTTGCACGCGGTCCAGGATGACGGATGCCATGCGGAGCTGCACGGGTGCCGACGCTGGCAAGTCCAGCACAAACCCCATGCCTGCGGGCGACTCCAGGCCGCTGATGTCGGCAAACAAGGCGTCGGCTATCACTATGATTTTGATAGCTGCTTGCGCACATTCCACGGGGGCTAGAGGCCAATATGACTCTGAAAAAACGGCAACGGTGGGCTGCACGCCGCGCACCAGAGCGGCACGGCACAGGTGGTCACCCTCGGCCCAAAAGCGCCCCTGCTTGCGGTAGGCGGTGTTATCTTGGGCCAAACGGCGCAGGTCTTTCAAAAAGGCGTTGTCGCGCGAGGTGATGTGCTGGGGGGTGGCTGCGCTCATCACAACACGTCCGCCACGGGGCGAAAGGATTTGCGGTGCTCAGGGCACGCGCCGTGGGCCTTGAGCGCGGCCATGTGCTCGGCGGTGCCGTAGCCTTTGTGTTTGGCAAAACCGTATTGGGGAAACTGCAAATCGTACTCGGCACACCAGCGGTCACGGGTGACTTTGGCCAGAATGGAGGCGGCCGAGATGGTGGGCACCAGCGCGTCGCCCTGGACGATGGCTTCAGCCCGAATATCCAGCACGGGCAGGCGGTTGCCGTCCACCAGCACCAATTTGGGCTTGAGGCGCAGACCCTCCACCGCGCGGCGCATGGCCAGCATCGTCGCTTGCAAAATATTAAGTTCTTCGATCTCTTGCACGCTGGCCTGCGCGACGGAGCAGCACAAGGCCTTGGCGCGGATCTCGTCAAACAGCTTTTCGCGGCGGGCGGGGGTCAGTTTTTTGGAGTCTGCAAGACCTTTGATGGGGTTAAGGTCGTCCAAAATGACGGCCGCGGCGACCACCGGACCCACCAGGGGGCCGCGACCGGCCTCGTCCACTCCGGCGATCAAGCCAGGAATGTCCCAGACCAAGGCGGCTTGCGTCGCCATTGGGGGTTTTTTGGTCTTTGTTGCTTTTTTGGCTGTTCTGGTGCCTTTGACACCGTTGGCGTTTGGGGCCATTGGCGCTTCAACTTTGGAGGACTTGCTGGATGGCATGGGCGGAAAGCAGTGCGGTGTCGCGCTGCAACTCAAGGTGCAGGGCGGTGAAGGTGTGTTGCAGGTGGGTGATTTTCGCAGGGTCGGTGCTCAGCGCCGATACCCAGACCAGCACCGCATCGGCCAAGGCTTGGGCGGTGGCAGCGTCTTGCAGCAGCTCGGGCACGACAAAGTCACGGCACAAGATATTGGGCAAACCAACCCAGGGCTGCAGCTTTTTGCGCCGCATGATCTGCCACGACAGCCAGCCCATGCGGTAGGCAATGACCATGGGGCGCTTGAACAAGGCAGCCTCCAGTGTGGCGGTGCCGCTGGCAATCAGCGTGACATCGCAGGCCGCCAGCACGGTGTGGGACTGGCCCTCCACGATCTGCACATGGTCGTGCATGCCGCTGGCGCGGGCGGCAGCTTCGATGTTCGCCTTGAGCGCGGGCACGGCAGGCACTATGAATTTGATAGCTGGTTGCGCTTGCTGCATAAGGGCTGAAGCCTGAAAGAACCTTAAAGCCAAGTGAGACACCTCGGACTCACGGCTGCCCGGCAGGATGGCCACCACCACGTCCTTGGGACTCAGCCCCAACTGGGCCCGTGCTCTGGTCCGGTCGGGCGCCATGGGAATGACATTGGCCAACGGGTGACCAACATACGTGGCGGCAATGCCGTGTTGCGCCAGCAAAGCGGGCTCAAACGGGAATATGCACAGGACGTGGTCCACGCTGGCGTAAATTTTTTTCACCCGGTGCGCCCGCCAGGCCCACACCGAGGGCGACACAAAATGCACCGTCTTGATGCCTTGCGCCTTCAATTCGGCTTCGAGGTCGAGGTTGAAATCCGGCGCATCGACACCGATAAAGACGTCGGGTTTGTCGGCCAATATGCGCTGATTGAGCAGGCTGCGAATGCCGATGATCTCGCGGTAGCGGCGCAGCACTTCCCAGCCGTAGCCATGCACCGACAGTTTGTCGTGCGGCCACCAGGCCTGAAAACCACGACGGGCCATTTGGGGACCACCGATACCGGCGGACGTCATGGTGGGCCATTGCGCCTTCATGCCGTCCAACAACAGGCCAGCAAGCAGATCGCCTGAAGCCTCACCCGCCACCATCGCCACGCGCAGGCCCATACTCTTAACGCACAATGCCGCGTTGCGGCGAGGTCTGGTCCAAAAAGGACAGCATCATTTGCACGTCTGGTTCAGATTCGGGCACGGATTGTGCCAGCTCGGCAATGCGGACACGCGCGGCGTCCAACGTGAGGTCATCCCGGTACAGCGCCTTGTGCATGGCTTTGACGGCAGATACACGCTCTGGAGAAAATCCACGGCGGCGCAAGCCTTCATAGTTCATGGAACGGGCTTGCGCGGGCTGGCCCTGGCACATGACAAATGGGGGCAGATCGGCAAACAGCAGTGTGCACATGGCGGTCATGCTGTGGGCACCGATTTTGACAAACTGGTGCACCACCGTGAAGCCGCCCAAAATGGCCCAGTCGCCCACATGCACATGCCCTGCAAGCTGGGAGTTGTTGGCAAAAATGGTGTTGTTGCCCACTTCGCAGTCATGCGCCAGGTGCACATAGGCCATCAGCCAATTGTCATCGCCCACACGGGTGATGCCGGTGTCGCCGGGTGAGCCAATGTTGAATGTGCAAAACTCACGGATGTTGTTGCGGTTGCCAATGATCAGCTCGCAGGGCTCGCCGGCGTACTTCTTGTCTTGCGGAATGGCACCCAAAGAGCTGAATTGAAAGATGCGGTTGTCCTGCCCGATGGTGGTGTGCCCCTCAATCACGCAGTGCGGCCCGATGGTGGTGCCCGCCCCAACCTTGACGTGCGGACCAATGATCGTATAAGGGCCCACGGTGACCGAACTGTCGAGCTCTGCCCCAGGGTCAACGATGGCTGTGGCGTGAATCGCGGTCACGGCACGCCCCTTACTTGATAGCGCGCATGGCGCAGGTCAACTCGGCTTCTACGGCCAGTTCCCCGTCGACCGTAGCGCGGGTCTTGAATTTGAATATGCCAGCCTTCATGCGCAGCAGTTCGACTTCCAAAATCAGCTGATCGCCGGGCTCTACCGGGCGCTTGAAACGCGCGCCGTCAATGCCGGCAAAGTAGTAGACCATCTGGTCATTGGGCGACGTGTCCAAGGTGTCAAACGCCAACAATGCGGCAGCTTGGGCCAGGGCTTCAAGCATCAGCACGCCCGGCATCACGGGGCGATGGGGGAAATGGCCTTCAAAAAAAGGCTCATTGATGCTGACGTTCTTCAGCGCCTTGATGGTCTTGCCTTTTTCCAGCTCCAACACCCGGTCCACCAGGAGAAACGGGTAGCGGTGCGGCAGTTGTTTGAGAATTGCGTGGATGTCCATCATGATTTTTCCAATGTTTTTAATTGATCTTCCAGCGCGCGAATGCGATCGCGCAGACTGTGTAACTGTTTGAGAGACGCCGCATTCTTTTCCCAGGCGGCATTTTCGTCGAGCGGGAACATACCGGTGTAATGCCCTGCTTTGCGAATAGAGCGCGTCACTACCGTTGCGGCTGAAATATTGACGTTGTCGGCCAAAACCAGGTGCCCCAACACAATGGCTCCGCCACCAATCGTGCAATTGGCACCAATCACGGCACTGCCCGCTACACCCACACAACCCGCCATCGCGGTATGTTTACCTACGCGCACGTTGTGGCCGATTTGGATCAGGTTGTCGAGCTTCACACCATCTTCAATGATCGTGTCCTGCAAGGCCCCGCGGTCAATGCAGGTATTGGCACCGATTTCGACATCGTTGCCAATGCGAACCGCACCCAATTGCTCGATTTTTTCCCACGCGCCCGCGTTGGGGGCGAAGCCAAAGCCATCTGCACCAATCACAACACCGGAATGCAGGATGCAACGATCACCGACCACACAGTCTTCGCCCACGGTTACTCGGGATTTCAGGACCGTTCCGGCACCAATGCGGGCACCGCGCTCCACCACGCACAGGGCCCCAATGGACGCGGTGGGATGAATATCCGCCAAGGTATCAATGACTGCGCTGGGATGAATAACCGCATCAGTATGTTGATCACGCACACGCTTCCATAGCTGAGTGAGCTTGGCAAAATACAAATAGGGCTGATCGGTGACGATGCATGCACCGCGGGAAATCGCAGCTGCCTTCATCAAAGGTGCAACGACCACGCAGCCCGCTTGTGATGCGGCCAGCTGTTGCTGGTATCTCGGGTTGCTTAAGAAGCTCAACTGAGTCGGACTTGCATCCTCCAGAGAAGCCAGTCCAGATATAACTAGCGCGGCATCCCCGTGAAGTTCTCCGCCCAAGGCCGCCACAATCGCGGCCAGATCCAGCCCCATCGCTGCGACGTCGCGACTCAAGGCTTACTTGGAAGCGGCGTTGAGGATCTTGATGACCTTATCGGTAATATCCAGCCGGTTGTTGCTGTAGGCAACAATCTCGGAGCCTTCATTGGCCAGAATAAGGTCGTATTTTTCAGTTTCAGCAACTTGCTTGACGGCTTTTTTCGCCTTTTCCAGCACCTGCAATAACTCTTCGTTGCGTCGGCTATTCAGGTCTTCTTGAAGCTCACGCTGGCGCCGCTGAAAATCACGGTTTTGCTCCGCAAATTCTTTCTGCCGGGCTCCACGCTGGCTCTCGCTAAGCGTGGGGGCGTCGCGCTCAAATTTTTCACTCATCGACTTCAATGAGCCCTGCAGATCATTCAGCTCCTTTTGACGCTTGGAAAACTCCTGCTCCAACTTTCCGCCAGCCGCCTTGGCGGGGGCAGACTCGGCAATCACCCGCTGCGTGTTGATGTAGCCAATTCGCGATTCTTGAGCGCCCGCGCCAGTGGATGCCGCGATCAGCAGCAGGCCGGCCAAATAGAAGTTATTAAGTTTTGTCATTAGAAAGTTGTCCCAATTTGAAATTGCATGCTTTGGAGTTTATCGTTTTCGAACTGCCGGATCGGCCTGGCAAATGCGAGACGCAAGGGGCCCACTGGAGAAATCCAACTAATCCCCACCCCTAAAGAACTGCGCATATCCCCTAGTTGAATGGTTTCATCAGTTCCGTAAATACCACCAGCATCCACAAAAGCGTACATACGCAGGGTCCGGTCGTTTCCACCGCCCGGCAACGGCGACAAGAGCTCGGCATTAAAGTTGATTTTCTTGGCGCCACCCGTTGATACCACGCCGCTCAAGCGCTGTGCAGCGGTCGTCAAACTGCTCTGCTCAAAGCCGCGTACCGAACCCAAGCCTCCAGAATAGTAGTTTTTGAACACAGGGTACGAGAGACTAGAAGTTGCAGCCCCCATAGACAACTCGCTGTTGAACGCGGCCGTGATCTTTTTGGAAACCGGGTAAAACTGCTGATATTGCACCGTTGCCCGCGCATATCGCAACTCGCCGCCCACACTCCACTCGCCGGATGCGCGCATCACCCGCCCCGTACTGGGAATCAGGGCACTATCCCGCGTATCACGCGCCCACCCCAAAGTCAGTGGCACCGCATTGGTGGTGTAGCCATACTCGTTCGCAAAATCTTGGTATACCGTTGGCAACAAGGTGCCGGGAACAATGGTGGTCCGGTCAATGCCGCCACCCACAAAAATTGTGTCGGAATCCGTAAATGGAATGCCAAACCGCATACTGGCGCCGGTCGTGTCAATGGAGTAGCTATCCAGATCGACGTAAGGTTTGGAGCTGCGCTGATACAGATCAATGGTGCGCGAAACCCCATCATCCGTGAAATACGGATTGGTCGTGCTGAACACCAGAGCCCTATTTGCCTTGCTGGTATTGACTTCCATCCCCAAGGAGTTGCCGGATCCAAACGCATTCTCTTGTTTAAATCCAAACGACAGACCCAAACCGTCAGAACTAGAAAAACCGGCCCCTAAACTGATACTACCCGTCGGCTTTTCAACCACCGTTACCAGCAAATCCACTTGGTCTGGCGAACCTGCAACTTCCTGTGTTTCAAGGGACACTTCCTTAAAATACCCGAGCCGGTCTACCCGATTGCGCGACTGGCGGATTTTCTCTCCGTCGTACCAAGCCGCTTCAAGTTGACGAAACTCCCTGCGAATCACCTCATCACGTGTTCTATCGTTACCGCCTACGTTGATCTTGCGCACATAGGCGCGGCGCGATGGGTCGACCTGCAGGGTAATGTCGACACGGTTGGTGGTTCGATCAATCTCGGGAATTGCCTCAGCCCTTGCAAACGCGAAACCAAAGTTGCCAAAATAGTCGGTGAACGCTTTGGTTGTTTGCGCAACCTGATCGGCGTTGTAAGCCTCGCCTGCCTGGATGGCAATGAGCGAACGGAATTCATCCTCCTTGCCCAGGAAATTCCCGGCAAGCTTGATCTTCGACACCACGAAACGCTCACCCTCGGTGATATTGATCGTGATTCCGATGTCCTGCTTATTTGGGGAAATGGCAACCTGGGTGGACTCCACCTTGAACTCCAGGTAGCCACGGGTCAGGTAATAAGACCGCAATGACTCAATATCTGCATTGAGTTTGGTTCGCGAATACTGATTGGACTTGGTGTACCAACTCAACCAACCGCCCGTATCCTGATCGAACAGGCCCCTTAAAGTAGATTCACCGAAGGCTTTGTTGCCGACAATTCTAATGTCCTTGATTTTGGCCGTATCACCTTCCACGACCGAAAAGCTCAAATTCACCCGATTGCGTTCAATCGGTGTAACTGTCGTAACGACCTCGGCGGCGTACATGCTTCGGTTGATGTATTGGCGCTTCAATTCCTGTTCGGCCCGATCAACCAGCGCTTTGTCAAATGGGCGACCATCCGTCAAGCCGATGTCCCGCAAGGCTTTTTTCAGTACGTCTTTGTCAAATTCTTTGGTACCGGAGAAGTCAACATCGGCAATGGTGGGGCGCTCCTCGACAATGACTACCAAGACACCCGAATTCACTTCGATGCGCACATCCTTGAACAGGCCCAAGCCAAAAAGGGCCTTGATCGATGCCGCGGCTTTTTCGTCGCTGTAAGAATCGCCCACTTTGACGGGGATGGAGGCAAAAACAGTGCCCGCCTCAACCCGCTGTAAACCTTCGACGCGAATATCGAGCACGGGAAAAGGCTCAATCGCCCACGCCACATGGGCAGTCATGGACACCACAGCGGCACAGACGACGCTGCGCACAAGAAAACGATTAAAGTGCATTTTTACCAATCTAAGAACTCCGCAATATCCAGCATGGCAGCGGACGATCAATCCAACAAGCGTGCGACATCATTGAAGAGTGCAACGGACATCATCATCAGCAAAACCACAAACCCAACTTTTTGAAACCGATCCATCCACAATTCCGACACAGGCTTTCCGGTCAGTGACTCCCAAAGATAATACATCAGGTGTCCACCATCCAAAACCGGGAACGGCAACAGGTTGAGTACACCCAAGCTGATGCTGATCAGCGCTAAAAAAACCAGAAATGGGGTCATTCCCATTGACGCTGATTTTCCAGCGTAGTCGGCGATTGTGAGTGGGCCACTCAGGTTCTTCAGGGATGCGTCGCCGACCAAGATTTGTCCCATCACTCGCAACGACAAGGCGGAGACCTCCCAAGTGCGATTGAGCGCGCGCTCAATGCCATCCAACATTCCATAGCGCACAGTGACCCGCGCGGGAGCCGTGCCAATGAAAGCACCAATGCGTCCGACAGAAACTTCGCCGACTTTTTCGATTTTCGGTGCCACAACAATGGTGAGAACCTTGCTAGCCCGATCAACTAGCCATGTTTGTGCACGGGCGGTGCCACTTTGGCCAGACGCCTGTATGAGTTCGCGCAATTGTCCCGCGTCGACCACGGGCGTCTGGTCAACCTGCAAGACATCGTCTGCTGCTTGCAAGCCGGCCTGACTTGCCGGACCGCCCTCGACCAAGTCACCCAACCGAGCTTTTGAAAACGGCCCAAGGATTCCAATGCTACGAAACATGGTGGTATCCGCGACGCTCGCATCGATACCGCCCAGCTCCAAGACAAGCAGCTTAGGAGTGCCTGGGTATGCTACAGCACCTGATGCCGTGAATTCCACCTGAAGATTGCGATGCCCCAAAGCGGCCCGAGTGAGCCACCACCGAAAGTCTTCAAATGACGCAACCTCTTCCAATGCTTCGTTTTCGTAGGCAACCCGGAGAACAGTCTCCCCGCCGATCCAACCCGCCCGCTCGGCGACCGACCCCGCTATAGGCTTTGACAGAACTGCCTGAGCCTGCTCAACGCCCATCCAATTGACAGAAGAATACAAAAGCACGGCAAACAACAGGTTCGCAATGGGTCCCGCAGCAACAATCGCAGCACGCACTTTCAGTGATTGCACATTGAACGCCCGCGAGCGTTCATCTGGAAGCACCGGACCCTCGCGTTCGTCGAGCATCTTCACGTAGCCACCAAGGGGTAGCAACCCCACAATGAATTCGGTCCCCGATTTCTTGGAGGTCCATCCAACTATTCGTGGACCAAACCCAATGGAGAACCGAAGCACTTTCACACCACTTACAACCGCGACCCAGTAGTGCCCCAACTCATGGACAGCCACCAATAGACCTATCGCAAACACGAAAGTAACAGCCGTATACATTGAAAATATCAATAATGATTAAATGAGAAAACGGTGAACTGCATCGGATGCGGCACGCCTGGACTGCAGGTCCAATTCCAACAAGTCCTCGAGTGACTGCGGCACTTGGGGTGCGATTGCACTCAGCGTTTCGGTGTTTACCTGTTGAATCTGGTCGAATCGTATTCGACGTTCCAGGAACGCAGCGACGGCGACCTCATTTGCAGCATTTAACACCGCAGTTGTCCCCGGCACAGCATCTAATACCGACCAAGCCAACTTCAATCCCGGGAATCGCGAGGGGTGATCACCGCTGTCCACGGCTTCAAAGGTGAGTTCCGACATGGACGAAAAATCTAACGCCGCGGCACCTGATTCAACCCGATGGGGCCATGAAAGCCCATAGGCAATAGGGCCACGCATGTCCGGAGTGCCCAGTTGCGCAACGACCGAGTGATCGACATACTCAACCATGGAATGAATAACGCTTTGCGGGTGTATCACCACTTCAATTTTTCCTGGCACAAGCCCAAACAGGAACTTGGCTTCGATCACTTCCAGCGCCTTATTCATCATGGTCGCCGAGTCCACCGAAATCTTCCGACCCATCACCCAATTGGGATGCGCGCATGCTTGCTCGGGCGTTACATCCCTTAATGTTTTCGGATCACGGGTTCGAAATGGCCCGCCGGAAGCCGTGAGGATGATTTTGTTTACGCGCCCGGCCCAATCAGCCGGATTTTCGGGCAGCGACTGAAAGATCGCCGAGTGCTCGCTGTCAATAGGTAACAAGGTCGCACCGCCGGTCGCGACGGTATCCAGAAACAGTTGCCCACCAACTACCAGCGCCTCCTTGTTTGCTAACAAAAGGCGCTTTCCAGCCTTTGCCGCAGCAAGACAGGGAGCCAGACCTGCTGCGCCAACGATGGCCGCCATCACGGTATCCCCCAATTCATGGCTGGCGACCATTTCAATCGCGCGGGTCCCCCATAGCACTCTGGTAGTCAGACCAAGCGCTTTGCAGGTTTCCTCTAGCCGCAGTCCATGGGCTTCATCTGCCATCACGGCAAAGGCGGGCTTGAACTCAATACATTGCGCCGTCATGGTGTCCACACTGGTCGAAGCTGTCAGGGCGAAAACTTCGAACAGTGCAGGATGCCGCTCAACCACATCCAGGGTGTTCACGCCGATTGAGCCCGTAGACCCCAACACCACGACTCGGCGCCTTTCGTGGTTCATAAGGAACTCAACATCATGGCCAGTGGCAAGATCGGCAACATGGCGTCAATTCGGTCCAACACTCCGCCGTGCCCCGGTAGCAAACCGCTGCTGTCTTTGACACCGGCGCTGCGCTTAAATAAGGACTCCACCAGGTCGCCAACCACGCTCATCGCGGCAAGAAAAACGACAGCCAGCACCATAAATACGGGCCCAATCGCAAATAGTCTGCTGTACAGGCTCTGCTGGCCAGACGCATCCAAATCACCCCAATGCTGCCACGTAAACGCACAAACCACCACACCAACCAGACCTCCAAGTGCCCCTTCCCAAGTCTTTCCCGGACTAATCGTGGGTGCTAATTTGCGGGCAAAAATACGGCCGCCGAACAGTCGGCCAAAAAAGTAGGCAAAGACATCAGCGACCCAGACCAACACCAGAATGGAAAAGAGAAAGTCAATACCGACCATCCGTGCTTTCGTGACAGCTAGCCAGGCAACCCACAATGCAAAAATTCCACCAACCATTCGCACGCCTCTTGGAACGCGCGCCCAAGCGTCGACCCCGCAATGCAGCAGCCACACCCCCAGCATTACCCATGCGCTTCCACACAGAAGCCATAGCGCGCTTAAATGGAAACTCAAAAAACCGACGTACCATGAGGCAAGACAAAGACCTGCACAAAATAAGCCGGTCAACTTCGCAACCATGGGCTTGTATTGGTTGAGCCGCGCCCACTCCCAAGCGCCCGCGGCTATCAAAAGCATGGCTACGATGCCAAAAACCCAAGGCTCTGAATAGAAGACCGATGGAAGTAAAACTGCGAGCATGAGTACTGCCGTGATGATTCGTTGCTTCAACATTCAAATCCTTGATTAAGCCACTGCCCCTGCGACAACCTGACTTGAAGTCTTCCCAAATCGACGTTGACGTGAAGCGAATTCCAACAACGCTGCATCCAGCGCAGCTTCATCGAAATCTGGCCACAGTAGATCACTGAAATACAACTCCGAGTAAGCCGATTGCCAAAGCAAGAAATTACTAAGTCTTTTCTCGCCACCGGTTCGAATAACCAAGTCAGGATCTGGGCAATGGGATAAAGACAATGCAGTCGAAAGACTAGCCTCTGTGATGGGAACCCCGTCGGCTGCAAGACGTGCAGCGGCTGTCGCGATGTCCCAGCGCCCACCAAAGTTGAAACACACATTGAGGGTCAATGTTGAATTGTCAGCTGTTAACGATTCAGCGTCAGCCAACCCATTCCTGACACGTTCGGATAGCCCCTCACGGGCACCCACAAACCGAAGTTGTACGCCTTCTCGGCGGAGTTGCCCAACCTCTCTCGATAAGGCCAAAGCCAAAATATCCATGAGGCCCGAAACTTCCTCGACTGGGCGGCTCCAGTTTTCCGATGAAAATGCAAATACGGTCAACACCGCAATGTTCCGCTGCGCACATGCGCGAACCAGTCGTTTAAGTACTTCAACGCCTTGCTTGTGGCCCGCGATTCTGGGCATGAATCGCTTTGATGCCCATCGTCCATTGCCATCCATAACAATGGCGACGTGACGAGGTACACCGACCGTGAGAGCCACATTGACCATACTCGAATTGACGACGTCGGCGTCAGACGTCAGACCGCCATAATGTCTTGTTCTTTGGACGCAACGAGACGGTCAACTTCGACAATATGCTTATCCGTCATTTTTTGGATATCAGCCTCAGAACGTTTCTGATCATCCTCTGACGCAAGCTTTTCTTTGACAAGTTTCTTGACAGCTTCATTGGAATCACGACGCAAGTTTCTAATGGCTATCTTCGCGTTCTCACCTTCGCCACGCACTACTTTGGTCAATTCCCGACGACGCTCCTCAGTCATAACCGGCATCGGTACACGAATCAAGTCACCCATGCTTGATGGGTTCAATCCCAGATCACTATCGCGAATGGCTTTTTCAATTTTCGCGCCCATTCCTTTTTCCCAAGGTTGAACACTCACGGTTCGGGAATCCAGCAAGGAAAGGTTCGCAACTTGACTTAGCGGCACAAGCGCCCCGTAATAGTCCACTTGAACCGAGTCAAGCAATGCGGGATTGGCACGCCCAGTACGGATTTTTCCAAGGTTATTCTTGAATGCACCGATGGATTGATCCATCTTGCTTTCAAGATTCCGCTTAATTTCTTCAATTGCCATTTTTTATCCTCGAATCCTAAAATTCGCTGCCAAGCAGCTGACTCGCCGTCTATACGTGGACGAGCGTCCCTTCATCCTCACCTAATACAACGCGCTTTAGCGCTCCGTGCTTGAATATCGAAAACACTTTGATGGGTAGCTTCTGATCCCGGCAAAGCGCGAACGCAGCGGCATCCATAATTCCCAGATTCTGCTGCATGGCCGAATCAAAAGAAATTGAAGCATAGCGAGTCGCGAGAGGATCTTTCTTCGGGTCGGCTGAGTAGACACCGTCAACCTTGGTCGCTTTGAGCACGATTTCTGCACCTATTTCAGCACCGCGAAGCGCTGCTGCAGTGTCGGTCGTGAAGAAAGGGTTTCCCGTGCCAGCCGCGAATATAACGACCTTCCCCTCTTCAAGGTATTGCAGGGCCTTCGGCCGAACATAGGGCTCGACGACCTGTTCAATGGCGATGGCGGACATCACCCTGGCCGTTAGCCCGGCCTTGTTCATGGTGTCGCCCAACGCGAGCGCATTCATGACCGTTGCAAGCATACCCATGTAGTCCGCGGTGGCTCGGTCCATTCCGACAGATCCACCGGCAACTCCCCTGAAGATATTCCCACCACCAATCACCACCGCCAACTCAACACCTAACCGAGTCACCTCAGCAATCTCATCGACCATCCGAACGATCGTGTCTCGATTGATCCCGAACTGATCGTCACCCATCAAGGCCTCGCCCGACAACTTTAGCAAAATTCGCTTGTACGCAGGCTTATCTCGATGCATAAATGACTCCCAGTAATTGCAGATGGATCGGTTTGAGACCTTTGCGTCTCCTAACGGTCAAGCAGCTTGCTTGGCAGCAGCAATTTGGGCCGCAACTTCGCCCGCAAAGTCGTCAACCTTCTTCTCAATGCCTTCACCAACCACATAAAGGGTGAACCCTTTCACGGTTGTGCCCACAGACTTGAGCATCTGCTCCACGGTCTGCTTGTCGTTCTTAACGAATGCCTGATTGAACAACGATACTTCTTTCAGGTATTTCTGGACGCCGCCATCAATTCGCTTGGCCACTATTTCTGCAGACTGAACCGGCTTGCCTGCTGCAGTAGCGACCACAGCATCTTCTGCTGCCTTGGCAGCGGCCACAGAGCGCTCGCGCTCCACCAACTCCGCTGGCACATCGTCACTCGAAAGGGCCACAGGCTTCATGGCGGCCACATGCATCGCTACATCCTTGGCTGCAGCCTCATCACCCTCGAACTCGACAACAACACCAATACGGGTTCCGTGCAAGTAAGAAGCCAACTTCGCGCCAGACGCAAAATGCTTGAAACGACGAAAAGTCATGTTTTCGCCGATCTTTCCGATCAACCCTTTGCGAACATCTTCCAAGGTTGGACCAAATCCATCTTGGGCATAGGCAAGCGCACCCAACGCATCCACATCAGCAGGACCATGTTTAGCCACCAACTGTGCTGCCGCATTAGCCAAGGCAAGGAAGCTGTCATTCTTGGTAACAAAGTCAGTTTCGCAATTGACCTCAATCATGGAACCAGTTGCACCTTCGATCCAACTGGTCACCACGCCTTCGGCAGTGATACGGGCAGCCGCTTTTCCAGCCTTGCTACCAAGTCTCACGCGGAGCAACTCCTCGGCCTTGGCCATGTCACCTTCGGCTTCAGTCAATGCTCTTTTGCACTCCATCATGGGCGCGTCGGTTTTTCCACGCAGTTCAGCCACCATGCTTGCGGTAATTGCAGCCATTTCGATTCTCCGTAATCAGTTCAGTAGTATAAAAAATTAAAAAAAGGGGCTAGCAAGCCCCCTTTTTCGGGCGAAAGAAGACCTCAGACGGAAGGCTCGCTCACCTCAACAAATTCATCTTCGCTCTCAGCCACAACCGCTCTGACGACATCATCAACAGCGTTTGCACGCCCCTCAAGAATAGCATCAGCAATACCGCGCACATACAAGGTCACAGCCTTCGATGAGTCATCATTCCCAGGAATGATGTAATCAATGCCCTCTGGCGAGTGATTGGAATCCACAACACCTATCAATGGAATCCCCAACTTGCGGGCCTCAGCAATGGCAATTTTGTGATAACCCACATCAATGACGAATATCGCATCTGGCAAAGCATTCATATCTTGAATGCCACCAATATCTTTTTCGAGCTTGGCCAATTCTCGCGCAAACATCAACTGCTCCTTTTTACTCATCGCGTCCAGCCCGGCTTCTTGCTGAATTTTCATGTCCTTTAAACGCTTGATGGAGGTTTTGACCGTCTTGAAATTAGTCAACATCCCCCCCAACCATCGCTGGTCAACGTAAGAAACTCCGGCGCGTTGCGCCTCTTCAGCAACGGTCTCGCGCGCTTGGCGCTTTGTACCCACCATCAAAATGGTTCCGCGCTTAGCCGCCAATTGGCGAACGAACTTCGCAGCCTCCTGAAACATCGGAAGCGATTTTTCCAAATTGATAATGTGAATTTTATTGCGATGACCAAAAATGTACGGAGCCATTTTCGGGTTCCAGAAACGGGTTTGATGCCCAAAGTGAACGCCAGCTTCCAGCATTTCGCGCATTGTTACTGCCATGTTTAACTCCAAAGGTTAGGTCTAAAATCCAGTCCGCTTTTTGTCTGAAAAAACAGAAGTTTTGCCTGACAACACCTTGGCGGGACTGGTTTGCGATTGAATTGCCACCAGCAGAAATCACCAGCAGCAAAGCCGGTCGATTATAGCATCGCGCATCCTCACCCTGAATGATGACTACTTGTCGGCATGGCCTCGGCGCGTCACCCGTGCGGAACGGTTGCCGCGTGCCAAGCCATTCAAACTCCGCGAAGGCTCATCATCAAGTGGACATTCGAAGTGCAACTTTTGCGTTGATTACGGGCCTATGGCATATTTCAGTCTGCATCAGTCAAACCCAGCTGGCACCTCCAACAATACAAAAAGCCTTTTAATATGAGCCCTGAGCTTTCCCAAAGACTAACGGCGGCTGTCGATGGCATGCCCGCGTTTCCCAAAAGTGTGCAAAGAATCTTGGAACTCACCCGAGACGTAAACAGCACACCCAAAGACTTGGTTGAAGTGATCGACAAGGATCCAGTTGTAACTGTCAAGGTTCTGAAAGTTGTGAATTCAGCCTACTACAGCCTACCGAAACAAATCACATCGATTGGACATGCCGTTGTCTATTTGGGTTTCAACACAATTAAGAATCTCGCGCTGAGCATTGCTGCAATTGGCATGCTGCCAAAAGACAATGCAGCAGGATTTGATGTTCAGCAGTATCTGCTGCACTCCCTTGCGACTGCTGGTATTGCCAAACAATTGGCAAACAAAGTTAACGAAGCAGACCCTGCCGATTGCTTTATTGCAGGACTGCTCCATGATTTTGGCAAGGTCGTATTTGCCCAGTTTATGCCTGGCGAATTCAAAGAAGCTTTGCAGATTAGCCGCATTGAAGGCAGTTCCTTGTTCGCCGCATTGAATAAGACCATTGGCGCAGACCACGCCGTTGTTGGCGCTATGCTCGTCGAAAAATGGCGGTTTGCACCTCATCTGATTGAGGCCATCCGGTACCAGAACGTGGCCACTCTGAAGGATACTGACATGATTGCCTGTGTTTTTGGTGCCAATCAAATCTGCAAGAAGCTGAACTTTGGATTTGGTGGCAATTTTTTCGTCGACGAATTTCCCTCATCTGTGCGGGAACGCCTTGGGGGGACGCTTGACGAAGTCATTGCATCCATGGGAGATCTGAACACTTTGTTCGAAGAAGCTAAGATTTTTGCAAAAATTTGAGGTGCCGAAATGAAAATTAGGTTTTGGGGAGTACGTGGATCCATCGCATCACCGGGGCCGAAGACTGTCCGGTATGGTGGCAACACGACCTGCATTGAAGTCCGTACCGACGACAACGAGCTCATCATTCTGGATGCTGGAACTGGCATATTCCCGCTCTCGCAGACATTGCTAGCGGAATTACCAGTGACCGCAAACGTGCTGATTACGCACTCCCACTGGGATCATATCCAGGGGCTTCCATTTTTTATCCCAAATTTCATCCCCGGGAACACCCTTCGCCTTCATGGCGGTTTTGACCCCGTGTCTGGAAAGGGGATCGAACAGGTGATGTCTGTTCAGTTGCAATACAGCTATTTCCCGGTGCGCGAAGCCGAGATGAAGGCACGTATTGAATATGTCACATTGGCTCCCGAGCAATCCATCCAGATTGGGTCGGCCACGGTAACGCCTTACCTTTTAAATCATCCGGTTATTGACTTTGGCTATCGTATCGAAAGCAACGGAAAATCCGTTTTTTTCACCGGCGACCACGAACCCCCATACAACATTTACGAACAGGGAGATGACGGGTATGCAGAGTACCAAGTATTCGTAGATGAAAAGGCGAAAGCAATCGAGGAGGCAATTCGCGGAGTGGATGTATTTATTGCTGATTCTGCTTACACCGATGCAGAATACTTGACAAAAAAAGGCTGGGGGCACGGCACATTTAGCTCTAGCATCGCAATTGCGCATGCTGCGGGAGCGAAGGTGTTGTTTTGCACACACCACGAACCCACCCGAAGTGACGATGCCTTGGAAGCAGCCTTTCAATCTGCATTGGAGACCAATGCCTCGCTGTTGCAGAACATGGACATCCGCCTAGCTTGCGAAGGAGACTCTTACGACTTCTGAACGAATACTCGCCAATGTCGGAAACGGAGAGATCGCAGCAAGGAATCTCTTCGACCTAGCAGCATGCCGAGCACTTGAAACAATGACTGCAGCGCAGTTGCCCCAGCACGCACTGATGGAGCGCGCTGGTTTGGCCGTCGCCCGCCTCGCGTTGGCCATGGCCCCGCACGCTTCGCGTATCTGGATTCCATGCGGCCCAGGAAACAATGGCGGCGATGGTTTCGAAGCGGCATGTCACTTGAAAAAGTGGGGCAAACACCCAGTGCTGACCTTCGCTGAAAACTCTGGCAACCAACCTCCAGCCGCAGCGGAGGCCCGTGGCAGAGCCGTTCGAGCAAACATTACCATCACAGACAAAATCCCGGAGCGTTATGACCTTTGTATCGACGCCATATTTGGCATTGGAACCGTTCGAAAAATCGGCGCGCAATACACAGCATGGATTAGGCAGATAAATTCCAAGATCGCCCCAGTTCTTTCCATCGATACGCCGTCCGGTCTTGATGCAGAAACCGGGGTGGCGGGACCCGTCTGCGTCAAGGCGGACAAAACGCTTTGCTTGCTCAGCCTGAAACCGGGGCTCTTCACTGCCGATGGCCGATGCTACGCTGGCGAAGTTTGGTTGAACTCGCTTGAAATCCCTGAGTCGACCGAAGTGTGTGCCCAGATGAATGCAACGTACCGCCCAAAAAGCCGGGCGCCGAATACACACAAGGGAACTTTCGGGGACGTTGGAATTGTGGGAGGCGCACCCGGAATGTCAGGAGCCGCACTACTCGCCGCGCGAGCAGCATTGCATGGTGGTGCAGGACGTGTATTCCTGGCTTCACTTGATCCAAATCAGCCAGGACTCGACCGGAATCAACCAGAGATCATGTACCGCACTTTTGAAGAAATGGACTATGCATCGATGGCTGTTGTTGCGGGATGCGGAGGCGGAACGGCGATTCGGGAGCACCTTGAAAGCATCCTAACTCGCGCGGCTAAACTGGTGCTGGACGCCGATGCACTGAACACCATCGCCAAGTTTCCGGCGCTTCAACTTCGCCTTCAACAACGCAAGCCACACACCTCTGTGCTGACGCCCCACCCAATGGAAGCCGCGCGACTTATGGATCTAAGTGTTGCGGAGGTGCAAGCCCACCGAATTGACATCGCGCGGGCGATGTCAATTCGATTTGGTTGCATCGTGGTACTGAAGGGTTCGGGTACGGTGATCGTCGCCCCTGACAGACTTCCGCGCCTCAATACATCCGGTAATGCTCGATTGGCAACCGCCGGGACGGGCGATGTCCTTGCTGGGCTGATTGGCGCCTACCTTGCCGCAGAAGGAGACTTGTTTGAACGCACTTGTGAAGCAGTCTATTGGCATGGCGATGCCGCAGACCGCTGGAGTGCGCACTCCAACATGACAGCCAAGGATCTCATACTCGCCCTCTGACATGCTGGTCGAAATTAGCGAACTCCGTTTCACAAAAAACTGCTCCGGCTAACGACGCTTCTTAGCGGCCTTTTTTGGCAGCGGTGCAGGGTTTTCCACGGATCTTCCCGACCTAACTTTCTTACCTGCAGTACTTTTCCGAGGCGCTGTCTTGGCAAAAAGACCGCGGGTGCTCGAATTTTCGTCGCGAAGCTCACCCATTTCTGAACGGGATTTTGAATTGCGAGGAACTCCTTTTTCATCCATCGTGCGACCAGCCAAACTATCGACATCCTGCACCAAACGGAAATCAATTCTCCGTCCATCGAGGTCAACCCTGCTGACCTGGATGCGCACACGCGTGCCAATGGTGTAACGGGTGCCAGTCCTCTCTCCGCGCAGTTCTTGGCGGGCTTCATCGAACTTGAAGTATTCCCCACCCAACTCAGTAATATGTACCAAGCCTTCGACATACATTGCATCCAACGTCACGAAGACACCAAAACTCGTGGCGGACGTTACTACACCACTGTATTCTTCGCCTAGGTGTTCCCTCATGTATTTGCATTTCAGCCAAGCCTCTACATCACGGCTGGCCTCATCTGCACGGCGCTCATTCGCGCTGCAATGCAGGCCTGCGGCCTGCCATGCCAAGCCATCTTGGCTCATCTTTTTTGGCTTAATGCCGGGTTGACTGACCTTGGATGCCAATCCTTTTTCCAATCTTCGTGCAAGCTTCGCATGGGCCTCCCCCGGCAACGGAAGCTCTGGCAACTGGTACTTCTCTTTGGCTAATACAGCTTTGATGACCCTGTGAACCAGCAAATCCGGGTAACGCCGGATTGGACTGGTGAAATGGGTGTACGCATCAAATGCAAGACCAAAATGGCCAGCATTCACCGGCGTGTAGATCGCCTGCTGCATTGAGCGCAGTAGCATTGAATGGATTTGCTGCGCGTCTGGCCGGTCCTTGGTCGCATTGGCGATAGACTGGAAGTCTCCGGGGCGTGGCGAATCACCGATTGACATCCCAACGCCGGTTGCCTTGAGATAGCTACGCAAAATCTCGACTTTTTCGGGCGTCGGCCCCTCATGCACGCGAAAAAGTCCCTGGTGCTTGCTCTGCGCAATGAAGTCAGCGCTGCATACGTTCGCCGCCAACATAGCCTCTTCAATGAGCCGGTGCGCCACGTTGCGCGTGCGGGGAATGATCTTTTCGATGCGGCCATTTTCGTCACAAACGATCTGTGTCTCGGTTGTCTCAAAATCCACTGCCCCCCGTTTTTGTCGGGATTTGGTCAGTGATTGGAAGACGCCGTGCAGATTCAAGAGGTCGTCCACGCGCTCCTTGCGTTTTTCTGCTTCGGGGCCGCGGGTGTTCCCAAGAATCGCCGCAACTTCAGTGTATGTGAATCGCGCATGACTCCACATCACTGCAGGATAGAACTGATAGGCATCAACTTCGCCATCAGACGTCACGAACATGTCACACACCATGCACAAGCGCTCCACTTCCGGATTCAATGAGCAAAGTCCATTGGACAACTTTTCCGGGAGCATTGGGATGACGCGCCGTGGAAAATAGACACTGGTCGCCCGGTCGTACGCATCAACATCTATTGCCGACCCGGTTTCCACATAATGACTTACATCGGCGATTGCTACCAACAGCCGCCAGCCCTGCTGGGCTGTCTTCCCCCGACCTTTTGAAGCAGGTTCGCAGTACACAGCATCGTCAAAATCCCGGGCGTCTTCTCCATCAATCGTTACGAGGGAGATATCCGTCAGATCAATTCGCCCAAACTTGTCCTTAGGCCCCACTTTGTCTGGCAGTGTACGTGCCAACGCAATGCAGGCTTCAGAGAACTCATGCGGCACGCTGTACTTCCGAACCGCTATTTCAATCTCCATTCCGGGGTCATCCACCTCCCCAAGAACTTCTTTTATGCGTCCCACGGGCTGGCCAAACAATGCGGGGGGTTCAACCAGTTCGACCACAACAACTTGACCTGCTTTTGCCAGGTTGGTCGCACCTTTTGTGATCAATACATCTTGTCCGTAACGTTTGTCTTCTGGCGCAACCAGCCAGACACCACTCTCCAATAACAGGCGACCAATAATCGGCTGCTGTGATCGCTCAATAATCTCGACTACGCGCCCCTCAGGTCTTCCTTTTCGGTCGCTGCGAACAATACGCGCCTTCACACGATCCTTGTGCAAAACTGCCCGCATTTCATTGGGTGGCAAGTAGATATCTGGAGCGCCGTCATCACGTGACACGAAGCCGTGTCCATCACGATGCCCTTGAACAACTCCCTCGACTTCGTCCAGCAAGCCGCTGGTTTGGCTGATATTCTTGATGGAATTGCTCTCTTTCCTAAAATGCCTAATTGGCAGAATGGTAGCCGCAGTTGGCTCAAGTTCCGCAAAATAATCTGACTCGAACCATCTCGAACTCAAGGTTACTGCATTAATCGCAAAGACCTTTTAGGCTCGACCACCGTGCATGACCCTATTACGGTTGTGCTTCACATCTCGCCTTGCCATTCGGCCGATTTTTTCAACGGCGCAAGTATGCTAAAAATTTCATTGTAGAATAGGACTTGTAGCCCGGGTGGCGGAATTGGTAGACGCATACGGTTCAGGTCCGTACGCCGAAAGGTGTGGAGATTCGAGTTCTCTCCCGGGCACCAACAGATAGATAAGGCCTGTGACGCAAGTCACAGGCCTTTTTCTTTATTCGATCCAGCTTTTACAGCTGACGCGGGCCCCGCTACGCAGCTACCTGACTATTCTGTTTGTATTTTTTCGAAGGTGCCCCAATCCAAGGGCATCACGACGAACCGATAACATCCAGGATTGACCGACTAGATCGGCAGTCCAACCAAATCATGTCCTTGGGCGCTCACAATACGCGCCTTGGTGAATTCACCAACCTTCAGGGTTTTGCTGATTTTTTCAGGCGGCAACAATCGCACCACACCGTCAATTTCCGGTGCATCGGCATAGCTTCTGCCAAGACCGCCTTTTTTCCCCATCCCTGGCGCAGAATCCACCAGAATCTGCATGACAGAGCCAACACGATTGCGCAGCTTCTCGACGGATACCTCTTCGGCCACCGCCATAAACCGTGCCCGGCGCTCTTCACGTACTTCAATTGGCAACATGCCTGGCAGTTCATTTGCCAAGGCACCACTTACCGGGCTGTAGGCAAAGCAACCTGCTCGGTCTATCCGCGCTTCGCGCAGGAACTCCAGCAAATGGGAAAACTCTTCTTCTGTCTCGCCGGGAAACCCTGCAATAAAGGTACTCCGCACCACCAATTCGGGGCAAGCCGCTCGCCATTGCTGGATGCGATCCAGATTTTTTTCCCCGCTTGCAGGCCGTTTCATACGACGTAAAACATCGGGATGGCTATGCTGCAATGGCACATCCAAATAGGGCAAGACTTGCCCAGACGCCATGAGCGGAATGATCTCGTCAACACTGGGGTACGGATAAACGTAATGCAAACGCACCCAAGCCCCGTATTGCTCCGCAATTTCACCCAAAGTTTTCACCAACTCCAGCATGCGGGTTTTGACCGGCTTACCATCCCAAAACCCGGTACGGTACTTCACATCGACACCATAGGCGGAAGTATCTTGGCTAATCACCAGCAGTTCCTTAACCCCGCCCTCAAACAGCGCACGGGCTTCTGTCAGTACATCGCCGATTGGACGCGACACCAGATCACCACGCATCGATGGAATGATGCAAAAAGTGCAACGGTGATTGCAGCCTTCGCTGATTTTGAGGTAAGCGTAATGCCGCGGAGTCAGCTTGATACCCGCGACGCCGAAAGCATTGGGTACCAAATCAATAAACGGGTCATGCGGCTTGGGCAAATTAAGGTGAACCGCATCCATAACCTCTTGCGTCGCATGCGGACCTGTTACAGCCAGAACTTTGGGATGCATTTGAAGCACCAAATTCCCACCGCCATCACCCTTTTTGGCCCCCAGACAACCCGTAACAATCACCCGACCATTTTCGGCCAACGCCTCACCAATGGTGTCGAGGCTTTCCTTGACCGCATCGTCAATGAAACCACAGGTATTCACAATAACAAGATCTGCACCCTGAAATGTCTTGGACGTTTGGTAACCCTCCGCACTCAGTTGCGTGAGGATCAACTCTGAGTCAGTCAGTGCTTTGGGGCAACCCAAGCTGACAAAACCCACTTTGGGAGCCTTATGGGGTGTAGGAATGGGGGATATTGCTTCGGTCATATTGAAATTGTCCCAGCTCTGCGGCCCTATGCTCGAACGCAGCTAGCGTTTCAGGCCGAAATTACCAAGGAACTGTTCGGTTTGTTTTTGCATCTGCTCCTGCATTTGCTGAAAGGGATTGCTTCCAATAACCCCTTGCATCATGGGAGCTTGCAGGTCCATTAAGGCCTGCATATTTTTTTCCAGGTAGCCGCCCATCATTCCCTGCATCGCGTGGCCATAAAAACGGATGATGTTGGACAGCACGGGAGCGGTGAACATCGGGGACCCATTCGCTTCCTCTTCCAGGATGATCTGCAGCAGAATGCTGCGTGTGAGGTCTTCGCCAGATTTCGCGTCGCGAACCATGAAAGACTCGCTTTCCATGACCAATCGCTTGATCTCCGCCAGCGTTATGTAACTGGAGGTGTCCGTATCGTACAAGCGCCGATTGGGATACTTCTTGATAACCCTTTTCGGGGTGTCACTGTCATTGGATATTTTATTTTGCATTGCGGGGGAAGGTCCTCGGCACACCGTGGATGCCGACAATGTGTTGCACCGCAACACATTTTACAGAGTATCCCCTTGACTGCGACCTAGGTTAACCCTAGAGGCATGTGGCAAAGGATAAATTTGGTAGGCGCAATTGGACTCGAACCAACGACCCCCACCATGTCAAGGTGGTGCTCTAACCAGCTGAGCTATGCGCCTAAATCTAAGCCTCGAAGTATAGCAGCAAAAATATGAAGTGGTCCTTCAATGTCCCCGGGTGCCTGCGTTTTGCATGCTTCATAATTGACGTTTACGTAAACGTCAATCAATATTCAACCGAAGGACATCGCAATGAAAATATCAGGCAAAGTATTTATCGTGACCGGCGGCGCGTCCGGCTTGGGCGAGGGTGCGGCCCGCATGCTGGCGGCCAATGGCGCAACAGTGGTCATCGCTGACATGCAAGCCGAAAAAGGCGAAGCGATTGCCAAAGAAATTGGTGGCGCTTTCGTCAAATGTGATGTGAGCAATGAATTGGACGGCCAAGCGGTCGTGGCCAAGGCCGTTTCCCTGGGTAAGCTGATGGGCTTGGTCAACTGCGCGGGTATCGCGCCTGCGGAAAAGACAGTAGGTAAGAACGGGGCTCACAGCTTGAATGTTTTCACCAAATGCATCACAGTGAATCTGGTTGGCAGCTTCAACATGATTCGCCTGGCTGCTGATGCCATGTGCAAGAACGAGCCCGAAGCCACCGGCGAACGCGGTGTCATGATCTCGACCGCGTCCGTGGCCGCCTATGACGGGCAGATTGGCCAAGCCGCTTACAGCGCATCCAAAGGCGGCATCGTGGGCATGACACTGCCGATTGCACGCGACTTGGCACGCAACGGCATTCGCAATATGACGATTGCCCCCGGAATCTTTGGCACCCCCATGATGTTTGGCATGCCCCAAGAGGTGCAAGACGCATTGGCAGCCAGTGTGCCCTTTCCCTCGCGGCTTGGCACTCCGCAGGACTATGCGAAATTGGCGCAGCACATCTTTGAAAACGAGATGCTCAATGGCGAAGTGATCCGCCTGGACGGTGCAATCCGCCTGGCACCGCGCTGACACCCGCCGCGCCATGCTGGCCAACCATCAGGCACCAAAGCCATCGTCCGCGGAAATTACCGCGCCGTTGATGAAGTGACTTTGGTCCGAACACAGCATAACCAGCAAGGCATCCAAATCTTTGGGGTGCCCCACACGCTTGCGGGGCAGCATCTGCACCAGTTTCTGGCCGGCCTCGGTTTGCCAGTGGTGGTGGTTGATTTCGGTATCAATGTAGCCAGGGCAAATGGCGTTGACATTTATACCGAACTTGCCCCACTCCATGGCCATGGCTTTGGTCATCTGAATCACCGCCGCCTTGCTCATGCAGTACACGCCGATTTGCGGCAACACGCGCAAACCCGCCATCGACGCGATGTTAACGATGCGTCCGCCGGTGTAGTTGCCCGGCGCCGAGCCCTTGGCACGCGCAAGCATGCGTTTTCCCACCTCCTGGGCCACAAAAAAGGCGCCCTTCACGTTGGTATCGAACATGAAATCGTAATCTTCCGGGGACACGTCCTGCAGCCGCTGGGTGGTGCTGACTCCCGAGTTGTTGATCAGGATATCGATGGAGCCGACTTCCGTTTCAGCATGGGCAATCGCCGATTTGATGGAGTCTTGGTCCGCCACGTCCAACTCAATGACATGGGCGTCGCCGCCCTCGCCATCAATCGTGGCGCGCAATTCCTTGAGCTTGTCCACTCGGCGACTCGCCAAAACCACTGCCGCACCGGCACTGGCCAAAGTGCGCGCAAACTGTGCGCCCAAGCCACCGGAGGCGCCGGTGATAAACGCCACGCGCCCGGAAAGATCGATGCTGTATGCCATTTAGAGAGTCCCTACTTATAAAAAAGAACGATCGTTCTATTTCGCAAAATCCGCGAATAAAATCAAGTACGAATTTGATCATCATCGGTTAATGCTGAGCAAATCCGCCAAGCACCATTATTAAGCGAGACACTCCATGACAAACCAAGAAATACTGACCCAATTCGGCCCTCGGGAATCAATGGAGTACGACGTTGTTGTCGTAGGCGGTGGGCCTGGCGGATTGGCAACAGCCATCCGCATCAAACAATTGGCCGCAGAAAAAGGAAATGATGTCTCGGTCGTGGTGTTGGAAAAAGGCTCCGAACCCGGTGCCCACATTGTGTCCGGAGCCATCATGGACCCAAAGGCACTGTCAGAACTGATCCCCAACTGGAAAGAACTCGGTGCCCCGCTAAACCAGCCGGTCACAGACGATGCTTATATGTTCCTGGGTGAAAAGACCGGCTTTCGGGTGCCTAATATCTTCTTGCCGCCCTTCGCGCACAACCACGGCAACTACATCGTCAGCCTGGGTGCGGTCACCAAATGGATGGCTGAGCAAGCCGAGACATTGGGCGTTGAAATATTCCCAGGTTTCGCTGCCGCTGAAGTTCTTTACAACGACGACGGCTCAGTCAAGGGCATTGCCACCGGTAACCTTGGCGTGGGCAAAGATGGCGAGCCCACCGAGAACTTCCAGCTTGGCATGGAGCTGCTGGGCAAGTACACCGTGTTTGCCGAAGGCGCACGGGGCCATTTGGGCAAGCAGCTCATTGCCAAGTTCAAGCTGGACGACGGCAAAGACCCGCAAAGCTTCGGCTTGGGCATCAAAGAACTCTGGGAAATTGACCCCAGCCGCCACCAGCCGGGTTTTGTGATGCACAGCGCGGGTTGGCCCATGGAGGCGGACACTTACGGCGGTGCATTTTTGTACCACTTGGAAGGCAACAAGGTGGCGCTGGGCTTTGTCACGGGCCTGGGCTACAGCAACCCGTACCTGAGCCCGTTTGAGGAATTCCAACGCTGGAAAACCCACCCAAATGTGCGCTACTACTTTGAGAACGCCAAGGGTGAAATCACCGCCAAGCGCCTGTCCTATGGCGCACGCGCCATCAACGCCAGCGGCATCAACGCGCTTCCCAAGACCGTGTTCCCCGGTGGTGCACTGGTGGGCTGCAATGCGGGATACCTGAATGTCAGTCGCATCAAGGGCAGCCACGCCGCAATCAAAACCGGCATGTTGGCTGCAGAAGCCGCGTTTGACGCCGTAGTGGCAGGCCGCCAGCACGACGAGCTGAGCGCCTACCCCGAAGCCTTCGATGCGAGTTGGCTACACACCGAATTGAACAAAGACCGTAACTTCAAAAACTGGTTCAAGCACGGCCTGACCGTGGCCACCTTGATGAACGGCTTTGAGCAGTTTGTGCTGCGCGGCCATATTCCCTGGACACTGCGCCGGGAAAAGCCCGACCATCTCTACCTGAAGCCTGCCGCTGAGTGCAAGCCCATTGAGTACCCGAAGCCCGATGGCAAGCTGACCTTTGACCGACTCTCCAGTGTGTTCATCAGCAACACCAACCACGAAGAACAGCAACCGGCTCATTTGACACTCAAAGATGCATCCGTGCCAGTTAGCATCAACCTGGCCAAATATGCCGGACCCGAGGCGCGCTATTGCCCGGCCGGTGTCTATGAGTTCGTAAAGAACGAAGACAACTCCGACCGGCTGCAGATCAATGCGCAAAACTGTGTGCATTGCAAGACCTGCGACATCAAGGACCCAACGCAAAATATTGTGTGGGTGACGCCTGAAGGCGGCGGCGGTCCGAACTACGCGGGTATGTAAGGCTAGAATACGACCGGTCAGGAGAGAGTCCTCCCCGAGAGGGCCGCCGAAGGCGCAGGACCGCTGATTGCAGCAGTTTGAACGCTCAGGCAAAAGGACTGACAAACGTGGATGGACTTCCCAGTCGGTCCACGATTCCCCACTGGAGAGAGGCCGCTTCCACCCAACCGGTGAAGCAGCCCACCGAAGGAGCAACCCGCAGTCTGCGCGCCTTGTGAAAACAGCGTGCTGCCGGCCCGGCGAATCTCTCAGGTAAAGAGGACAGCGGGGGCAGCACCTGGCGTGCGCAGCAATGCACACGTCTCGGGTTTTGATTTGCCCCCAAGCGCATAGTCGCTTCGCTGTTACTGGAGACACCATGTCCGCTCCCGCGTCTGAACAAACCCTGTTGACGACTCCGCTCAACGCCCTGCACATCGAACTCGGTGCCCGCATGGTGCCATTTGCCGGCTACTCCATGCCGGTGCAGTACCCCGCTGGCCTGATGGCCGAGCACCACCACACGCGCCGCGCAGCTGGCCTGTTCGATGTGTCCCACATGGGCCAGTTGCGCCTGGTCGGAGCCGATGCCGCAGCTGCCTTCGAGAGCCTGATTCCCGTCGACGTGATCGACCTGGCGGTGGGCAAGCAGCGCTACGGCCTGCTGCTCAATGACGAGGGCGGCATCATTGACGACCTGATGTTCTTCAATAAGGGCAACAACGAAATTTTTGTCATCGTCAACGGCGCCTGCAAGGTGGGTGACATCGCCCATATCCAGGCCAAGATCGGCAACCGCTGCCAGGTCATCCCCATGCCGGAGATGGCCCTATTGGCGCTACAAGGCCCGCAGGCGGTTAGCGCCTTGTCGCGTCTGGCGCCGGGTGTGGAGAAGCTGGTGTTCATGACCGGTGGCAATTTCACCGTGGACACGGGCACACAAAAGATCGACGTCTTCCTGACCCGCAGCGGCTACACCGGCGAAGACGGTTTTGAGATTTCCGTGCACAACGACCACGCCGAGGCCCTGGCCCGCGCCCTGCTGGCGCAGCCGGAAGTTAAACCAATTGGACTGGGCGCCCGCAACTCGCTGCGCCTGGAAGCTGGTTTGTGCCTGTATGGCAACGACATCGACACGACCACCAACCCAGTCGAAGCCAGCCTGCTGTGGGCTATGCAAAAGGTGCGCCGCGCCGGTGGTGCCCGCGAAGGCGGCTTCCCAGGTGCTACAAAAATACTAGCTGCTTGCGCAGCATCCACGGGGGCTACAGCACCAAAAGGCACTAAAAAACGGGTGGGGCTGATTGCGCTGGAGCGAATCCCCGTGCGCGACCACACCGAACTGCGAGACGGCCAGGGCAACCGAATTGGTGAAGTCACCAGCGGTCTGCTCGGCCCCACCATCGACAAGCCGGTGGCTATGGGCTACGTGGACTCAGCCTTCAGCGCGTTGGGGATCCAAGTGGTCGCCATCGTGCGCGGCAAACCGGTGCCGATGGAGGTCAGCGCCATGCCGTTCGTGCCCACCCGCTACTACCGCGGCTAAGAACCGCGACAAATTTGCAGCCGCCCACGGCTACAGTGGCGGGCGGCACGTTGTTTTTTTGGTTTCAGTTCAATTCATTTTTTTATTCTTTTTAGGAGTTCACCATGTCCATCAAGTACACCCCTGACCACGAATGGCTCAACGTTGACGGCGACACCGCCACCGTGGGCATCACCCACCATGCGCAAGACGCGCTGGGCGATGTGGTGTTTGTGGACCTGCCTGAAGTCGGCACCACCTACGCCGCCAAAGACGTGGCCGGTGTGGTCGAGTCGGTCAAGGCCGCCGCCGATGTGTACATGCCCGTGACCGGCGAAATCCTTGAGGTGAACGAAGCCCTGCGCGCCGACCCCGCCTTGGCCAACACCGACCCACTGGGCGCGGGCTGGTTCTTCAAGGTCAAGCTTTCCAATGCCGCCGAGCTGGACGGCCTGATGGATGAGACCAGCTACACCACATTCTCAGCCGCGTAACTGCCCCCACGCTCCACCGCTTTGCGGGTCGCGGCCCCCCAAAGAGGGCTAATTTCCTTAGCGGGAAATTGCCTTCTCATTCTCCAATATTTAAGCTCGAACGCCCATGCCAACGACCTCTGCCCCCACCCTTCGCGAACTCGAAAACGCCTCCGAGTTCATTGCCCGCCACATTGGTATCGACGCCGCCGACGAGCAGCTCATGCTCAAAGCCGTCGGCTCAACCTCGCGCGCCGAGCTGATTGCCGGCATCGTGCCTGCCAGCATCGCCCGCAAGAGCGCCATGGCGATACCAAACGCCATCACCGAAGCGGCAGCACTGGCCGAACTCAAAGCACTGGCCTCCCAAAACAAGGTTCTCAAAAGCTTCATCGGCCAGGGCTACTATGGCACTCACACGCCCGGCGTGATCCTGCGCAACATCCTGGAAAACCCCGCTTGGTACACCGCATACACGCCTTACCAAGCCGAAATCTCGCAGGGCCGCATGGAAGCGCTGGTGAACTTCCAGACCATGGTCTGCGACCTCACCGGCATGCCCATGGCCAATGCCTCCATGCTGGACGAAGCGACCGCAGCCGCCGAAGCGATGACACTGGCCAAGCGCTCGGTCAAAAGCAAGAGCAATGTGTTTCTGGTGTCGGCCGACTGCCACCCGCAAACCATCGAAGTGATCCAGACCCGCGCCAAGCCGCTGGGACTGACCGTGCAGCTGACCCACTCCGCGCAAGAGTGGAGCGCCGCACTGGCTAGCCAGGATTTCTTCGCCGTGTTGGCGCAATACCCCTCCACCACCGGCAGCGTGGACGACCTGCGGGCTGACGTCACCCTGGTGCACGCCAGCCAAGGCGCCTTCATCGTCGCCGCCGACCTGCTGGCACTGACACTACTGGCTCCCCCTGGCGAGTGGGATGCCGACATCGTCATCGGCACCACCCAGCGCTTTGGCATGCCCCTGTGCAACGGCGGCCCCCACGCTGCCTACATGGCCTGCCGCGACGAATACAAACGCTCCATGCCCGGCCGCTTGGTCGGCGTCAGCATCGACACCCACGGCAACCCGGCCTACCGCCTGGCGCTGCAAACCCGCGAGCAACACATCCGCCGTGAAAAAGCCACCTCCAACATCTGCACCGCGCAGGTTTTGCCAGCGGTGGTGGCCAGCATGTATGCCGTGTACCACGGGCCACAAGGCCTGACCCGCATTGCACAACGGGTCGCTAGCTACACCGCCATTCTGGCCAAAGGCTTGCAGACACTTGGCCACACACTGACCAGCGCAACAGCCTTTGACACGGTCACGGTCCAGACCGGGGACGCTACTAATTCGATAGCTGCTCACGCAGTATCCGCGGGGGCTAACCTGCGAATTACCTCTAAAAACCTCATCAGCATTGCGCTGGACGAGACCACCACCCGCGAAGACCTCGCCCTGGTCTGGTCGCTCTTTGCAAAGCCCGGCCAGCCCCTGCCCACGGTGGAAGCCTTTGAAGCCGGAGTCGAGTCGCTGATCCCCGCAGCCCTGCGCCGCACCAGCGCCTTTTTGACGCACCCGGTGTTCAACACCCACCACTCTGAGACCGGCATGCTGCGCTACATACGCGTGCTGTCCGACAAGGATCTGGCGCTGGACCGCAGCATGATCCCATTGGGCAGCTGCACCATGAAGCTCAACGCGACCAGCGAGATGATCCCGATCACCTGGCCCGAGTTTGCCAACATCCACCCCTTCTGCCCGGCCGACCAACGTGCGGGTTACGCCGAGCTGGACGAACAGCTGCGCGCCTGGTTGTGCGCCGCCACTGGCTACGCCGGCATCAGCCTGCAGCCCAACGCGGGTAGCCAGGGCGAGTACGCCGGTTTGTTGGTTATCAAGGCCTTTCACGAGTCAAAAGGCCAGGGCCACCGCAACATCTGCCTGATCCCCAGCAGCGCACACGGCACCAACCCGGCCAGCGCGATGATGGCGGGCCTGACTGTGGTCGTCACCAAGTGCGACGAGAACGGCAACGTCGACATGGCTGACCTGCAAGCCAAATGTGAACAACACAGCGCCAACCTGGCTGCGGTGATGATCACCTACCCCAGCACGCACGGCGTGTTCGAGACCTCGGTCAAAGAGCTTTGCGCCCTGGTGCACAGTCACGGTGGCCGCGTGTACGTGGACGGCGCCAACATGAACGCGCTGGTGGGCACCGCCGCCCCCGGCGAGTTTGGCGGCGACGTCAGCCACCTGAACCTGCACAAGACCTTTTGCATTCCCCACGGCGGTGGCGGCCCCGGTGTTGGCCCCGTGTGCGTAGTGGCGGACCTGGTGCCCTTCTTGCCCGGACACGCCACCGGTGGTGTTGCTGGCACGGGTGCGGTCAGCGCCGCGCCTTTGGGCAATGCCGCGGTGTTGCCTATCAGCTGGATGTACTGCCGCATGATGGGGCCTGACGGATTGACGCACGCCACTGAGGCGGCCATTCTGTCGGCCAACTACATCAGCGCCCGCCTGAAGGATTTTTACCCCACGCTGTACGCCAGTGCCAACGGCCATGTGGCCCACGAATGCATTCTGGACCTGCGTGGCTTCAAGGAAACCTGCGGCGTGATGGCCGAAGACGTGGCCAAGCGCCTGATGGACTACGGTTTCCACGCGCCCACGCTGTCATTTCCCGTGGTCAACACGTTGATGGTGGAACCCACCGAGAGCGAAACCCTGGCTGAGCTGGACCGTTTCATCAACGCCATGATCGCCATCCGCGGTGAGATTGCCAAGGTGGAAAGCGGTGTTTGGCCACAGGACAACAACCCGCTGAAGCACGCGCCCCACACTTCTGCCAGCCTGCTGGGCGCCGAGTGGGATCGCCCCTATTCGCGTGAATTGGCAGCGTTCCCGGTGGCTGCGCTCAAGGCGGTGAAATACTGGCCGACCATCGGCCGGGTGGACAACGTCTATGGCGACCGCAACTTGAGTTGCAGCTGCATCCCGGTGTCTGATTACGCCTGAACGTAGCGGCAGAATGCACCGCTAAAATGGTTGCGTCTGTTCACGTTTTCTTACCGCTGGAGTTTTATGCTCGCCCAAAACGCCATTCTTGATGCAGCTCGCCGCGCCGCAAGCGCCGCAAGCAGTCCCGCAAGCGTGGTGCTTTTTGGGTCTTACGCGCGTGGCGATGCGGACGAGGGCTCGGACCTGGATTTTTTGGTGATTGAGCAAGAAGTACTCGACAAGTCAGCTGAGTATTTAAGGCTGCACCGGGCCATAGGTGCGATGGGCGTGGGCGTGGATGTGCTGGTGATGTCAAGCGAAGAGTTCGCCCGGCGAAGCCAGGTACCCGGCACGCTGCCCTACTGGGCCGCCAAAGAAGGAAAGCTGATCCATGACGCCATCGGTTTTCATGCGCAACAAGCTGTCGAGAAGGCCTTGAAAGCGGTATGCACCCAACACGGCATTGAGGTTCGGCGTACGCATGACCTTGCTGCATTGGCCCAGGCCCTGGCAAACCATGGCGTGGCATTGCCCGTGTCGGTGGATGAGGTGCGCGCACTCAACCCATTTGCGGTGGAGTTCAGGTATGACGACGAAATATCTTCCGCCACCAACCGCGAAGAACTGGACGCCATTGTGCCCACGATGCTGTACTGGGCTCGTCAACAACTTTCGGGCGCGTAGCGGGAGCTGACCATGGCCGTATCCGTCTTTGACCTGTTCAAAATCGGCATCGGGCCGAGCAGCTCCCATACCGTGGGGCCGATGCGGGCGGCGCGGCAGTTTGCGCGGAGCCTGCAACAGACCGGACTGCTGGAGCAAACCGCTGGCGTGCGCTGCTGGTTGTACGGCTCTCTGGGTGCCACCGGCAAGGGCCACGGCAGCGATACCGCAGTGCTACTGGGCTTGGGCGGGAATGAGCCCGACACGGTGGAGATCGAAGCCATTCCGGGCCTGCTGGCAGGCATACGCGCCGACAAAGCGCTGAGTCTGCTGGGCGTGCACAGCGTGCCCTTTGTGGAACGTGACGACCTGAACTTCATGCGCCGCGAGACCCTGCCCTTTCACGCGAACGGCATGCGTTTTGTGGCGTTTGATGCCTCCGGGGCCGAGATCAGCAACCGCACCTACTACTCGGTGGGTGGCGGCTTTGTGATCACCGACGAGGTGGCCGCAGACGGCACGCGCCAGAAGGTGGTGGCGCCCGACGCTACGGTGTTGCCACTGCCGTTTACCAGTGGCGACCAGTTGCTGGAAGTCGCCAAGCGGGAGGGCCTGAGCATTGCACAGGTGATGCGCCGCAACGAGCAGCACTGGCTACCAGACGCCGACATCAATAAGGGTCTGTTGCGCATCTGGCAGGTCATGCAAGACTGCGTGCGCCGGGGCTGCCGCACCGACGGCGTTCTGCCCGGTGGCTTCAAGGTCAAACGCCGTGCCGCGCCGCTGTTTCGCGCCCTGAGCGAGAACCCGGAGGCCGCTTTGCGTGACCCGCTGCAGGTGCTGGACTGGGTCAACCTTTACGCGCTGGCAGTGAACGAAGAAAACGCCGCCGGTGGCCGCGTCGTCACCGCGCCGACCAATGGCGCGGCAGGCATCGTGCCCGCTGTGCTGCACTATTACAGCCGGTTTGTGCCGGGAGCCAGCGAAGCCGGGGTGATGAACTTTTTACTCACCGCCGCAGCCATCGGCATTCTCTACAAAGAGAACGCGTCCATCAGCGGCGCCGAAGTGGGTTGCCAGGGCGAAGTGGGCGTGGCCTGTTCCATGGCCGCAGGTGCGTTGTGCGCGGTGATGGGGGGCACGCCGGAGCAGGTGGAGAATGCCGCCGAGATCGGCATGGAGCACCACCTGGGCCTGACCTGCGACCCGGTGGGCGGTTTGGTGCAAATACCCTGCATTGAACGCAACGCCATCGCCTCGGTGAAAGCCATCAACGCCGCCCGCATGTCGCTGCGCGGCGACGGCACCCACTTTGTAAGTCTGGACAAGGTCATCAAGACCATGCGTGAAACCGGTGCTGACATGAAGACCAAGTACAAGGAAACTGCCCGCGGTGGGTTGGCAGTCAACATTGTGGAATGCTGAAACCCAAGTTTTAGTTCACTAAAGGGTCTGCCGGTTGGGCAATGCTGCGCGCCAAATGCAATACAAACCGGCTGCCTTCATTGGGCGACGACTCCACCCGCACCTTGCCCAGCAGCACCTGCGTCACCATCTGGTGCACGATGGCCAGGCCCAGACCCGAGCCGCCCTGCCCCATGCGGGTGGTGAAAAATGGGTCAAAGATGCGGCCCAAAATGTCGGCACTCATCCCAACGCCATCGTCCGCAAAGACCAGTTGAACCGTCTCCTCATCCAATTGGCGACCCGTCACCGTGATCTGGCCTTGTGTTCGGCCGTCGAAGGCGTGCAGTGCGGCGTTCATGACCAAATTAATCACCACCTGCCCCAAAGATCCGGGGAAGCTGTTCATCATGATGTCCGGCGGAATATCGATCTCCAGCTGCCAGGGCAACTTTTTGAGGTTGGGCTTCAGGGTGGCGACAATTTCACGCACCACTTCATCCAAGCCAAAAACCCGCTGCCGCTCCGATGACTGGTCGACCGCCACCTGTTTGAAACTTTGCACCAACTCCGCCGCCCGTTGCAAGGAGCGCTGCACCAGCTCGGAGCCTTCCAGGCTGTCGGCCATAAAGCGTTCCAGCGTCGAGCGTTTGAGCTCGTTGCGCAATACCAATGCCTGAAACTCGCGAACCCGGTCCTGCATGGAGCTCGCGACCACCAAGGCGTTGCCAATGGGCGTATTGAGCTCATGCGACACGCCCGCCACCAAGCCGCCCAGCGCCGCCATTTTCTCAGACTGCACCAGTTCGCGCGTGCGCAACTCGACACGCGCCTCCAGTTCTGCGTTGAGCTTGAGCATCTTCGCTTCGATCAGGGTCCGCTCCGTCAAGTCATACAGCAGACTCATGGTCATGCGCCGCCCATCCTGCTCCACGGATTCAGCCGATACCGATACCGGCACCACCGTGCCATCGCGCGCTTGAACATTCATCTCCAGATGGCGCACGCAACCATTGCGCCTGAACTCCGCACCGAAGGCCTCGCGCGAGGCGGCCTCAAACCAAATACCCAGCTCCAGCGGAGACTTGCCCGCGACGCCATGCAAGGTCCAGCCGAGCACGCTTTCCCATGCCTTGTTCACATACGTGATCTCCCCCGTGGCTGCGTCGGTCAGCGAGAGCGGTGCGGGAATGATGTCCCCGACCAGCGCAAACCGCGACTCGGCCTGGCTTAGCTGGTGGTCCCGCGTGGTCAGGCTGGCCACCGTCTCGGTCAACTGGGTATTGAGTTCGGCCAATCGGTGCGTTTGGCTCTGTTGGTGTAACACCATCCGGCTGACCAGGAACATGCTGACAAACAAGATGACGGCCAAGTCGCTGGCGCGCCCCCAGGTTCCGCGTTCAACCGTCATCAGGCGGATGCCATTGGACTCCAGCCAGGCGAGAGCGAAGATCGCTGCTATGGACATCGCGCACATGGCGTAACCATGTCGTAATCCCAACAGCCATCCGCTGAGCATCATGACAACGGGGTAGGTAAAGAGCACCGTGTTGTCAACGCGCCCTATCAGCAAGGCTTGAGCGGTGATTGCCGCCCATACGCCCCAACCAAATGTCACAAAAGCCCACGCCGCATTGCCAACCCGCAAGACCGTTAGCGAGACCAGCGCCGCCACTAAAACAATGGCGTTAATCAGAGAGCCGCGAAGGTCACCGCCCGCAACATAGTCCGCAATTCCAAACAGAAGTACCACGAAGCTGGTCGCCTGCACGACCGCACTGAACAGTCGCGCACTGTCCTGCGTATCCTGTGCGCCAAAAGGCCTGTTCGATTTGAAGAAATCAAACATGGGCCGAATCAACGAATTTCGCCGCGCAAGTGCAACTCATGCGCAGAACTGTATCACCTGCTGCGACCCTTTTCGGCCTGCAAGGGGGATCAAAGCGCGGCTTCAAGCACCCTGCGGCTGACCTCTGGCGTCACATCACGGTGCTCGCTGAGTTTGACCATGCCGTGCGCCTCCAGCTGTCGAACCACGGTGTCAATCGCGTCAGCACCCAATCCATACGCGGACAAGCGGGTCGCAATACCCATGGCCTCAAAGAAAGCACGGGTCTGCGCGATGGCGGCGGTGATGCGCTCCTCATCCGTGCCGCTGCAAATGCCCCAGACGCGATCACCGTACTGCAAGAGCTTCTCGCGCTTTTGCACACGGCGCTCGTTCAGCATGGCGGGCAGCACAATCGCCAGCGTGCGGGCGTGGTCGATGTTGTGCAGCGCGGTCAGCTCGTGACCGATCATGTGCGTGGACCAGTCTTGTGGCACGCCCGCACCAATCAGTCCGTTGAGTGCCAGGGTGGCCGTCCACATCAGGGTGGCGCGGTCGTCGTAATCGGGTTCGGTCGCGGCCAAGAGCCGCGGCCCCACCTCCACCAAGGTTTGCAGCAGGCCTTCGGCAAATCGGTCCTGCACCGGGGCGTTCACCGGGTAGGTCAGGTACTGCTCAACCGTGTGAACAAAGGCATCCACCACACCATTGGCGATTTGCTGGGTTGGCAGGGTGTAGGTTTTGGTCGGGTCCAGCACCGAAAATTTAGGGTACAGGCGCGGATTGCCAAACGGCAGCTTGGCCCCGATCTCGCGGCGGGTAATGACCGAGCCGCTGTTCATCTCGGAACCCGTGGCAGGCAAGGTCAGCACGGTACCAAAAGGCAGCGCGGATGTTACGTTGCGCCCGCCCTTGAGCAGGATCTCCCAGGGATCACCCTCAAACGGCACCGCTGCGGCAATGAATTTGGCCGCGTCAATGACTGAGCCGCCCCCCACGGCCAGCAAAAAGTCAAAGCCTTCTGCGCGCACCTGCTGCACCGCCTTCATCGACATCTCGAAACTTGGGTTCGGCTCAATGCCACTGAACGTGGCGTGCTGGCGCGCACCCAGGGCCGTGCGCACCTCGGCCAGCGTGCCGGTTTTTTCAGCACTGGCACCGCCGACCAAAATCAGCACCTTGGCCTCGGCGGGCACCAGCTTGGCGATGTCGGCAATGCGGCCTTTGCCGAAAACAATGTGCGTTGGGTTGGAAAAGTCAAAATTCAGCATGGCATTCCTTTGGTGTGGGATAGGGTGGGGAGGTGCCGGTGCCTGCGGCCTTAAAAACTGGTCCAGGCCTCTTCCCCAGTATCCACAGCGGGCGTTTTGGGGGTCTGCCCTTTGGGTGCCGCAGCAATGGCCATTGCCGGTTTTTTCAATGCCAACGAAGGGGCTTTCGCCGCTGGTTTTTTAAGCGCGGGACGCGCTGCTGGCGCGTAATGGGAGGTTTTCGCGCGCACTGGTGCGTGTAAAACACTGCCACCGGACAATTTAAAGGCGCTCACCACGCCCACCATCCGCCCAGCCTGCTGGTTCAGACTGTCAGCTGCTGCTGCAGCCTCTTCCACCAAGGCCGCATTTTGTTGGGTGACATTGTCCAGCTGGGTAATGGCTTGGTTAATCTGGTCAATCCCACTGGTTTGCTCATGCGCCGACGCGCTGATTTCACCAATCAGATCCGCTACACGTTTTACCTGTGAAACGATGTCACTCATCGACGCACCCGCCTCACCGACCAAGCGGCTGCCTGTTTCGATCTTCTCCACACTGGCACTGATCAAGGTCTTAATTTCCTTGGCCGCATCTGCGGACCTGCCGGCCAAACTGCGAACTTCACTGGCGACCACAGCAAAGCCACGACCCTGCTCGCCCGCCCTTGCGGCTTCAACCGCTGCGTTAAGTGCCAAAATATTGGTCTGAAAGGCAATGCCATCGATCACGCCAATGATGTCGGCAATCTTGCGGGATGCGGCCGATATTTCGTCCATGGTGGCAACCACTTGCCCCACAACCACCCCGCCCTGGGTCGCCGCCGCACGGGCGGACCCGGCCATCTGGTTGGCCTGCCGTGCTGTATCGGCGTTGTTTTTCACGGTGGTGCTCAACTCTTGCATCGACGCTGCGGTTTCCTCCAGATTGCTGGCTTGGGTTTCCGTACGTTGGGACAGATCGGTATTGCCCGCTGAGATTTCATTCGCACCCGTGGAAATATTCTCCGCACCAGTTCGCACTTCACTGACCATGCGTGACAAGCCGTTGCGCATCTCTAACAAGGCCCCCAGCAGGTGGGCCGCTTCGTCACGGCCACTCACAACGATATTGGCCACCAAATCACCCTCTGCGACACGGTCCGCAGCATCTACAGCCGTACGCAGCGGGCCGGTAATGCTCTTCGTGAGGCGCCAAGCCATCAAGGCCGCCAAAACGAGCAACAAAGTACCGGCAACGCTGATTACCGTCACTGTGGACCGGCTACTGGCATTGGCTTGCTCGGTTGCTGCATTGGCATTCTGGTTTTGAAGCGCGATGAACGCCTCGATTTCCGTCATGGCTTTGGTTAGCAAGGGATCAATTTTCTCGGTGATGACGGCACTGGCCTGTTCGCTGTTGAACTGCGCAGCAAGATCCACCGCCTCCTTGAACTGGGCATCCATCTGGCGGTCAATTTCCGCCAAACGGGCGAACACCGCGCGTTCTGGCTCTCCGATTCCACCGGTCTCCAGCTTGCCCTTGGCAGCCAAATAGGCGGCCCGGTTCTTCTTGGCCTCGGCTTCGTCTTTCTGCACGCCCTCCACCTTGGTTTGCATGCCCATGTTGCGCACGGATACCGCACTGAGAAGCAGTGATTTACGCATTTCAGCCGCCAAGATTTGCTGCGCCGACGCCCGCTGCAAGGTTTCCAACAAGGTGGCTCGACTCGCGCCATTGCTTACAAGGGTTCCCGCCAGCAGCACACTGGCCGCCAGCAAGATCATTCCGAAACCCAAGCCCAGACGCAGACCAATCGTCATGTCACGCAAATTCATATTTATTCTCCAACGTAAGGACCGCCCAGCTTGGCAACCCCTATCGCCCATAAAGATGACGAAGGGACTACCCCTTATTTGGGTTCTTCGTCAATTTCACTGGGATTTCCCCCTGGCTGCGGGACAATCCTGTGATTCAATATTTCCAGCTTGAGCATGAAAGATACCGCGCTTTATGAGCATCTTCTTGGACTTAAGGTCCCG